>Ga0183099_1001372_pt1 | contig 14254 bp, 9 predicted proteins | sample Biomet1_FD_127788 | JGI IMG/M metagenome (GOLD analysis project Ga0183099, IMG submission 127788) | Microbial communities from bioreactor (seeded with anoxic lake sediment) at LBNL, California, USA - Biofuel metagenome 1 | ecosystem: Engineered > Bioreactor > Anaerobic > Unclassified ... | reverse complement strand
CAAACTGCCAACCGGGGATCAAATACTGCATCGCCATCGCATCGTTACGAGCACCTGTCGGCAGCTTTTTATGCAGCTCATGGGCTTTCATCACCTGATCCATATCCAGATCAATACCCAGACCCGGTTTATCCGTGACGGCAATTTTGCCGTTCACAATCTGCATTGGCTCTTTAGTCAGATGCTGACCTTCCTGCCAGATCCAATGGGTATCAATCGCCGTTGGGTTACCCGGCACAGCTGCACCCACTTGTGTGAACATTGCCAGAGAGATATCGAAATGGTTGTTGGAATGACAACCCCAAGTCAGACCCCAGTCGTTGCACAGCTGTGCTACACGCACCGCACCAGACAGTGTCCAGAAATGCGGATCGGCCAGCGGAATATCGATCGATTGCAACATGACGGCATGACACATTTCCCGCCAGTTGGTGGCGATCATGTTGGTCGCCACTGGCAGACCGGTGGCACGACGAAACTCCGCCATCACTTCACGACCCGAGAAACCTTGTTCAGCACCGCACGGATCTTCGGCATACGCCAAAATACCGTGCATGTCTTTACACAGACGAATAGCCTCATCCAACGACCAGGCACCGTTCGGATCAACGGTAATGCGCGCATCGGTGAATTGTTTCGCCAGCGCGGTGACGGTTTCAATTTCCGTTTCACCGGCTAATACACCACCTTTCAGTTTGAAATCTTTAAAGCCATAACGATCTTTAGCAGCAGCGGCCAACTCAACGACCGCATCAGTGCTCATGGCTTTTTCATGACGCAGGCGATACCAGTCATGTTTGCCCGTTTCCGGTGCCTGATATGGCAAATCAGTTGCCTGACGATCACCGATATAAAACAGATAACCCAATACGGTGACTTCATCACGCTGCTTGCCCGGCCCTAACAATTCGCAAACCGGTACATTCAGGAATTTGCCCATCAGATCGAGCAGTGCCGCTTCCAGCGCCGCCACCGCGTTAACACGCAGTTCAAATGTCCAGGCACCTTTACCAAAGGTTTCAGAATCAGTATTTAAATTCCCCTGATGCATCTGGCTGACAATTTTGTTCAGCACTGAAATTTGTTTGCCTTGCACGTGCGGAATCGCATCCACCAAGGTTTTATAAATCACTTCACCACCGGGTGCTTCACCAACGCCGGTGTTCCCGGCGTTGTCTTGCAGAATAACGATATTGCGAGTGAAGTAAGCGCCGTGTGCGCCACCGATATTCATCAGCATGCTGTCGTGACCAGCAACCGGGATCACCTGCATGGACTTAATAATCGGGGTAGTCGACATACTCATGATTGCGCCTCGCTTATGCTGTTTTCAGTTCAATACGTTTGATGGTGCCTACGATGAACACGAAGCTGATGATCGCCATCAACGCATGCAGACCCACGTAAACCAGCGCGCCATTGAATGAACCGGTTGACTTAATGATGTAGCCAATCGCAATCGGAGTAACGATACCGGAGATGTTGCCGAACATATTGAACAGACCACCGCTCAGACCACTGATCTCTTTCGGCGCCGTATCTGCCATCACCGCCCAGCCCAGTGCACCAACACCTTTACCGAAGAACGCTGCCGCCATGACCACGATGACCATGATTTCAGAATCAACGTAGTTACAGATCACCATCGACATCGAGAGCATCATGCCTAATACGATTGGCGTTTTACGGGATAACGTCAGGCTGTAACCGCGACGTAGCATGTAGTCAGAAATAATGCCGCCCAGTACACCACCGGTAAAACCACAGATCGCAGGGATAGACGCAATGAAACCGGCTTTCAGAATCGACATACCACGTTCTTGCACCAGATAAACCGGGAACCAGGTAATGAAGAAGTAAGTCAGCGCGTTAATACAGTATTGACCTAAGTAAATGCCCACCATCATGCGTGACTTCATCAGCTGTTTGATGGCATCCCATTTAGTGATAGCCAGCTGACTTTTAGCACCCTGATGATCCATATTGGTCAGCGCACCGCCCTGCTCAATATATTCCAGCTCTGCACGGTTCATGTTTGGGTGTTCAGTCGGGTTTTTAATGACTTTCAGCCACACAAAGCTCAGTAAAATTCCCAGACCGCCCATGAAGAAGAACACATGCGACCAACCCACCGCATGGGTTAACCAACCCATGATTGGTGCGAAAATCACCGTCGCAAAATATTGTGCCGAGTTAAAAATGGAAACCGCTGTACCACGCTCCTGCGCCGGGAACCAGGCCGCGACGATACGGCTGTTACCAGGGAATGAAGGCGATTCACACAAGCCCACCATAAAGCGTAATAAGAACAGCGCTGAAATTGCCGTTGCTGTGCTGAACAGGTCTACAAAACCTTGTAATAAGGTGAATATTGACCAGGTCAAAATACTGAAGAAGTAAACTTTTTTGGAACCAAATTTATCTAACAACCAGCCACCGGGAATTTGCCCGATAACATAAGCCCAGGAGAATGCCGAAAAGACATATCCCATGCCGACTGAATCCAAACCTAAATCTTTGGTCATTGAGGCGCCGGCAATCGATAATGTCGCCCGGTCGCCATAGTTAAATGCCGTGACAATAAACAGCATTACGACTATCCAATAACGGACATTGGTGCGTTTTTCCGCATCCAGTGTCATCGTATTTACTGATTCCATACAATTCTCCCGATTTATAGCTTCAGGCTATAAATATTTGAATGATTTAATAAGTAGTTCTGTAAACAGCGTTATTGAACCCTACTACCTGGCTTTTAAATTGCTGGGAGACCCGCGTTGTCACATCAGCGAATAAAACCAAAACGTCCAAACTGGAGACAAGTATAAAGAGGAGGAATTGCTTGTTCATCGTGCAAAAACACAAGGATGTTGGGTTAAAAGCGAAATATAATTGGCATTAGCCCAAATATTTACAGCTCAGATCACAAAAAATAGGGTTTTTAGTTTTTATCCAAAAATAAAAAATTCACCTGATTAAAATATAAATTGATTAATAATCTGGCTCACAATTATTAATAAGAAATATTGACATGATTAGTAAAAACAACATCTGAAATTCGATTTGAGATTTCTATCACTTTAACTTGGGCACATGACCTATTTTTATTATTTTAAGCGTGACTATCTTGTCAGTTGTGACCATGAATACTGGCTGGGAAAAGTGATACGCTCTGTAAGGATTAAATTTTTCTATAACAATTTAATAACAAGGTAAGGGCTATGTCTGCAACTGATGTTAGTAACGAACAACCGCTTTATATAAAGGTGCACCCGAACGATAACGTCGCCATTATTGTGAATAACAATGGATTACCGGAAGGCACTCGTTTTGCCTGCGGTCTGACGTTGATTGAGCATGTGCCACAAGGCCATAAAGTGGCTTTACAGGCAATTGCACAAAATGATGCGATCATCCGTTATGGTGAAATCATTGGCTATGCCAATCAGGACATCAAACAAGGCAGTTGGATCAGCGAACATCAGGTGGAATTACCGCAGGCACCAGCACTAGAAACTCTGCCTTTAGCTACCAAAGTACCCAAGCCATTGCCAGCGCTGGAAGGCTATACCTTTGAAGGCTACCGCAATGCCGATGGTAGTGTCGGCACCAAGAATTTGTTAGCGATCACCACCAGCGTGCAGTGTGTAGCCGGTGTCGTCGATCATGTCGTGCGTTTGATCGAGCGCGATCTGCTGCCGAAATACCCGAATGTAGACGGTGTTGTGGGGCTCAATCATTTATATGGCTGCGGTGTCGCTATCAATGCGCCAGCCGCCGTCATTCCAATCCGCACCCTGCACAATTTAACGCTGAACCCGAATTTCGGCGGCGAAGTGATGGTTATCGGGCTGGGTTGTGAAAAGTTACAACCGGAACGCCTGCTGGCCGGCTCTGATGAGCTGAAAAAAATTAATGTCGAAGAAAATCAGATCATCCGCCTGCAAGATGAAAAACACGTCGGCTTTAAAGCCATGGTCGATGACATCATGCAAACCGCCGAGCGCCATCTGCAAAAACTAAATCAGCGCCAGCGTGAAACCTGCCCGGTATCTGATCTGGTGGTTGGCATGCAATGCGGCGGTAGCGATGCATTCTCGGGAGTAACCGCAAACCCAGCAGTCGGCTATGCCTCTGATCTGCTGGTACGTTGTGGTGCGACGGTCATGTTCTCTGAAGTCACTGAAGTGCGCGATGCCATTCACCTGCTCACTCCGAGAGCCATTGATGAAGAAGTGGGCAAAGCCTTACTGCGTGAAATGGCGTGGTATGACAATTATCTCGACACGGGTAAAACCGACCGCAGCGCCAACCCCTCACCTGGCAACAAAAAAGGCGGCTTAGCAAATGTGGTGGAAAAAGCACTCGGCTCGATTGCCAAATCTGGCAGCAGCGCCATTGTGGAAGTGTTATCACCGGGTCAGCGGCCGACGAAAAAAGGGCTGATTTTTGCGGCTACGCCGGCCAGTGATTTTGTGTGCGGCACACAGCAAATGGCCTCCGGTATCACCTTACAAGTCTTCACGACCGGCCGTGGCACCCCTTATGGTCTCGCCGCTGTTCCCGTGATCAAGATGTCGACCCGCACCGCATTGGCTGATCGCTGGCACGATCTGATCGATATCGATGCCGGACGTATCGCCTCAGGCCATGCCAGCATCGAAGACATTGGTTGGGAGCTCTTCCACTTCATGCTTGATGTTGCCAGCGGCAAGAAGAAGCCATGGTCGGATCAATGGGGTCTGTTTAATGCGCTATCCGTGTTCAATCCAGCCCCAGTGACCTGATCCGGCAATCTGCTCACGACTGTAATAACTGACGAAACCGATCCCAGCGAAATGACGCACCGGGGTCGGTTTTTCTGCCCGGCGCGATATCCGAATGTCCGGTGATCCGCTCCGCCGTCACCGCCGGATAAGTTTGTTGGATCACTTTGGTTACCGCTGCCAATTGCTGATATTGCGCTTCGCTATAGCCACTGTCATCAGTACCTTCCAGCTCGATGCCAATGGAAAAATCATTGCAGTTCTCACGGCCATCAAACTGCGAGCGTCCGGCATGCCAGGCGCGATCCAGAAAACTGACATACTGCACCACTTCCCCATCCCGGCGGATCAAACAATGTGCCGACACTTCCAGATGGGCTATTTCGGCAAAATAGGGGTGCGCCTGCGGGTCTAATGTTCCGCTAAACAATTCATCAATATGCGGCCCGCCGAATTGCCCCGGCGGTAAACTGATACCATGCACCACCAGTAATGAAACAGGCTCGCCTTGCGGGCGTTGATTAAAAAACGGTGATGGGCAATGTCGCGCTTCCGCAAGCCAGCCTTGATGATTAATCGACCAATTTTTATTCAACACTCTGTTTACCTCTCTGTTTTTAGCGCCAAAGCATGCTACATGGTATGCTTACGTCCAACATCTTTTTGGTTTCGACCGGAAAAACCGGCTAATTCAACGGGACTCGTCATGTTGCAAAATGATATTCAGCGCGCCGTGCGTGCCGCATTAGAAGAAGACTTGGGTGGCGTACTTGATGCGCATGCCGATATTACCGCACAACTTATTCCAGCAGACAAACAAGCTGAAGCCTATGTGATCACCCGCGAAAAGGGCGTGTTCTGTGGCAAAGCGTGGGCGGAAGCGGTATTTGAACAACTCGGCGGCCATGTTCGCATCGAGTGGAAAGTGCAAGACGGTGAACAGGTTGAGCCTAACCAAGAACTGGTTCGTTTATATGGCCCTGCGCGCATTCTCTTGACCGGCGAGCGCAGCATGCTGAACTTTATTCAAACACTGTCAGGTGTTGCCAGCAATGTTGCACTGTATGTTGCCGAGATTAAAGGCACACAATGTAAACTGCTGGATACCCGTAAAACCATTCCCGGCCTGCGCACTGCGCTGAAATATGCGGTCACCTGCGGTGGCGGCACAAACCATCGCATGGGGTTGTTTGATGCCTATCTGATCAAGGAAAACCACATCATGGCATGTGGTGGCATCGCGCAGGCGATCACCACAGCACGCACGCTAAACCCAGGCAAACGCGTGGAAGTGGAAGTCGAAAGTCTGGATGAACTGCAACAAGCACTCGATGCGAATGCCGACATCATCATGCTGGATAACTTCACTGTACCCATGATGTGTGAAGGCGTCGCGCTCAATGCAGGCAAAGCCAAATTGGAAGTGTCAGGCAACGTCACACTGCAAACGATCGCCACTTATGCTCAAACCGGCGTCGATTACATCTCCGTTGGTGCACTGACCAAACACACCCACGCCATGGATCTCTCCATGCGTTTTATCTGAAAAAACAACACCGCCTTTCGTTTTTAAGGCGGTGTTTCACTTCTGTTTCTTCGTTTCCGCATGACAACATTCACAATAACTAATTAATATCTATGCCATACTTCATCTGTATTTTTCCGATAACCATCTCAGGGAGATTCAGATGGAAGGTAGCGCAATAGAATATATTCCATTTGAAGAAGCTGTTATTCATGACTTGCTGCAGCGCTGGCAGCGTCAGTGGCCGGAAATGGGCGTTATGGCGCTGGTGCCGGAAGCAGAAAGTAACCGCATTTCTCTGCTACAAAACAGCTGCCAACAATTTGGAATTCCATTAATCGGGGCCATATTTCCCGCCTTAGTGACTGATGAAGGCTGGAGTAACAGCGGCTGCTGGTTGTTACGTCTGAACCAACAACCGCCCTGTTATCTATTTGAAAACATCCCTGACCGGGCAGATGCTGCGCATGACATTGCAATAAAGTTAGAGCCATTTCTTGAGCTTGCCGATACTACCGATAAACCAACATTATTTATGATGTTTGACAGCATGTTACCTGATGTTGGCACCATCGTTGAAAACCTCTATCTCCATCTGGCCGACAGTGTGCACTATGCTGGTATTAACGCGGGCAGTGAGACTTTTCAACCCATGCCTTGTCTGTTTGATGCATCAAAAATTATTGAAAACGGGGCTTGGTGTATGTTACTGCCCGCTTGGGCCGGCATGCTTTTAGAACACGGTTACCCCGCCCCCGATAAAGTGATCAGCGCCACCTCAGCAGAAGGTAACCGCATCATCAGCATCGACTGGCAACCAGCGTTTGATGTATACAAACAGTTAGTCTTAGACGAATGCGGCGTCGCACTGACCGTCGACAATTTTTACCAATATGCCTGTTATTTCCCCTTCGGGATCTTGCAGGCCAATAATGAAGTGGTTGTCCGTATTCCTGTCGCAATACACAGTGATGGCAGCATCATTTGTGTTGGCGATGTGCCAGTAAATACCTCACTGGTGTTGTTACACGCCCCTCAACTCAATGACAGTCAGTGTGTGAACCAGATTTGCCATCGATTACAAACTGATCTTCCTGAGATATCAGGCTGGCCATTATTGACGTTCTATTGTGCCGCCCGACGTATCCATCTGGACGGTGATACACTCAAAGAATTAACCAATCTGAAAAGTTGTACCGGCGCCACTAAGCTGACAGGAGCCTTATCACTGGGGGAAATTGGTAGTCGCCGGATCTGGGGATATCCGATGTTTCATAGTGCAGCATTGCTTTGCGGTAGTTGGAAAAACTGATGAATCGCGAATATATACTTTCTATTATCAATGACTTGATCCTCACCATTGGCCGAGAAAATAAGCTACAACCGTTGCTTATCAAAGTATTACAGCGGTTAATGTTTCATACCAACCATCCTACCGGTCTTATATTACTGGACGCACAAACCGACAGTGAAGGCACTAAAGCCACACTGGTCGCCTCAATCGGTGATCGGGCCTTGCAACGCAAAATTAATGGCGTCATCACTATTCCGCCCGCATTACTCAATGACTATAAAATCGAAAATCTGCCGCAAGATGCATTAATTAATTTACTGCCGGCCACAAGCCGCAACTACCGCTGTGCCTTACGTTTATCGCTGAATCATTACGGCATCATTTTATTACTGTCACCCGAGCCACCCGCTAGCAATCTGCCATTTGCACAGATTTTCCAACCAGTGTTAGCACATTTGCGCCAATCCATTGAATTATGCCGTCAAAGTGAACGGTATCAGCAATCGTTGCTTACTGCGCGGGATGAGGCACGCGCTGAATTAGCCGCCACACATATTGCCATTGAAAAAGAACGAACACTGTTACGGAACATCCAGGCTGCTATTCCCGATCCAGTATGGACCAAAGATTTAAACGGAACGTTTCTTTCCTGTAATCACGCATTCGAACGTCTGTTTGGGGTGACTGAAGCCGAGCTAGTTGGCAAAAATGACTACCACTTTTTCGCCGTCGAACGTGCTGAGTTTTTCCGACAAAAAGATCATGAAGCCATTGTGGCCAATAAAACCTGCATCAACGAAGAATGGGCCTTATCCGGCGATGGTCGTTCAATTTTGCTTGAAACAAGTAAAACCCCCATGCGGGACGCTCAGGGAAATTTACTCGGTGTGGTCGGTGTTGGCCGCGATATTACGCAAAGTCGTAAAATGCAAAATGCACTGTATGAACGTCGGGAGATCTACAGTGCGATAGTCGAACAGGCCGCTGACTCAATTGGTCTGGTTGATGCTAATACCGGGCAATTTCTGGAATTTAACACTGCTGCACATCAGCTCCTCGGCTACAGCCGGGAAGAGTTTGAACAGATGAGCATTGCGGATATTGATATTTCCTCCAGTATTGATGAATTACATGCACTGTTTGAATCACTTTCCAATTTAACGACAAGTGACTTTGAAGCACGACATCGAACGAAAAATGGTGAAATCATTGACGTACTGGTCAGTGCGCGTCCGATTACCGTTCATGGCAGACGATGCCTTGCCACGATCTGGAGCAACATCACCCATAAGAAACGGGCTGAAGAACAACTGCGTAAATTATCAATGGCGGTGGAACAAAGCCCCGGCAGTATTGTGATCACCGATCTGAATGGCAATATAGAGTATGTCAACGAAGCATTTGTACGCGTCACCGGCTGGCAACGCGATGAGGTTATTGGCCAAAATCCGAGAGTATTGAAATCAGACCTGACGCCATCCACAACCTATGATGCCATGTGGTCAACACTCGCAGACGGACACACCTGGCGGGGTGAGTTTATCAACCGACGTAAAGATGGTACGGTTTACAATGAACTCGCCCGTATCGCCCCGATCCGGCAACCTGATGGACAAATAACCCATTATCTGGCGACCAAAGAAGATATAACAGAACTCAAGCGTGTACAGACTGAACTGGAGCTGCACCGGGATCACCTCGAAGAGTTGGTTGCCAAACGCGCGGCACAGATCACCGAACTGAATACGCAATTACAACAACGCGCGGAAGAAGCCGAAGCAGCCACCCAAGCTAAAAGCCAATTTTTGGCCAATATGAGCCATGAGATCCGCACGCCTATGAATTCGATTATAGGTCTGTCTCATCTTGCGTTAGGAACAGAACTGACGGCACAACAGCGGGATTATCTGCAAAAAATTAAAGGTGCCAGTGAACATCTGTTAGCCATTATTAATGAGATCCTCGATTTTTCTAAAATTGAAGCCAACAAACTGCATATAGAACAAACACCGTTCGTACTGAGTCATTTAATGCAGGAAGTTACTGATTTAATCGACCAAAGAGCTAAAGCCAAAAACTTAATATTGCAGGTTGAAATCAGTGAGCAAATTCCGCAACAACTGATCGGTGATCCACTGCGGCTAAAACAGATCCTGCTGAACTATGCCAGCAACGCCATTAAGTTTACCGATAGCGGACACATCACTTTACGCGTATCCATGCCGCATTTAAGTTCAGAAGCAGTACAATTACGTTTCTCCGTGCAAGACACTGGCATCGGTTTAACTGTTGAGCAGCAACAGCATCTGTTCCAGAGTTTCCAGCAAGCAGATGCTTCAACCACACGCAAATATGGCGGTACAGGATTAGGTCTGGCTATCTCTCAGCGCTTGGCTGAGTTAATGGGTGGCGAAGTCGGTGTAGAGAGTATTTATGGTCAGGGCAGCACATTCTGGTTTACTGTTTTGTTACCACAGATTGCTATCTCACCCACAACGACCAATACGATGTTATCGCCGTCACCATCGCATTCCGCCGATGAGACAGTGACGACGGAACAGTTTACAGAGCAAACTCGTCTCACTGACACTCACAGTATCCATCACCCTATTACCATCGACCCAATTATTCTGGAAACAACGTTACAACAGCTGCGGATTTTATTGAGCGAAGATGATTTAGAGGCCGCAGCATTATTTCGTAATCAGCGTGAATGTTTAGAAACCATTTTTCCCGGACAATTAACTCTCTTGGCCAATGCTATTGCCGCATTTGAATTTGATGATGCTTTATTTTTGCTGGCAAAACTGCAAACCAATCGTATTGAGCAACAATCGCAAGGAACATGGGATGCAACAAAATGAGCATGAAAAACGCACCCTGTTGGTAATTGATGATATTGCCGACAACCTGATGCTGATGAATGAAATATTACGGGATAGCTATAAAGTTAAAGGCGCAAACAGTGGTGAACGCGGGTTACGCATCGCCGTTTCTGACACACCACCCGACTTGATCTTGCTTGATGTGATGATGCCAGATATGGATGGCTTTGAAGTGTGTCGTCGCCTCAAAGCCATGCCAGAAACAGAACACATCCCTATTATTTTTGTGACCGCCAAATCTGACACCATTGATGAAGAAAAGGGGCTTGCATTAGGTGCGGTAGATTACATCGTCAAACCTATCAGCCCACCAATCGTCAAAGCCAGAGTAAAAACACACCTCGCGTTAAAAGATGCAGCCGATTTTTTACGCAGTAAAAATGATTACCTGAAACAAGAAGTCGAACGCCGTACCGCCGAGATCATTCGCCAATCACAAGAGTTACATGCCATGCAAGATGTCACGATTATGGCGATGGCATCGTTAGCAGAAACCCGCGATAACGAAACTGGCGGCCATATTCGCCGCACGCAAACTTACGTTAAAGCACTCGCGGAACGACTACAATTTCACACTCATTTTGCAGCCTTGCTAACCGAAGAAAATATTGATCTGCTGTATAAATCCGCGCCATTACACGACATTGGTAAAGTTGGTATTCCTGACAGTATCTTATTAAAACCGGGAGCACTGACATCCGAAGAATTTGAGATCATGAAACAACATACTACGCTGGGATTAGACGCTATTGTTCAGGCAGAAAACCAATGCGGCATGCGGGTCGATTTTCTGCAATTTGCCAAACAGATCGCTTATTCACATCATGAACGTTGGGATGGTACAGGTTACCCACAAGGGCTGGCTGGTGAAGCTATTCCACTCCCGGCGCGACTCATGGCCATTGCGGATGTGTATGATGCGTTGATCAATAAACGCGTGTATAAACCCCCATTCTCACACGAGGAGGCGGTTGCCATTATTGCTGCAGGGCGGGGAACACAGTTTGATCCGGAAGTGCTCGATGCATTTATCGATATAGAAGGTGTATTCAAAACTATCGCAGCCCGCTTTCCGGCGTGAAAGCAGGCCGCCACTTTATATCAAGCCAGGATAAATTTCTCAATCACATGTGCCACACCATCGTCTTCATTGGAGTGGGTTACATAATCAGCAATGGCTTTGATGTCATCAAACGCATTACCCATTGCCACCGATAAACCGGCATACTCCAGCATGTGCGCATCATTGCCGGCATCACCGACACAGATCACCTCTTCTGCTTTAATACCCAGATAATCTGCCAGCATGGAAACACCATTGCCTTTATTACTGTTCTTATTCAAGATCTCTAAAAAGAATGGCGCACTGCGCACTACCGTAAAACGGTCGTAATAATCCACCGGGATCTGCTCAACACCGGGTGACAGAATTTCCGGTTCATCAACCAGCATGACTTTTATAATCTGGTGATCTTCCGATAACTCATTAAAATCGATGAGTGTCAGCGGAATACCATTGATATCGCGTTCATGCACCGTGTAATGACTTAATTTAGGTGAAATCAGACCCAGCTCAGTAGAAAACGCATGGGTATTCACACCAATCCGCTGACTCACCGCATACACATCATGCAGATCTTTACCGCTGATCAACTGACTACAAATATTTTCCCGAGTGCCTACGTTTTTAATCAATGCGCCGTTATAACTCAGTGCGTAATCATCATCCGTGGTCAAACCCAGTTCAGTCAGATAGCGCTCCAGCCCTTCAATCGGACGACCCGAAGCCAGCACCACCTTCACCCCTTTTTGTCGGGCTTGTTGAATTGCACTCTTGGTGCGTTCAGAAATCGTACCATCGCCACGCAACAACGTGCCGTCCATATCAAGTGCAATCAGCTTATACATGGGTATATCCGGAGTAGTAAAGTTGCAGGTATTTTACCGGATAAACCGGTTACATGGTGTAATTTTGGCGCTATCTTTCATAAAAAATGGATTAACTGAAATAATGCATGAAGAAGAACTCAGACTGCCTCAACAACAGCCTGAGTATAAATAACTGATCAGAATGTAAACGAAGTTTGAACCACACCACCAAACTCATTACTTCCGGCGTAGATCCCAGCAATATCGAGGTGGAAAACAGAGAATGGAGAGAAACCTAACCCAGCAGTAAACGCATCACCCAGATTGTCTTTCAAATCATGGCGATAACCACCACGCAATTGCGCCCAACCGAACAGATCCCATTCAGCGCCTAAAGCGGCCATCTGCAGATCATCATCACTTGCGTTAAATGCATTACTGGTACCGCTTAATTTGGTAAAGCGTTTTTGCGCCAACAGATCTAAATCACCAGTCAGGGTTAAACCATCCAACTTGTAACTAACAGATGCTGTGGGTACAGGTGATAATTCATAACGAGCCTGCACTCCATCAACAGTTGGTGCATCAACTGATTGCTTAAAGATATTTTTGATTGCAAAACCAGTGCTGAAACCATAATCCAACTCAGCAGTGGCGCCTAAATCCATATTAAAAGTAGATTTACTATGGCGGTATTGGTCATCATCAATATTGTCGAAGTCAGTAGTCGCTGCATTTGCCACATAGTTTAGCACTTCAATTTTCTGGATTTTTGGCGTAACACCAGCAGACCATTGATAGCCATCTTCTGTTTCATATGCTTGGGCAACACTAATGCCAAAATCAGTGACCTGAGCCCCCATCGCCACCACTTTAGAATTGATGAGATTTTCATTGGTCGGTAACGCATTGCCATTATTCGTCCAGTCTGTGGAATCAACATCAGCAAAAGCGGCAACATCAGCATAAGTATTAAATAAGAATGCGGCTGGTAATACGGCATTCGGTAAAGCCACTGCAGCACCCGCTCCAGCTTTCACATAACCGGTAGCACCTTGCAACTCTTTCAACTGATTCAAGGTCTGCTCAGCCAAAGCAGCGTTACTCTGATAATTATCATAACTATCAGAAAAATCATTACCTTTGTTATACAGGTCATCTTTATCAAACAGTTCAACACCGATGACCGGGAAAAGAATCCCAACATCATCGCTTTCGTCATAACTGGTTAATAAAGCAGGATTATAAAAAGGCGCACTCAGATAGTTAGCGCTGCTAACACCAGCACCACCCATTGCATCCTGACGCGCATTAAATGCGTAAGGAGCTGCCAACACTGGCGAAGCACAAATCAAAGAAATGGCGACAACTGCAAATTTCCGTTTCATAACAATTCCTATTCTAAGGTTTAGAATTAAATCAATGAGATATCAAATCTTTGCAATTATAAACAAGAATGCCAATGAATACCCTCTAGCATAACAAGTGATTTTTTATATCAATAAAAACACGTTAAACAGCTATGTGTTCAATAAAAAAGCAATTGTGCGATTTTTTACACTACAACAAAGACAAGTGGCGATATTTTATTTAGGATCTGCTTTCGCCTTCCAATGTTCGGATGAAGGTGGCAGGAGAGGATGGTTTTCCGTCCACCGAAGAAGTGAATCTTTCAGGTGCCGCAAGGTGAGGACTGCTACTGGACGATACTCTGGAGAGATCCGTTAAATCGGGCGCCGAAGGAGCAAAACCCGTTTGGGTTGAAACTCTCAGGCAAAAGGACAGAGGGGATGGAATAACATATCTGGTGATCGTCACCGGATAGGTATTCCTGTCTCCTCCTTTCACGAATGAACAGCTTCGTTTCAGGAGGATATTTAAAACTATGCTTCATTCATTTCTTACCGCCGTTGAT
>Ga0183099_1001371_pt1 | contig 14262 bp, 13 predicted proteins | sample Biomet1_FD_127788 | JGI IMG/M metagenome (GOLD analysis project Ga0183099, IMG submission 127788) | Microbial communities from bioreactor (seeded with anoxic lake sediment) at LBNL, California, USA - Biofuel metagenome 1 | ecosystem: Engineered > Bioreactor > Anaerobic > Unclassified ... | reverse complement strand
CTTGTGTTCTAGCCTTTGTCGCTCAGGGCCGTAATGGGGCACCGGGCAAATATGGCACAAGAAAGACTTTAGCAATTTTCATTCCGGCAATCCAGCGTTGATGCTGGCCCACCGGCGGGCTCCTTGCGCCCCAAAAACAGCGCGGCGACCGGAGAAACGCCCCGGTCGCCGCGCGGTTTCACCACAAAGATAGTGCGGGGTTTGCGCAACGCCCGTCCTACTCCTTGGTCTCTTCCGCCTTGGCGGTCTTGGAGCGGGCCTTCTTCGGCTTGGCCGGGGAATCGGCAGCCTCCGCACCCTCGACGGCAACAGGCTCAATCTCAATCTTGGTCGCACGAGTGTAGATAAGGTCGATCGCCTTATCGGCAAGGAGGCGATCCTTCAAAGGGTAGACCAAATTATTTTCTTCGTAGTACTGCTTCACAGTGGCGAAGTCCTGACGGCTCTGCATGGCCATCTGCTGGATGGTCCGGTCAATTTCCTCCGGGCTCACTTCCAGGTTGGTCTTCTTGGCCACGGCCAGCAGGAACAGCTCGCCCTTCACGGCTTCTTCAGCCTGGGCGCGGTGCGATTCGCGCAGCTCCTCAAGCTTCTGGCCCAAGGACTGCAAACCCTTGCCCTGGCGATCAAGCTTGCGCTCCAGATCTTCCAGCAGGCGGTCGATGCGGTTCTCAACCAAGGACGGCGGCAGCGGGAAGTCCACCTGAACCAGCAGCTGGTCCAGCAACTTCTTCTGCGCCACGGAGCGGCTCAACTGCTCACGGCTCTGCATGTAGGAGCCGACAATGGCCTCGCGCATCTTCTCCACGCTATCGAATCCGCCGGCCTTCTTGGCCACTTCATCGGTCAGCTCCGGGATGACGCGGGATTTGATGGAGTGCATGCTGGCACGCATAACCAAGGTCTCGCCAGCCATGGCGGGATTGATGAAGTCCTCGGGGAAGGTGATTTCGCATTCACCCTTCTCGCCGGTCTTCAAGGTCTTCAGCATTTCCTCAAACTCAGGCAAGGCCTGCTGCTGGCCCAAGGTCAGCTCAAAATTCTCGGCCTGGATGCCCTGGAAAATAGCGTCGTTTTTGTAGGCGCCGAAGGTGATGACCACCAGGTCGCCATCCACAGGGGTACGGTCTTCCTTGATGGGCGTCACAACAGCGGCGTTTTCAAGGATGCGCTTCTCAACTTCGCGCACTTCCTCGTCCTTCACCACAGCCTTCTCAACTTCAACGCTCAAGCCCTCGTAGTCGGGAATGGCGAAATCCGGGGCGATCTCAAAGGTGATGGTGTAGACGAACGGCTTGTCACGCTCCAGCAAGGGGGACTCAGTGCCGGCGTCAACATCAATGCGGGACAAAGGCATAATGCCGAGGTTATTCAGAACCTCATTGATCTGGTAATTGACCAAATCGCTGGTGGACTCTTCGTAGATTTGGCTACGGTACTTGGACTCGACCACGGAGCTGGGAGCCTTGCCACGGCGGAAGCCTTTGATCTCGTAACGATTGCGGTACAGCGCGACGGCGGTGGAAAGTGCGGCGTTGACTTCCTCCGGGTCCACCGTGATGGTGATTTTGCGCTGAACTGCAGAGAGTTCTTCTACATTGTATTCCATAGTCGTGTAATCCTCCGTTCGGATGTCTGCCCGCGCGTCAAGCGGGTCTTGTTGTCATGATGGTGCGAGAGGGGAGACTCGAACTCCCACGGACGCGGCCGCTGGATCCTAAGTCCAGTGCGTCTACCAATTCCGCCACTCTCGCAAAAAGTCCTGATTAATAAGCAGACGAATGCAACCTGTCAACCTCGCCCATATACTGGCGCGGCAACAGGCGGCACTACATCTTTTCCAGAACCCGCCGAACCTTGTCGAGCAATTCCGAGGGATTTGCTGCAAGCAAGCGTATCATGGGTTCCTTGCCGGGGCCGCCAGCATCGCACACCGCGTCCACAGTATTGGGCGATTTATGGCGTTCAAGGGCAGTCATGGTACCCCAATCCATGGTGCCACCATCCAAAAGGCGGGTATCCGAAGGTTCCTCCGCCCGGTCAAACTCAGCTATAACAAAACCGGCCTTGCGCACAGCCATAAGCACCCCCGTATTGTGGCGGATGTTCAGCCCACAGCGAATGGCCGGGGAAAATTTTGAGGCAGCCAAAACCACACGCGCCATGTGCGACGATGCGCCGAATTCCGGGCAACCGGCCACAATCACCTCGCCCCTGTTGGTGCAGGTGATGCGCCCGGTGAAGGCGGCAACATCGCCTTTGTCTGAGGCAAAGGGCAATGCCAACGCCAGATTGGAGCGGACCTCTGGAACAAGACGCGAAAAGCCGGGCATGGCAGCCAATGTGCGGCCAGACTCAGACAATTCCGCCAAAAGTCCCACTCTGCCCTGCTCCTTCAAAAGCGGCACAGCATGGTTGGGCGAGCCACCGCCTGCCCCAACGGAATAGCTGGAACGCAAAGCGGCCTGCATGAACTGCTGGGCACGGCGCACGGCAGAAAGCATATCATGCCCCAGCCCAAGGTACGCCGTAATGGCGGCGGAAAGCGCGCAGCCAGTACCGTGCAGATTCTGGGTTTCCACACGCGGCTGCATCAGTGGAACAGGCTTTTGCCCGGAGGCGACAAACCAATCCGTTGAGGTTGGTGAGTCCATATGCCCACCTTTAATAAGCACAGCGCGAGGGCCATAGGAAAGAAGCCGCTCAGCGGCCATGCAAATGTCCTCGGCCGAAGAAATTTTGATGCCGGAGAACAACTCGGCTTCGGGCACATTCGGGGTAATAAGTTCGGCCATGGGGAACAAGTCGCGGCGTATGGCGTCCACGGCGTCTTCCTCTAAAAGCCGCGCACCAGACTGAGCCACGCAGACCGGATCCACCACCAGCGGGAAAGAGCGCTTCATCAGCCCCGCGCTCACAGCTTTAATGATCGACTCAGAAAACAACATACCGGTCTTCACGGCGCGTATGCGCAGATCGGACAACACCGTGGAAAAGCTGCTGTGCAACAAACTCCGCCGGAACAGGGTGAATGCCGGTCACCGTCTTGGTGTTTTGTGCCGTCAGCGCAGTAATGACACTGGCGCCAAAGCCGCCCAGCATAGTGAATGTTTTCAGGTCGGCTTGAATACCGGCGCCGCCACCGGAATCAGATCCGGCGATGGTGAGAAGGCTGGGATTGCTGTGCATCGTGAAAAATTCCTTGCCGCGTGCGCTCAGCGCAGTCTTGAGCAGGTGCTGGAGGTATGCAGTGGTGTCCGCCGGACTGGCGCATGAATAAGGGGAGAGGCTGAAGGCAGCCCGCTAACCGCCCGTGCAGGTCAACTTCACGTAATCGTCAAGGGAAACACCGCTCCAGGCCTTGCTGGTCCAATACGCTGTGCCCCAAATCATCAGGCCCGTGGCCTGCAGGTCAGTCAGACGGCGTAATTTAATCTCAATATTGCTGCGGCTGGCCCCGTGCATAATATGAGCTTCGCGCTCATCACAGGCGCTTTCCACACGCAACATCAAATAGGCCTGCTTAGACTGATTGGGCAACAAGCGGACATCGCGATGCGACTCGAGGATAGTTTTCAACTCAGCGGTAGTAAACTCGACCGAAACCCCACGAATAAGTTTAAAAAAGACATCCACAGCCCAGGGCAGGATGAATTCCGCTCCAGCGCTTTTTGTCTTGAAAAAGTCCTTAAGCCATTTCTCATGGTCAGGGCTGATCCTGGCGGCAACTTGCGGCATACTCATCCTCCATAAACATAAGGAGATGAAATCTTCTATCGTATAGAGATAGAATCAATCAAGACAAATTCTAGAGCAAATCCATTATTCTTGAACCCCGTCGCGCAGATGCCGAAACATCTGCAGCAGGTAAGTATCGGGCACAGATTCACCATTGAAGCACATACGTCGCAGCACCGTTACCCTATTCCCGCTGGGCGTGCGTACAGTGGCCATATCCAAAGCATAGGTCCAGGCGGCGTCCGGTCCACGGGTCAACCCCAGGGAAAGCAACCAGCCAGTTCCCAAATGTTCCCAGCTACTGCACACCACAGAATCACTGCTCGACTGTCGCTCAACCAAGCCAAGAAATTCACGAAGACTGAGCCGCTGCCCTGACTGATCGCTGACGCCAAGATAGTCACCCTGCGCCGTCCGTACCACCAAAGGCTCGCACAGCAAGGAATCCGCGGGCAAACAGGTCTGGCAACTCCTCCAGGAGCTGCCTCGCGTTGGTCAGCCAGATCCAGCGCATCTGCCAAGCGTCGACGCTCGTCCCGCAGTTGTCGCACCTCTGACTCTAGAGTGAGCATGCGGTCATCACTCCCGCGCTCCAAAGCCGCGCGTGCAGCCTCCGCCTCTTTCAAGGCACCCTTCAAGGCCTGAATTTCCGCGCGTAGGTGCGTTTGCGCCTCCAATGCTTCAGAAACCTTCAGTAACGTAGAGTTCATGCATTGCAGTACGCCGTCGGCCAACGCGGTAGACTCGCCCTTGGCCAAGCCACCACCAAGTTCCATACGGGCCAAGAGAGAAAAGCCATGAGCCAGCTCCTGAGCGAGTTGCTCAGATGACCAATCGCTGCGCCCCATATGCCCCCCAGAGAAATTGACGACGAAACAAATTGGATGAGTCTACCATTCGGCAAATAGATAGTCTAGAGTTATTTAATAATCATGCTATCTTTTGTTATTTTAAACTGTTGCCGTCTTGCTTCATGCAGAACTGCGACCTTCCCTATTGGGGACTCTTGCTATTATCAACATTTTCCACGCCTCTACAGTAAAAATATTTGCTTGAACAATTCCATCAGACTCGTATAGGCTCAGTATAAACCGGTGTACCTGCAACTTTCGGTATATCTACGTATTGAGGAGGGTCACAATGAGGCGCATCAGTATTAAAATCAAATTCTTGGTGCCGGCAGTTTCGCTCGTCATCGCTGGTTTTGCCTTTGTAATCTGGCTTAATGCCAGCATGACCCGCTCCAATATGGAAAAGATGCTGCAAGAGAGCATGACGCTCATCAACGAGGGGATAGCCAAGGATGTGAGCGGCGATATTGTCACAACCATGCAGCTCCTTAAAACATGGTCGGCGGAGCGCCCTGTTCGCGATACAATTACAACGGGCAATGCTGATACGGCTATCGTTAACTTCCGACGAATTTTAAAAACACTCAATAGCAATATTCAGTATGTCAATATCTTCAACATAAAAGGGGACTTGATAGGCACCACGGCCCAAGGTGGTAACGCCAAGGTCAATGTTGTTGACCGTGATTACTTCAAGGGAGTTGTTGAGGCCAAGCAGGCGCAAACTATCGGCAAGGCCATCAAGAGCCGCACTACAGGCAAAAAGGTTATTATTCTCGCTGTACCTATAGCCGATGCGGAAGGCGTTCTTGAGGGCGTGCTCACCGCGGCCATTGACCTTGACGCGCTCACTGCTCAGGTCAACGAGATGAAAATTGGCACGACTGGCTACGTTGCCATACTGGAAAAAAGTGGCATGACAGTGGCTCACCCCAATAAAGACTACCTGCTGAAGGGCGACATTGCGGCCACGGAATGGGGCAAACAGGCGCTTGCCGTTGAAAATAACGCCTATCTCAGCATCAATGACAAGGGAACGGATCGATCCATTGCCGTGCATAAGGATAAGGACACCGGCTGGACCTACTTAGTCTTTGCTCCGCTGGAGGATGTTCAGAACGCGGCCAACTCCATGACGAAACGCAGCTTTATGTTGGGCGGTAGCATAGCCGTTGTTCTTGCGCTGTTTATCGTCTGGCTCGTCAATAGCACCATTGCAAAGCCTATTACCCGCTGCGTTGATTTTGCCAGCGCAGTGGCTGAGGGCAACCTTGAAAAATCCCTCGACCACAACAGTACGGACGAACTTGGTGTTCTGGCCGATTCGCTCCGCCATATGGTGGATAAGCTGAAGCAGGGCATTGAGCACCTGGGTAAAAAAGAGGCCGAGGCGACGATACTGGCCCAGCGTGCGGAATCGGCCTTAGAAGAGGCGAAAGTTGCCCAAAGCAAGGCTGACGCTGCCCGCAGCCAAGGCTTGCAAGAAGCAGCCGACAAAATGCATGGCGTGGTCACCGGTGTTGAGGCAGCATCGCGTTCACTCACCACACAGGTTGCGACCATTGAATCTGGCGCGGATAACCAAAAGGCTCGCACAACAGAAACCGCAACGGCCATGGACCAGATGAACGCCACCATTCTTGAGATTTCTCGCAATGCCTCAACCGCCTCGCGGGAGGCGGATCGCATGCGCGAAACCGCTCGGGAAGGCAAAACCGTGGTCGGCAAGGCGGTGGACGCCATCGGCGCGGTGAATTCCGTCTCTGTGCGCATGCGCGAGGAAATGAACGAGTTGGGGCAAAGTGTTCAGGGCATTGGCAAAATTCTGGATGTCATCAACGACATCGCGGATCAGACCAACCTGCTGGCGCTCAACGCCGCCATTGAGGCCGCACGCGCAGGTGATGCTGGCCGTGGGTTCGCCGTTGTGGCCGATGAAGTGCGCAAGTTAGCGGAAAAGACAATGGTCGCGACCAGGGAAGTCGGCTCCGCCATCAACTCTGTTCAGAACGGAGCACGGCAAAACATCGAAAACGTCAACAAAGCCGGAGTGGCGATTGAAGAAGCGAACCACTTGGCAAACGCGTCCATAGAATCGCTGGAACTGGTGCTGACGCTCTCCTCCTCCACCTCGGACCAAATACGCTCCATCGCCACCGCGGCGGAGGAACAGTCCGGCGCAAGCGGAGAAATTGACCATGCGGTGAAGGACATTATGACCATTGCGACAGAGACCATGAACTCCGTGGAGGAGTGCAGGCGCACAATGGACGAGATGGCCACCCACGCCAATGATCTCAAGCGTATCTTGGATGAGCTGGAAGCGTCGGCTCAGTCCTGATTAGTCCTGATACTCTCTTTGGATAATCAGAATATCCGAGAGGTTGTCCATAAAAACATCAAAGAGGGTGGGGTCGAAATGTTGGCCCCGCCCTTCTTTCATTATACCCAGCGCCTTCTCGTTGGAAAAGGCCTCTTTATACGGGCGGCGGGTCGTCAGTGCGTCATACACATCGGCAAGGGCGCAAATGCGACCGAACAAAGGGATATCCTCCCCGGAGAGCCCTTGCGGATAGCCTGTCCCATTCCATTTTTCATGGTGTGAAGCAGCGATAATGGCGCCTATTTCCAAAAGTTTAGAGGAGCCTCCGCTCAAAATCTTAGCCCCAATGCTCGCATGCCCCTTCATTATCTCCCATTCCGCAGCATCAAGCTTGCCAGGCTTAAGCAGGATGGCGTCAGGGATGCCTATCTTGCCGATGTCGTGCATGGGGCTACTGTTGAGCACCACGTCCACAACCTCGGCTTCCAGGCCATAGCGTTCGGCAATCAGCGCACAGTAGCGACTCATGCGCATGATGTGGCTGGCAGTGTCTTCGTCTTTATACTCCGCCGCGACGGAAAGCTTTTGAATCGTCTCGATATGGGCGCTCACAGTGGCCTGGCGGGCACTCTCCAGGTCAGTCAGCGCCTCGCGCAGGGTACGGGTTTTCTCCGCCACCATCTGCTCCAAGTGCTGCTGATACCCGTTCACCTCGTCATGGTATGCCTTCATGCGCAGCAGCGAGGTCATGCGCACGCGCAACTCGGTGGCATCGATGGGCTTGGCGATAAAGTCATTCGCGCCAAATTCCACAGCGCGGAGGCGATCCTCCTTGGCGGAAAGCGCCGTCACCATCACGATAGGCAAATCAGCATACAGGGGGAGTGAGCGCACGGCTTTAGCAACGGCGAACCCATCCATATCCGGCATCATGATGTCGAGGAGAATGAGGTCGAAGGAACCATCAAGGAGCTTCAGCGCCGCATTGCCGGAATCAGCGCAAACGCATTCGAAACCGTAGGACTTCAGCAAGCCCTCCAGCACTTTTCGATTAATCAGCTCATCATCGACGATGAGAATTTTACTCTTTTTGATGCTGTCATCCATGAGCGGCACCTTTCTCTCTTTCTCCATCCTGTTCCACCCCGCTCCAAAAGGCAGGTGACAAACCCGCTATGCGCGGAAGGGGCAAACCAACCGCCCCCCACAACCAAAACCGAGGGCATGCGAAGCGTCGAGATGCTCCTGTGACAGCGGCTTGGAAGCGACAAGACGTTTGCCTTGTGTTTGGAATGTATGGTGCGCCGCACAAAGAAGTTGGAAAAAGAGCAGATCGCACCGCCTGACCGCGTTCAAATCCAGGGCCAGCTCAGTGCAGCGAGCCAAAGCCGCCAACATGGCCACCTTCAAATTCAGCAAGGCGCGGCTGTTGATTTCCTTGGCCAAGGTAATACTCCCTTTGCCGGCATGTACTTCCAGTACCACACTGCCGAATTCCTCGCGAAAATGCTCCGCAACACGGACCTGCACAGCCTCAGGCACGTCTTCAATATTCCGAACACGTTCCTCCGGCAGGTTGACCAGCCCACACACATACTTGGGCTCTAAGATGGAGGCATACAACACATAAAAAGGTATGGTGTTACCAAAATCATCCAGGCCACCCACTGCCTTAAAGTCCACCTTGCAGTCAACAATACGGCCTGTGTCAGAAAGTGCCTTCAGCATCTCCAAGGGGGTACTGTTCTTCCCGTGAATGTCGTGGATGAGATCATATTCGAGCAAATAGAGATAGTTGCCGCCTGCGCGGGCCTGCTCCAAGCTTAATGGATCCACAATAAACAGGCTGGAGCCACCAACATCAATACGTTCCGGCTCGCGTGGGGGGGTATTGGTCGCACCACCAGAAGCCAACGCCATCAGGCTTTGCACCTGGTCATCAATGGGCATAGTCTCGCTTTCATCAACATTATCAATAAGCTCAGTGAGCTTATCAAACCCCTTCAACAACACGGTTATGTTCTCGTGGTTTGGCACAAGTTCCGCATTGCGCGCCATGTGCAGCACATTTTCCAATTTATGGGAAAGAGTCTTGATGTTATCCAACCCAAGCATGCCCGCGCCGCCCTTAATGGAATGCGCAGCACGGAACACACTGTTGACCAACTCCAGGTCTGCGTTTGCGCCGGCGGCCTCCATATCCATGAGGGCTGTTTCAATGTGATCGAGGTGTTCGTGGCAATCATCCACAAACCCACGCATCAAATCATTGATCTCAAGCATGCTGTCGTCTCCCTCACGCCTGGGTGATGGCGAAGTGCTTGTCCAGCCGCATAAGCGTCAGCAACTGGTATACATTATATGAGGCATGGACAATGCTGAGGCTTCCGCCCGACTTGGCAAGGGAATTATGGGCCGCGGCAAGCAGACCAATGCCAACGGAATCAATGCTCTCCACCTGCGCAAAATCCAAAACAAGCTCACGCACGCCCTCCTGGAGAAACCCCTTGAAGTGCTCACGCAGAGCTGGTGCGTCCTGAGCGGAAATGCGCACCGGCATGGCGTATACTTTCTGGCTCATCTGCGGCTCCTTGGCTGGCCTGCGCTTGACTATGCGCAGTGCATTGCCCTCGGGTGTAAAGTGAAGCTCATCGGCGTAATGCTGTAAAATATATATTCCCCGACCAGATTCCTGTGCCGGGTCTGGTGGTGGCGCGGCGAGAGCGGCTTCCCAATTGAATCCGGGGCCATCGTCGGCAACATCCAAAACAACGCATTGCGGCAAAACGCGCACCGTTGCGCGCACCAAGCGCTCCGCTTCGCCATTGCATCCATGCATCGCGGCATTCAAAAACGCCTCTCGGGCCATCACTTCGAGATCAAATGAAATGTTCCCAAGCCCGGCATGGAGAAAATACTTGTGCAACGCATCCACGGCGGCGTCAACATCTACAACCGTCGCATTCAAGGTCAGGGCCATCCCTGCGTCTTGTGGTAATTGCGTTGCCAGTACCGGCATCAGATATCCACCCCGAGCAGCAAAACATCATCCTTCGGCGTTGCAGCCCCAACAGGAGTACCCGCAATGGCACGAACGCACTCCGGCAAGGGCAAACATGCTGTGGAAAGACACGCTGTGCGCAAGGCGGAAGTAAAGACGGGATCGGTGACGAAATGTGTGCCGAACACCTCTGCCAATCCATCCGTATACAAGAAAATGCGGCTCCCCGGCTCAAGCACCCCAGAAATGACGCCAAGTTCGACCTGATCGAACATGCCCAGTGGCATGCCACTCACATCAAGAAACGTTGCGCTGCCCCCCTGCTGCACCAAAACAGGCGGATGCGCGGCACTGACGAGTTCGTACCGGTTAGCGGTGCGGTCCACCCGCAGATAGACGGCAGTCAGGTATTGCTCCCCAGGCATAATGGCATGCAGAATCGTGTTCATGGCCACGAGGGTATCGACGGCACTGGTGGCGGGAGCTGCATGCTGCCGGAACAAGGCCTTGAGCGAGGAGGTAATGAAGGAGGCACCCAGGTCATGGCCACTGACATCGGCCAAAAAATAGCCGTAGCACCCGCTGCCAAAGTCCATCACATCATAGAAGTCGCCGCCGGCCTCAAGCACTGGCAAAAAATGTACGGCGAACCGGGCGGCAAGGACATCCTCTGGATTAACCAGCAGGGCTTGCTGCGCGGCCTTCACCTGGCCCAAGCGGTGAGCCTGTTCCTTAATAACAGCCCCCTGCTTCCGATGTGAATCCAGATGGTTGCGAATGCGGGCGACAATCTCCGGCGCAAAAAACGGTTTGGTGATGTAATCGACAGCGCCAAGGTTCAGTCCTCTCAACTTGTCGGTAACATCAGAAAGGCAGGTAACGAAAATAACGGGGATATGGCTGATAAGCGGGTCTTGCTTCAATTTCATGCAGATGTCGAAGCCGTTCTCATCGGGCATCATCACATCAAGCAAAAGCATATCGGGGAGTTCGCGGCGAGCACTATCCAAAGCCTCCACACCACTGCTGGCGCAAAAAACCTCCATCCCGGCGTTGACGAGGATGCCGCGCAGAACCACTCTGTTCATCCGCTCATCATCAACAACGAGTATCCGATTGCTCCGCTCCACAACATCTCCTGGTAGGCATGAACTTCTTTCTATCAATGCCAAGGGATACCCACAAACCATTGAGCCCGCAAGTCCGAAGCAGTTCGCCCACGCAGCTGGAGAATGGTCAATATTTGCAGGCGGAAAAAACAGCTCCCTCTGTCAGGGCAGAACTCTTGTAGCCGGTCAAACCATGCAATGTAGCCTTGAGAAACCCAGCGGCGGTGAACAGAGCCAAGAAATCCATTCCCGGCAGCGTGCCATCTTGTCAACATGCCCAATTTTCGCCACCCGGCGACCACGCACAGGCAACAGGTTGCTCCGTTTGCACTTGATCGGCAACGTGAACGCGCCCACCTGGCCGCAGCACGCGATGAACCTCAGCCAAAGCCTGCGGTTTGTCCTCAACCAAGTTGAACACCCCATTGGAGATGACAAGATCAAAGCTTTCGTCGGCATAGGGCAAGGCCTGTGCGCTGGCGCGGGCAAAAAAGACGTTGCCGCTGTGGACAAGGCGAGCATTGGCGCGTGCACGTTCCAGCATTTCCAAACTGAGGTCCACGCCATGGACCACCCCGTTGCCGCAACCTACAGCAGCGAGCAAGGTATCCACCCCTGCGCCGCAGCCTATGTCCAGCACGGATTCTCCGGGCCGAGGCAAACCAGGCAAAAACGGATTGCCCACGCCGCAGTAAAAATGCTGAACAGTGGCCGGGAGCAAGGACAGCAAACGGTCAGGATACCCCAACCCGCGCAGGCCTTGCGCTCCAGTGGGGTAGGAGAACAAGCCCTCCGGCTCTTGAGAGGCCTTGCGAAACCGATCGAGAAGAGCGTGGCGGCGCTTTGCGGAGGCAGAGGAGGGGGAAAAAGACATTGCCGGTGGCTCCGGTGCGTGGGCCATGCCCTTGCTGTGCCCACCGCGAAACAGGTGATGCCGGGCTAGGCGGTGACGCCCACCAAGCGGAGCAGATAAAACGCCAAGGCCGCAACAGCCGCAGAGGCGGGAATGGTGATGATCCAGGCCACGACCATGTTTCCGGCCACGCCCCAGCGCACTGCGGAAAGACGCTTGGAAGCGCCAACACCAAGCACAGAGGTGGAAATAACATGGGTGGTACTGATGGGCGCGCCAAAATGGCTGGCACCGGTGATGACGAGTGCAGCCGCGGTCTCCGCAGCGCAACCGTGAATGGGCTCAAGCTTAAAAATCTTGTGCCCCATGGTCTTCACAATCTTCCAACCGCCTGTGGCTGTACCCAGGCCCATGGCGCACGCGCAGCAGATCTTGACCCAGAGGGGGATTTCAATGGCGGGGATGACATGAAAAATATACAGCGCCAACGTGATGATACCCATGGTTTTCTGGGCGTCATTCTGGCCATGGCTCGTCGCCATCAAGGCCGAGGAGACGATTTGCAACTTGCGGAACAGACCGTTGACCTTGCGCGGCTTTGCGCGGCGGAACATCCACGTTAGGCCGACCATAATTAAATAGCCACCCAAGAGGCCCGCCATGGGGGAAAACAACAGCGGGATGATGACCTTATGAAAGATGGAGACGTAGTTGAGCGAGTTAAAACCGCTATAGGCCACACCCGCACCCATAAGGCCACCAATGAGCCCGTGGGATGAAGAAGACGGCAATCCAAAAAACCACGTGACCAGATTCCAAAAAATAGCGCCGAGCAGCGCTGCCAGCACAAGGGTTTGGCAACCGCTGATCATGTCGGAGTTCAGAATGCCGGTGCCGATGGTCTTGGCCACCTGCTCGCCCATAAAGGCGCCAGCAAAGTTGAGAACGCCCGCCATGGTCACGGCCATTCGAGGTGAGAGCACCTTGGTGGAAACAATGGTGGCGATGGCGTTGGCGCTGTCGTGCGCGCCGTTTGTGTAGTCAAAAAACAGCGCAACGGCCACAATGGCCACGAGGAGCATGGGGACATCAGGCATTTTTCAGCACCACGCCTTCAATGGTGTCGGCCAAAGCCTCCGCCTGGTTCACGGCCTGCTCAATACGGTCGTAGATGTGCGTCCATTTAACAATATCCATCACAGCGAGGAAGTCCGTCAGCTTGGTGTCGTACACCTCGCCCAAGGCCACCAGAAGCAGCATTTCGCACTCATACTTCAGCGCCTTGACCTTCTGCGCGCCTTCGTCAACGTTCTTGCGCTCACGCAGGCGGTCCAGCATGCGGCCGCCTTCCTCAACCATAATGGTCAGGTTCTTCACCAGCTTCTTTGCCGGAAATTTGATGAGTTGGAAATCATACAGGCCAATGCGGGTGGAAATGGCTTTGATGAGGTTCAGCAGGTCTTCTTGAGCGATATTGATGTTGTGGATGTCTTCGCGGTCGATGGGAGTGATGAAGGTAAGGGAGAGCTGGTGGGAAATACTGCGGGAAATAACGTTCCCGCTCTCTTCGATGATGTTGATGGACTTGCACTTGTTCTCAACATCTTCAAACTCGAGAAAAATGGCGTTCAACTGCGCTACAGCTTCCCGCAGCTTAGCATTCTGCTCAGTAAATAACTCAAAAAACTGAATTTCTTTTGGGAAAAAGCTGAAGCCCATGAGGGTCTCCTTATCTTGCGGCGAAAGTAAGGGAAGCTTGGCCAGGCCCAAAACACCCTTGCGCGCGGTGCGGGTTCTATATCCTTGTCGCTCATTTCCCACAAGCCCTAGAATCCGCCTCAGAGGAGCGGAGCACAGCGCAACAGCCGTTGCCTTGACACCGGTTCACAAATTGCGGAGAACCGTCACATGAGTGCAAATGTCGACAATACCTGTCACCGTTCCTGCTGCCTGGAACAGAGGCGACTTTCTGTGTGGACGCGAAGCACCATGCCGCTGGCAATGGAGAGAATGCAAAAAGAAGAAAGCCGGCTCCATGTGGAACCGGCTTTCTGTGTTTTTCGTGGTGGGTCACCAAGGAATCGAACCTTGAACCTCCGGATTAAGAGTCCGCTGCTCTACCAATTGAGCTAGTGACCCACGAAGTGCTTTGCCTCTGCGTTGCGTCTGCGTTGCATCAGCGCTGCGAGAGGGGGTTTATATGGCAGGCATATGTTTGTCAAACATATTTTTTCAGGACATGTAAAAAATGCGCAACAAAATTCTCAATACGCTGATTTTGTTCATACTTTTCATTTCACTTTTTAGCACCCCTGTTTTTGCCCAACAAAGGCACGCGGACTACCCCTTTCAAACCCAGTGGCAGACCTTCTCCGCCCAGGGGAAAA
>Ga0183099_1001370_pt1 | contig 14263 bp, 11 predicted proteins | sample Biomet1_FD_127788 | JGI IMG/M metagenome (GOLD analysis project Ga0183099, IMG submission 127788) | Microbial communities from bioreactor (seeded with anoxic lake sediment) at LBNL, California, USA - Biofuel metagenome 1 | ecosystem: Engineered > Bioreactor > Anaerobic > Unclassified ... | reverse complement strand
GTACGGCGGGAAAAGAAAGAAAAAGAACCGTAAAAGCTTGGTCGCCGGATGATATGGAAGAAATTCCTGATTCTAAGAAGAATACCATCCCAAGAAGGGAACCGATTGGCAATCTGATTTTTATCATCCTTTTTTTAGCTGTTTTTCAGTTTTCCCCGCATTTGTTCGGTTGGTATTCGCTGACAGAAAAGGCGGGTGTTGCAAAATGGAATATCAATCCTTTGTTTGATGTGGAAGTTCTCTCCCGCTATGTCCCATTCGCAATTCTACTTTCATTGTTTATGACGGTTCTTGTCATCTTGAAATTGAAATATCGACAATGGAACCACACACTTGCAGGGATCAATGCGCTTTATAATGCGGTTAGTATTATCTTTGTCTGCGTTTTTTTCTCCAATCACACCCTTTTCAATGAAGAATTTTTATTGACGGTTTCGAATGCTGTAAAAGTGCCTTTTGCCCGATTCCAACAGATGTGGTATCATAATATGCTGGGAATCATCGTGTTATTGAGTGTATGCTTTGTATGGAATGCGCTCAATGGGTTTTTAAAAGCAAGACGAACAAAAATACATTGAATACCTTTTTATAACAGACAGAGCACCTCCTTGAGATAGGAGGGGTTTTTGTGTGTAAAAATAAGTTTCTTGTTTTTCAAACCTCCAAACCTTTATCCTTTTTTCAGCTTTTCTTCAACTTGAATTATCTTTTCAAACAAATATTTCGACACGATTTGTGGGAAAGGTTTCGAGTAAAATGCCTTCTTCGATATTTTTAAAAATCAATCATTTTACACAGAAATATATTGACGGATTGGTAAAAAAGTGGTAGCATTGACAGTGGTTATATAAATTATTTCGTTCAAAAAACTTTTTACCGACTGAAAGGAATGGCAAAATGAAAAAACTTGTTGTATCCCTGTTATCTGTAACGTTATTGTTTCTGCTTGCGGGAACGGTTTTTGCGGCGGACGACATTGTCTATGATTTTAAAATCGATCGCAACACCGACGGTTGGAGTCCTGTAAACACCACGCTTGACGCAAAAGATGGTGTTTTATTCGGCACAGCAACCACAAACGGCGGGGGAACTTATGACCCGTTTATCATGCATTCCGCTGACTTTTCAGCGGCGGATTATAAGTATGTAGTTGTTTCCATGAAATATGCAATGGAACGTGTACTGTCAACCACTTCCCAGTTGTATTTTTCTACGGATACCAAAGGTATTTCCGAGCCAACTCGTGTAGCATCGGGTCTTATGGATGCCAAAACATCCGGTGACAAGTACATAACAATTGTATTTGATATGTCCACAAACGAAAACTGGACAGGCAAAGTGAAAAACCTTCGACTGGATATGATTTCCTCTTCGGGAACCTATTCCATCGATTCCATTCAAATTACAAATACACTTCCATCCAAATATGATGTCATTACCGAATCTTCGAGTTCATCTCCCTCCGGCGGAAACAATACAGCCGATGCCGAACAGTTTAAAAAGTCCTCCGTTTACAAGGACGGAACTTTCACGGATTTAAATCCGAGTGATTGGTTCTATAAAGAGGTCATTTCGGCAAATGAATTGGGACTGATGAACGGAACAAGCGAAGCGTCATTCGACCCGAACGGAACAGTTACCGTAAAACAGGCGCTTGCCCTTGCCGCAAGAATTCATAACATCTATAACGGTGGTGATGGCAAATTTACACAGGATGCAGCTGATTGGGCAAAGGTTTATATCGATTATGCAGCGGCCAATAAATTCCTTGATGTAGTCGATTTTGACAACTACGACCGAACAATCCGTCGGTGGGAAATGGCAAAGATTTTTGCCGCAATCCTGCCCGAAAAATATTATGCCGCACAGAATACCGTTTGCTTTATCCCCGATGTTGCGCCTTCCACTTCTTATAAAGATGCACTTTTCACCCTTTATAATGCCGGAATTATTATGGGCAACGATGCATATGGTACATTTTATCCCGACAATGAAATCAAGCGTTGTGAAATTGCCGCCATCATCAATCGTGTGGCACTTCCCGCAAACAGATTGACCAAAACACTGCTTGCTCCACAAAAAGCAATAGAAGCAAACCTTGATTCCGAAGGATATTACCTCATTGACGATCCCACCACCATATATGGTACAGCAATTAGAGATGTTTATGAGGTCAACAATCAAGGCGGAAAGGTCGACAGAACCGGAATTTCCACCAACGTGCTTGACGATACAAGGGACGATTTCGGCTCCTTTATCAGAAGACCGATCAAAGAACAGACAAGCGGACTTTTGACACTGGAATTCGCCTATAAAATCTCCTACGACCCGAATGGGGTTTATGCCACAATGACCGATAAGAACGGCAAACGTGCTTTTCAGCTTTATACCGAAAATGCAAAGTTCTATCTTCAATCCCGTGATGAAAAACCGATTGAACTCGGCATAAAGGTTGCCACCGAAAAAAATTATTACGCAAAAGCTTACATCAACCTTGACACCAAAAAATATTCCTTTTATATCAACGGAAGTTATTGCGGCGAATATGATTTTCTGGACGACTTAAATTCGTTGAAGTATTTCAAAATCGGCACAACAAAACAAAACACCCCTTGTGTTGCTTTGAATTCACTGTTCCTATATAAAAATTATTTAGTCAGCGAAGATTTTAATTTAAGCGGAACTGCACCCGATGAATTTATTGTCACAACAGACAGCGCAAAAGTCAGTTATGCAAACGAAGTAAAAATAATCGCTCCTGCAAATTCCACAACAACAGCCAAAAATACAATTGCAAAAGCAAGCGGTCAAATTTATTTTGAAACCTTGTTTTACTCCCCAAAAATGCGGATGGCGCCTCTTTCGCCCTAACAAGCGGGGGTACACCCGTATTCAGCCTCACAACAAAAGACGGTAAATTGGTGACTGGCAACGGCACAGTGATGAACAAGGCACTGGCACAGAATATTTGGTACGATTTAAGGGTTGAAACCGATACAACTTTGGGCAAAGCCGTTGTTAAACTCAACGGAAAAGTAATCGGAACCGCAGATTTTGACACAGCAGCCGACTTCATTGACGGCACACAAATCAGTTTTATTCCCACAACTGATGCACAGTTTAGCTTTGATGAAGTTCGTGTTTGGAAAAACTTTGAATATAACGATTATGTTCCAGAACCAAAATCAGTGGAATCAAAAAATTATATCCTTGGGATTAACGTTTGCTCTATTTGGAGAGAAGGATATCACAAAGGCTGGGCAGCCATTGCTCCGTATGATGAAATTGCCCCGGTTCTTGGCTTTTATGATGAGGGAAGCCCCGAAGCTGCCGACTGGGAAATTAAATTCTGGGCGGAACACGGCATCGATTATCAAATGTTGTGCTGGTATGGTACAGGTGCAGGTTCTCCTGTTAAACTTTCCCGTGGTGCAACAAGTGAACTCCATAGCGGATATTTCAATGCAAAATACAGCGACAAAGTCAAGTTTGCGATTATGTGGGAAAATTCCACCGCAACAACGACACTGGAACAGTTTAAAGAATATGTTGTACCATATTGGGTGGAATATTATTTAACCGATCCCCGTTATATGACGGTGGACAATAAGCCTGTTATCTCTATTTGGTCGGTCGGCAGTATGATTTCTAAATTCGGCGGAGCCGACAAAGCAAAAGAGGGCATTGAATTTTTAAGACAAACATGTAAAGCACTCGGTTATGACGATGCAATCATTTTGGTGGCAGACGGTCATGCAACGAGAAAAGATCAAGTGGAAGTCCTTGCAAGCATTGGCGCAGATGCAACTTATGCATATCATTTCAACGAAGGCGGCGCAAAATTCTACAATCAAATTTCAAGAATGCAAATGTTCTTAGACACCAATATCATGTCAATGGTGCCCACCGTTTCGGTTGGCTTTAACAGTGTTGCATGGCACAATAAGAGAACAGGGTTGATTGAACCCGATTCTTACAGCAAGGTGACAGACTTTATCAAGAACACTGCATTAAAGGCAACTGACAACAGCAAGTCGGTCAAAAATATGGTCATGATCTCCACCTGGAACGAATACGGAGAGGGCACCTATATGATGCCGTCGAAAACCTTGGGCTTCACGTATCTTGATGAAGTTCGTAAGGCGTTTACCGATTCAACCGGCACGGACAACGATCTTGTTCCGACAGAGGCACAAAAAGATCGTATTTGCAAACTGTTCCCACAGGAAAAAACAAATATCGCACCGTTATTCAAAGAAGATGTTTCGGAATATCCGCAGGAAACAGCAGTTGCGTTCCCATTTATATCAGGAAAACTCGATGAGTCTTGGACAGTTATGTCGCAGAAGAATTGAACCGTCAATACAGATGGCAACTACGCCGCAACAGTGAGCGGAACGAACCCGATTTTGATTTATACAAAGAATCCGGCAGCCTCTATCGACAACTGTTCTTATATTAGAGTACGTTTTAAGATAAAGGGCAATTCCGATAAGGATTCCCTTGGTTTCTCCTTCTTCTTCACAACAACCGATTATCCGCAAATTGAAGAAGCGTCAAGAGTTTCGGGATCCATTGTCAACAACGGCGAAATGCAGGAATGCTATATTGATATGTCGAAAAATGCAAGATGGCACGGAACACTGACCGGCTTGCGGTTTGACCCGCCCGGTGTTGTGGATGGCACAGTGGAAATTGCATCGATTGAATTGATGAAAAATGATACAAAGATTCCTGTCTCCATTGACGGAGTTGCCATTAAAACCTACGGTAACCCCATCACGGACAATGACAGATTGCTGGTCACCATGTTGCCGCAAAACGGAATATTCGGCGCATTAAAAGCATTCTATCTCTGGGACAAAGATTTAAAAACGTTGCTGATTGATGCAAACAACCATGAAGTGATTTTCACCATGGGCAGCGACAAGGCACTTGTGGACGGCGTTGAAACACAGCTTTATACGCAGGCATATCTGTTTGACAACGTTCCGGTTGTTCCGCTTGATTTGCTCGCAAAGTATTTGGGCTATGGATATGAGCGTACCGCAGAGAAAATCAACATCATCACACCGTTTGCACAAAAATAAAAAAGAAAAATAAAACTTCGGGAGATACCGTTTAGGTATCTCCCGAAGTCTTTTTGGACTTATGTGAGGTGAATTTAAATATACTAATCTTGGATTCATTTCACCGGAAAGATTGCATGAAGTAGGAATGAAATTCTCGTCTATGACTGCGATAATGAAATACTGTGGTATTGCTTTGTCTTAAAAATTCGGTTCAGAAAAGCGTTACAACCGTGTTCTTGCCTCGAAAAAGCACTTACCCCAAAGGGAGTTCTTCCTTGTCGTAGTTCTCCAAAAAGTGATGTTCCACCCCGTCCTTTTGATAAGCGATGACGGTGTTTAGATTGACGTTTGTGACACTGTTGAAGATGTTCTTTTCAATCACACTGCTTGTGGCTCTGAACTTTTTGATTAAGCCCTTCATTTCCTGTCGTTTGGAACCTCCGCCACCGTTGTCACACATCGTGCAGTTTTCGGTAAAGCGACAGGCACATTGAATGAACTGAAGATCATTGTATTGCTTCCAGGCAAGAATATCTGCTTCTTTCACGCAGTACATCGGGCGGATTAACTCCATTCCCTCATAGTTTGTGCTGTGCAACTTCGGCATCATGGTTTGAATTTGTCCACCGTAGAGCATTCCCATTAAAATGGTTTCGATTACGTCGTCAAAATGATGTCCCAGCGCAATTTTATTGCAACCGAATGCTTTTGCGTTTTGATATAGATGTCCTCTTCGCATTCTGGCACAAAGATAGCAGGGATTCTTGTCAATATCGGCGACAATATCAAAAATTTTTGTTTCAAATATCTCAATCGGAATATTCATCAATTTTGCATTGTTGACGATGGTTTGACGGTTGATTTCGTTGTATCCAGGATCCATAACGAGAAAAACAAGTTCGAATGCAAATTTTCCGTGGCGTTTTAATTCCTGCATACATTTTGCCATTAGCATGGAATCCTTTCCACCCGAAATGCAGACGGCAATTTTATCGCCTTCCTTGATCAAATCGTATTTTTTAATGCCTTCGATAAACTTGCACCAGATTGTTTTATGATATTTCTTGATGATACTCCGTTCAATTTGTATGTGACGTTCCATATTATGGGCATCCTTTCGCTGAGTTTGAAAGAGTTATCTTTCAAACTTCCTCCGTTATGTTGTGAGTTGCCGATAGCATTGATCGAATGCTTCTAAAAACAGATGAAGTTCCTCCATTGTTGTGAGATGAGAAAGCGAAATGCGCCACGAGCAGAGCGCATTTTTTTTATCCTTTGTCACAGCCAATACCGCCCTTGATGGTGTGGAAGCGACAGAACAGGCGGATTTCACCGAAACGCAAACACCAAGTTCTCCGAGGGCTGTGCGAAACTGTTCGCCCTTCACACCCTTTACACTGATGTTTAAAATATGGGGAAGTGATTTTTCGGTACTGTTGATTCGAACGAGCGGATATTGGCTTAATTTTTGTCGCAGAAATACGTTTTGTTGTTGAATGCGAAAAATCCGTTCCTCAAAACTGCAAACAGCAAGGGACAACGCCTTTTCACAGGCTGCAGAAAGCGCAAGACATGGGGTTCCGCTTCGATAAATCGAATTGCCCGCTCCCCCATGAATCAAGGGGGAAAGCACCGTGTTTCGCTTTTTGATCAATACACCTGAACCGTTCAATCCGTAAAATTTGTGCGGTGCAAAGGTAAAGCAGTCGGCAAGCGAAAAGTCGACCTTCATTTTTCCGACCGCCTGTGTTGCATCGGTGTGAAACTGACAATTCGGATAATCGGATAGAATTTTTTTGAGTTCTGCAATCGGTTGAACAGCACCGAGTTCGCTGTCGACCGTACAAATCGAAACCAACACCGTATCTTTTCGCAGCAATTCTTTGAAGTGGGAAAGGTCAACTTCGCCTTTTTGGGTGATGTCGACAAGGTCAATTTCATAACCGTTCGCCTGCAAATAGGTTAGTGCACCGCTGACAGAGGGGTGTTCCAAACAGGTGGAGATGATGTGTTTTCCGTTTTCCCGATAGCTAAGGGCAATGCCTTTAATTGCAAGGTTGTTCGATTCACTTGCCCCCGATGTGAAGATAATTTCCTCGGGCAGAACAGAGAGCATTTTCGCAATCGAAACGGTGGTCTGTTTCATTTTTTCAGCAGCGTATGTACCAAGTGGATGGGCGGAATTCGGGTTTGCGAAAAATTCTGTTTCTATGTTACAAAAACAATCGAGTACGGCGGGGTCGGCTGGGGTGTTTGCCGTATAATCCAAATAAATCATGTTCTCATTCCTTCTAATACTATCATTTTAGTATAATAGTTTTTCGCAATTTGTCAAGGGATAATTTTGCCTGTTTTTATTGATTTGCATTCTTTTTGCATGGGAATGAATTGATAATTTCACTTTAACTTCCGAATGTGCATATACTATAACGTCTTACGTTTCTCAAAAAACATTGGTGACGTGAACATAGAACTTTGTGAAACAAATCGAATCAGGAGGAATTTACTTATGCTAAAACAGAGAATCGGAAGCCCTGCCAGCTGTGAAAAACGGATCGAATTGAACAATGCCTTTCGCAAATTATGGGAAGAGCATGTCATGTGGACAAGATCATTTATCATCAGTACAGCCGCAGATCTTGGGGATTTGCCATATGTTACAGCAAGGCTTTTGCGCAATCCACAGGATTTTGCAAAGGAATTTCAGAAATATTACGGAGCGGAACATGCAAAAAAATTCGCACAACTTCTTACCGAACATTTGACAATTGCTGCGGAATTGGTCAATGCCGCAAAGGCAGAAAACAAAGAAGCCGCAGACAACGCACGCAAAAAATGGTACCAAAATGCCGATGAAATTGCGGAGTTTCTTTCCAGCATCAATCCGTATTGGAATAAACGGGCTTGGCAATCAATGTTGTATAACCACCTGAAAATCACGGAACAGGAAGCGGCTTTGCGCCTTTCCGGTCAATATGCCGCCGACGTGGCACTTTTTGATGAAATCGAAACTCAAGCGCTCGATATGGCGGATTTTATGACGCTTGGAATCATGAAACAATACAATCTTTAAGTAAAATAATTTCGTACAAATGAGGATCAGGTATTAAATTAAAAGGAGAGAATGAAAAATGAGCGAACCAATCTTACTGGATGAATTTTTATCTCTTCCCACAACAATAGATTTTGTCACAAGACAAAGCGATCATTTCGAAAACTATTTAAAGAAAACACCGGAAATCATTGCAACACAGGGCTTATCAGGCGGATTTGTTCTCGGTTATATTGACCGAAATCAAATAGATGCATTGACAGATGCATTGGGTTCCAGTTATATCAGTGCTTTAAATTTTGTTTTGGGGCTTCTCGATCGGGATGAACTTGCGGCATCGGGAATTATACAGGTACAAGATCAACCGTTTCTGAACCTGCGGGGGGAAGGGACGATTGTTGGTATTGTCGATACCGGCATTGATTACACAAAGGATGCATTCCGTTATGAAGACGGAAGCAGTAAAATACGATACATATATGATCAGACAGGGCAAGGGCAGCATCCGAGTGGCGGTTTTTTGATTGGAACGGAATATACGAATGAACAGATCAATGAAGCTTTAAAATCGGAAAATCCGTATGAAATTGTCCCGCAGCGAGATACCTCAGGGCACGGAACCTTTTTGGCGTCAGTTGCAGCCGGTAGGGAAGAAGGAGAAAATATTGGTGCGGCACCCGATGCAGAACTAATTGTGGTGAAACTGAGAAAATCGAGACCATTTTATCTGGAACGGTATTTGATTCCGCCAGATCAGGAAAATGCGTTTTCCTCCGCATCGGTAATGGTTGGAATTGAATATATCATAAAACGAGCAAAAGAGCTTGATCGTCCCGTTGCGCTTTGCATTGGTGTCGGCACAAATCAGGGCAGCCATGATGGATTTAGTCTTTTTGAGGATTATATCACGCACTTGACCAATTTAAGCGGTGTTTGCATTTGCACTGCGGCGGGAAACGAAAGTCAGGCAAGGCATCATACACAGGGGGTTATTGCCAAAACAGATGCCACACAGGAAATTGAAATAAAAGTAGGGGAGAACGCTGGAGATATCTACATGACCATCTTCAACGGTGCGGCCGACCGTGTTTCCGTCGCCGTAAAATCCCCCACGGGGGAGCGAGTTACACGGGTTCCTGCAAAGCCTGGCACAGTGCTCAATTCAAGATTGGTTTTGGAAAAATCAAGAGTTACGGTGGAATATTATTTTCCGTTGGAGGGCAGCGGAGGTCAGCAGACGGTGGTTAAAATCATCAATGCAACACCGGGGGTGTGGACGGTAACTTTGTATGGAGATATTATTCTTGACGGAACCTATCATTCCTGGCTTCCGATTACAGGGTTTGTTTCGCCCGATGTCGAGTTTCTTTCACCAATTCCAAATTTTACAATTGTGGTGCCGGCAACGACCATTGGCACAATTACCTGCGGTGCCTATAACAGCGGAAACAACAGTTTGTATCCCAATTCCTCCTGGGGACCGACGCGACTGCCAATGATGTCGCCAACCCTTTCCGCTCCGGGTGTGAATGTTGGAGGCGTTTATCCCTCAGGGCCGGGAGTGATGAGCGGAACAAGCGTATCAACAGGCATTACAACAGGGGCGAGTGCGCTTTTGCTTCAATGGGGTGTAGTGCAGGGGAATGATGTTGCGATGAGCACCTATCAAATCAAAGCTTTCTTAATTCGGGGGTGCAATCGGGATGAAAACGTCACTTACCCAAATCCGCAATGGGGATATGGCAGGTTGAATTTAATCCAATCCTTCGCTTATATGCGGGAATTGTAGCAAAAGACAGTGAGCAATTCTGTATCTTTTACAATCTCACCCAAAAACCGAACTGTTGCTTTGATATTTCGTCCGCAATATCGAAAGAACTACATAAAAAGAGAACAGAGCGTTTTCCGCTTCTGTTCTCTTTGTTCTTTTTTTAAGTAAGTGGATGCAATCCGCTCAATTAAAAATGACGAATGATACTTAATAAAAGGTTAGTGTGCACCGAAAAGTGAATTGATGGAAACCTGTGTTTCCTTGTCGGCCAAAGCCAAAATGTGATCTCCGCTGTTAATCACGGTATCTCCGCGCGGAATAATTACTTCGTTTTTGCGAGAAATGGAAATCAAAACGGAATTTTGCGGAATCACCAATTCTTTTACCGCTTTGCCCACTGCTTTTGAATGTGCATCAACCGTTACTTGAATGATTGAATAGTTGCCACGGTTTAATTTCATCAATGTAAGCATGTTTTTCAAATCCATCTCTTCGACAACGAGATGTGCCATCAAATCAGCTTGATTCAAAGCCACATCAACACCCATTCCGGCATTGAACAACCAGATGTTTTTGGGGTTATTGACACGAGCAATGACACGGGGTACATTGAATTCAAATTTTGCAATGGTGGAAACAACGAGGTTCACTTCATCCGTACCTGAAACCGCCGCTACCACATCTGCATCACCAATACCGCAAGCTTCGAGGATATTCGGGTCTGTTCCGCTTCCGTATACAAGGTTGTCATGAGGCAATTCGGTTTTTAATTTTTCAAACACATTTTCACGGTTTTCAATCACGGTAACCAAACAGTTGCTGTTTAACAGTAAGTTGGCAATATAAGTGCCGACCTGACCTCCGCCGATAATAATAACTTTCATTTTTTGCTCCTCCATTCTTACATCAGACCCAACAATGATTTTAACCGATTTGCAGAAGATGTCATGAGTGCAAGATAAATGACATCATGTTTTTGCAGAGCGGTGCCCATTGTTGGCAGGAAGGTTTTATTATTCCGGCTGATGGCAACAACATGAATTTCGCCGATTGCAGTCAGTTCATTGATTGTTTTTCCCATAAGAAGTGCCGGTGTTTCAATGCGGACAAGCTCCACATTGTCATTGCCGATGGTGCAGACAGCGTCAAGCTGATTATAACTCAGCATTTCGGTTGCTTTTTGAATGCCCCATGTGGTGGTCGAGATGGTTTGAATGCCGAGTGTGCGATAAATTTCGGCACGTCTCGGATCATAAAGTCTTGAAATAACACGGGGAACTTTATAAATATTCCGTGCAATTCTTCCGATTAATGCATTTGCTTCGTCGCTTTTGCTGCAAGCGATGATGGCATCAGCAAATTTGATTTGTGCTTGTTCTAAAACCTGCTGATCAAAGCCGATTCCGACAATTTTTTCTCCCTTGAAGTCTTTTCCGAGCATATCAAAGGCTTCAACATTTCTGTCTATCACTGTTACAGTATGCCCTTTTTTGGTTAGATTTAATGCCAATCCTGAACCCAATTTACCGCATCCGACAATAATTACTTTCATATTTGCGAACCTCCCATGTTTTTCTTTTTTGACAGTTTACGTGAAATTGCTTTCCTTGCTTCTTCCAATAAAAGAATCGGCAACGGTAAAAGAATTAAGAACAACCAGTCCCAAAGCCCAATCGGTGCGGTATTGAAAATACCCTGCAGGAACGGAACATAAATGAGAAGTGCGATTAAAACTAATTCTATTACAATACCAAGTAATACTCTTTTGTTGCCCAAAATACCTTTGGAAAAGATAGATTGCTTTTCTGTACGGCAGTTTAAAACCATACCAACTTGACAGAATACAATGGCAGCGAGTGTCATTGTTGTTGCCTGTCTGTAAATGACACCTGAATTGAGTAGAGGGGTAAACAGCTTCCAACCGTGGATTAAATATACATAGAAGAAAGCAAGCATAGACACAGTCGATTCCAACATACCATACCATAAAAATGCTTTTATCATAATTGGTTTGTTTAACAGGGATTCTTTTTTGGAGCGGGGTGGTTGATCCATGACCCCTGCTTCCGGCAGTTCCGTGCCAAGCCCCAATGCCGGCATCATATCGGTACCAAGGTCAATCGCAAGAATTTGCATGATGGTCAACGGAAGTGGAATCAATCCTTTTGAAAACAGGAAAAATGCAGATGGTACAGCTTCGGGCATATTGCTGTTGAAGATATAGAGTATGAATTTTCTTAAATTGCTGAATACAGCACGCCCTTCTTCAACCGCTCTTACGATAGAAGCAAAGTTGTCATCGGTCAGAATCATATCTGCCGCTTCCTTTGCAACGTCGGTGCCGGAAATTCCCATTGCAACACCAATATCCGCTTTCTTCAATGCAGGGGCATCGTTGACACCGTCACCGGTTACCGCAACGATTTCACCCATCTCCTGTAGCGCGCTTACCACGCGGTATTTCTGTTCCGGCGCAACACGTGCGAAGATAACTTCATCTTTTAATGCTGTTTTCAATTCCTCATCGGGTAGGTTTTCAAGTTCCATGCCGGAAATGACTCTTGGATGTTCGCTTTGCACAATTCCAATGCGTTTTGCGATGCTTTCTGCGGTAAGTCCGTAGTCACCCGTAATCATGATAATACGAATGCTTGCTTTATGGCACAATGCAACCGCATCGGAAACTTCCGGTCTTGGCGGGTCTGCCATAACAATAAGACCAATAAAGACCATTTTCTGTTCGACAAGTTCGGGGGTATATGCGCTCAACGATGCCGGTAAATCATCATTGCGAGAAATCATACGGTAAGCGATGGCAAGCACACGCAGACCATTTCTTGCATAGCGATCATTCGCCTGCATAATTTCGGTGCGGTCTTGCTCTGTTAAGTCTATGCTTGTGTCCTGCTTTAAAATACCAGTACATAATTCAAGCACTTCTTTCGGTGCGCCTTTGATATAAGCGATTCGATTTGCACCATCAATCGGTGTTTCAAGTTGATGAATGGTGCTCATTCTTTTTCTTCTGGAATCAAACGGAAGCTCTCTGATGCGGGGGAAGGAGTGCGAAACTTCTTCCAAATTAACGCCGCCCTTTTGTGCAACAACACCAAGACAGGCTTCTGTTGGGTCACCGAGTACAGTATAACGATCGCTTTTATCATCCGGTGGAACAAGTTTTGCATTGCTACAAAGACTTGCTGCGGTGAGAATGGTTTTCAAATCGTGGTTTTCGCTTGCAAAGATGTTTTTTTCTCCATCCACGATATTGCCAATGGGTGCATATCCAAGACCTGTAACATTCAGTTCTTTTCCGGGCAACCAAACATTGCAGACGGTCATTTCATTCTGCGTTAAGGTTCCTGTTTTATCGGAACAAATGACAGAGGTGCAGCCGAGTGTTTCAACGGCTGAAAGCTTTTTGACCAATGCATGTTCCTTGACCATACGTTGAACCGCCATAGCAAGCGACAACGTAACGGTGGGCAACAGACCTTCCGGAATAAATGCGACAATCATACCAAGTGCAAAAATAAAGGATTTTGCAACTGGGTCGTGTACGAAGAAGACACCCATTAAGAAAAAGAAGATTCCAAATCCAATGGCAATAAACGACACTTGTTTTGTCAATTTATCGAGTTCTTTTTGCAGTGGGCTTTTTTCTTCCTTCATATTCTGTGTCAGGTTTGCGATTTTACCGAACATGGTTTCCATGCCGGTGGATACAACCACTGCTTTTGCGGTACCGCTGGAGACGCTTGTTCCTGCAAATATTAAGTTCGGCACTTCGGAACGGGATAAATCCTCTCGAAGGATCGGTTCATGGGTTTTGCGAACAGGGTTTGATTCTCCTGTCAAGGTCGATTGATTGACTTGAAGGTCGCTACTAAAAAGGAGCCTCGAGTCGGCGCTGATTTTATCACCCTCTGCAAGAATCATAATATCGCCCGGCACCAATTCCTCGGTCAAGATCTGTATCTCTTGATTGTCACGGACAACTCTGGCATAAGAGGAGAGCATTTTTTTCAGGGCTTCGGTTGCTTTGCTGGCACGGAATTCCTGCATGAAGCTGAATACGCCGTTGATGACGTTGACAAGCCAGATTGCGATACCGAGTTCCGGCATTCCCGCAAAGAAGGCGATGATACCGCCAATCCACAGAAGGATTGCCATTAAACTAATAAAATTAGAAAGGAAAATAACCAAGGGTGATTTTCCTTTTTCTCATTTATGACGTTCTTTCCGTATTTATCTTGATTTGTCTGCACTTCGGCGGATGTTAAGCCTTCGGGCTTTGAGCCCATTGCTTTCATTGCATCCTCCAACAGTCAGCTTGAAATGGTATCTGTACCATTCGGAGATGTTTGC
>Ga0183099_1001369_pt1 | contig 14346 bp, 13 predicted proteins | sample Biomet1_FD_127788 | JGI IMG/M metagenome (GOLD analysis project Ga0183099, IMG submission 127788) | Microbial communities from bioreactor (seeded with anoxic lake sediment) at LBNL, California, USA - Biofuel metagenome 1 | ecosystem: Engineered > Bioreactor > Anaerobic > Unclassified ... | reverse complement strand
ATAAATAGGCGTAATTATTTGGTATAGATAATTTTTTAAATTTTTTAAAATTTACAGATATTTTGAAAGATTTATCTTTGACCGATCAAATTTGCTTTATAGTCCATACTCCTTTTTGACAATGAGACGGTGAGTTACTATATAAATGAGAGTATCTTTATAGGTATTAAAAATATATATTTTTGAGAACGTATTTATATAGCTGTTTATCTATAAATTAATAGGGCTTTTAAACAGTCGATGTGCTATAATTTCATAAACTAAGAATGTTTAGTTTCAGTTTTTTTAATTTGCTATTTTTGATGCCTTAACTTGCACAGGGGATACTAAGTTCATATATGGGTTGGTACGCCCTTCTAAATATACTGTGTTCAAAAATTGGATATAGAAGATTTCGATTGCTTTGTTGGTATTTTAGGCTTTTTTACACTACTGCTATTTTTTAGCATACACCCAAAACTTATATTATTACCTTATAACATAAACCACCCCAGAATCTATGGACTTCAGCGCAAGAATATCCGTAAGCCAGGCGTAATGATCATCCGGATATTCGGCAAGAAAATTATATTTTTGCAGCCAGTTCTTCCAGTTAATAACATTTTCGTTTTGAGAGCCGATTTTTTCGAGTATTCCTGCCCCTAAATTCCTTATATTATTATTAAGTCTCAATGTTTTCCCCTACTTTACTTAAAAAGCTCTAATTAACTTTTTTTCAAGAAGGTCATAAAAATACACAAATCCGACCTTCAGTACACAATTCTGACGCTTAAATATATAAATATATACTGTAACCATCTTGATGGTGATTACCATGGTAAAATTAAATGAAGAGATGAAAAGTGCTTTTTCAAAAGTGAAGATCTTTCCCGTAGCCACAGCCTCAAAAGCAGGAATTCCAAATGTAGTGCCTATAGGATTCTGCCAGCTTGTAGACGATGAAACAATCTGGATTTCAGATAATTTCATGGCCAAATCCCTGACAAACCTTGAAGAAAATCCGAATGTGGCAATCTATGTATGGGGACCAGATACCGGCGGCTGCTTCCAGATAAAAGGTGAAACCGAAATTCTCAGTTCCGGAGAAAAATTTGAGAAAATGAAAGCAATTGTAAATGCGGCAAAACCCGGCCTCCCTGCAAAGAACCTTATAGAAGTCAGGATTAGCGAGGTATTCCAGTGCGCTCCTGGCCCTAACGCAGGAAAGAAGTTGCTCTGATCGAATAAACTATACTGTATCAACATAATATCCGGATAAGCACCCATAAGTATCCGGATAAGAAAAATAAATTATGGTTGGGAGTGTCGAAATGGTTGAAAATAAGGGAAAAACCCCTGTTTTTTGTGAAAAGTTCTGTATAGTCTGCAAGGGTGCAAGAGAAGGGAACAAAATTTGCAAGACTATCCAGAACATCGAATTGAAAATCTTCGGGAAAAATGGCTGCATCTGGGGAGCAGCTAGGACAAAATATTATGGAGTCACACCTGATAAAAAACTCCTTAGGGATTCAAGGAAAAATAAACAAAAACAAACTGGCAAAAATAAATAATGAATAAGAAATAAACTGCAATTCTATAAAATGCTATAACATATTTAATATATTACAGTAGTAGATTTAGGGAATAGATACTAAAAAATAAAAAAGAAGTAACTGAACCATTTATATCTGAACTATTTATAAATAAGTTATTTAATATGAACGGGTCCCAAAAATTAAAATTACGTCTCTAAATCTCGAATTTGGAATGATCAATCGAGCTTCTGATCATGAAGGTAGTTTTGAAAATTCATTAATTTGAGAATAAAGTTGGTTTTGGGATGACCTCTATAATTACTTACCATAAAGAGAAGTGAAAAGAACAGAATTGAGAAGAGACAATTATCCATTCTTTCCTGTTCACACTTACTCTTTTGTAGTTTTTTCCAGTAATTTCCTTGATTTAGCTATTGCTTTTTATCTGTGAATAAAGGTTAGTCTTTCATATTATCCGGGAGCAAATCTGTCAGTACCTAGGATTTTACTGTACAATGATTATCCAGAAACAAAGATTTACAAGAAAGGATATCCGAATTATGCCTGTACTGAGCATTATTGCCTGTGGGATGCTCGAAGACGAGCTTGTACATGTATTATCAAAAGACAGTGAGTTACAGCAGCTAATCGTTGTGGAAAACCGAGAAAGCTTAGGGTTCCTTCGTAAGCTCAGATTAAGAAACTGCAACCCAAAGACAGCTTTTCTTGACCGGGTCCCAATGCTCCTGAAAGGCCAATCCGGCCCTGATTTCAGAATTTCTGCAAGGCTCCCCTCAGGCTTTCCACTATTTAAAAAGCTTTGCAGGAAAAGGAAAGACAGGGAAAAGATAAGCGTTGTTGTCAATGTTTTAAGCCTGGGCCTGCACGCTGATCTTGAAATTCTCAAGACAGAAGTATACAGAAATATTCGTGAGATGTCTTCCTTCTCGGATAGGATCCTTATTTTTTACGGCACCTGTGGGCATGCACTTGGAAAACTGGAAGAAGACTTATCAGACCTTGACTGTCCGTTTTTCTTCCTGTAAGAAGGAATTCGACGAAAATCCGGAAAGTACATAAATCCCGAGACCACAGAGAATGAGACTCAGAAAAATTGCAAGACCACAGAAAATGAAACTCAGAAAAACTGCAAGACCATAGAAATTAAGACTCCGAAAAATTACAAGATCACAGAAAATGAGACTCCGGTAGCCTCAAGATCATGCTGATAAAGTGGTAATGCTTCTCGTAACCTCTCGTAATTTCATAGAGTCCTAAGAGGTTGTTCAGCGTTATTGCAATGTCTGGATGTTAAGTCTTAGAGGGCCTGAAAGCTCCCCGGATATGCAATTACCGGCAAAAGTCCCTACAAAGAGAAAAGGGTAATGGATGTGAGTTATTGAAAAATATAAGCAAAAGAATTTCTCGACATTTTCCTTAAATGCGGGAGATATACCTGCTTTTTCGGAATTGATCAATAACTCACAGACACGACCGAAAAAAATAATTACTAACTACCAGAATACCTGAAGATGGTCAATGATGCCCATTTGTCCTACAATGCCCCATCTGTATTCTTCGCGTTGTTCCAGATTTAACCTCATAGCTTCAAGTTCTCTTTTTTTATTTATCGCAGTGCTGGCATTGATGCTATTTGTCCCGATTTCCTGGTTTAAGATCTCGGCAGCGTAATTATATTTATCAACAGTGCTGCGGTATCTCAGGTATTGCCTTTCCTTAAGCTTATAATAAGAGTAATCGAGACTTTCTGCCTGGTCGATCCGTATCTCCCCGAGTTCCTCGCCTTGCCGGGCATAAACTATCATATCATATGGTTTATTTCCCATCTCTTTTTCTTCAATGGTAATGCCTGTAGAATCCACGTAAACCATCCCCCTATCAGTTGTATTAAAGACATTGAAAGCATGCCCTCTGCAAGTATCATAGCTGGAGTAGGCAGGCGGATAATGAGAATCATTGTTCAAGATTTCCGATCTATTTTCTTTATATGTGGTTTTGAATTTTACCCCTACAATACCACACCTTATGCCACTTTTTTCAGAACTATCATGGAGGCATGAAGCAAAATCTCCACATGTATACAGAGGATATACATAGTCCTTATTCTCTGTGGTATCTTCCGACAGAAAGCTGATAAGGGTCTCAAAGCTAGGATCTGTAGCATCCTTGTACTCGTTAATAGTAATCTCTTGTCCTGCCATATTCAATATAGGCAGACTTTTCAAAGTTCCATCTGAGTGCAGGAATGTGTATCCCACTCCTATCCCCAAAACAAAAACACATGCTACTATTAAGGCGATAATTCGGATTTTAAGGCTTATTACCATAGAAAACGATATTTTCTCCCCGGGCTGCCCGGTAAAATTCTTTTGCCGGCGTATTGTTATTGTAGTATATATAAATGCAGATTACGGTAAAATAATCCTCAATAACAGTTTTATTATACAGGTTGGTTAAAGGATTGAGACTTATATTTTACGATATTGAAAATCTTTATTGTTCAAGCAATTATTGCCGGCTTTTTGAGAATTATCTGAATAATATGGTCTCTTTTGCTCATTTCCTATCATATTTAACAATTCACGCTTTATGATATTTGATAAAAGCAAATCGATCCTTACCAGTAAGAGCCGTTGCCCTGTGTACACAGTAGTCATCCACTTCCTGAATCCAAGAAGTCTTGTAATGCTCTGTCCTTGCTTAATGGATCGATAGTACATCGTGATTAAACGAGTGATAATATGACCAAAACCAGGAATATTGCCATTTATGGGAAAGGAGGTATTGGTAAATCGACCACAGCATCAAATATCAGTGCTGCCCTTTCCGAACAAGGATATCATGTCATGCAGATCGGGTGCGACCCGAAAAGCGACTCCACGAATACGCTACGCGGAGGAACATTTATCCCTACAATACTCGACACGCTGCGTGCGAACCGGAAAGTAGAGATTGATCAAATAATTCACAATGGATTTAACGATATCCTCTGTGTCGAGGCCGGCGGCCCAGAACCTGGAGTAGGATGCGCGGGAAGAGGTATTATCACTGCTATTGAACTGCTTGCATCCCGGAACGTCTTCGAGGATTATAAACCAGATGTTGTTATCTATGATGTATTGGGGGATGTAGTCTGTGGGGGTTTCGCTATGCCTATCCGTGAAGGGGTTGCTGAACAGGTGTATACGGTTTCATCGTCTGATTTCATGGCCATCTATGCTGCTAACAATCTTTTCAAGGGAATAAAGAAGTATGCAGCGAGCGGCGGTGCTCTATTTAGCGGAATAATCGCCAATTCAATCAATCAGCCTATCCAGAAGGATATCGTGAAAGATTTCAGCAAGAGTACCAGGACCACGATCTCACAGTTTATCCCGAGATCACTATCAGTAACCAGGGCCGAGCTATTAGGAAAGACCGTTATAGAGGCTGCTCCTGATTCCGAACAGGCTTCTGTATATAGAAAACTGGCTAAAAGCATCATCAATAACAAGAAAAAGTACGTTCCTTCACCTCTGGAGCCTGAACAATTAAAGGAATGGGCTGAAAGATGGTCTGATAGTTTATTAGGACAAAAGGATGAGATATCTTCGGGATGCAGGCTCAACTATCTCGCACAGGAAGCGGAGATCTCTAGCGGGAATTAAGGAGAGAAATAGATGATCAAAAGTAAGTCAGAACTCTTTGTTCCAACTCGTGAAGAACGACTCGGCACAGTATGCGCATTTGGGGGAAGCGGAAAAGATCTGATACGGTGTTCGAGAAAAGGCTGCCTAAAGAACAGAGACAGAAGCTTTTCACAATCATCAGCCTGCGATGAAATGATGCCTCTCTTGAATGCGGCTATGATTAACGATAACGTCGTTATAGCGCATTCCCCTGTAGGCTGCTCCTCCATGATACCTGGAGTGCTACTTATCCATAAAACGGAAAGAGCGCTGCGAGGACAATCTTCGGATACTGTCAAAACAATATCAACTAATTTTGGCGAGAATGAAGTTGTTTATGGCGGGGTTAATGAGCTAGAGAATGCCATCCTGGAAGCCGAAAATAGATATCATCCAAAACTCATTACTGTAATTTCATCATGTGCCGCCGGGATAATAGGTGATGATATAGAAGCTGTTGTTAATAGGGTACAACCTCGAGTTAAAGGGGTTATCTTACCGATGCAGTGCGAGGGATTCAGATCCGGTGCAGTTGCCACAGGATATGATACTTTTCTTGTAGCTCTTATGCGAGCTATAGAGCCTCCAAAAGAAAAGAAAAAAGATACGCTATTGATTGTTAACCCTCTTACGATATCCCATGTTAATGAACTTGAGATCGAATGCCTCCTGGCTAAAGCTGGAATAAAAGTCCAGTATTTCCCATTATTTACAGACGTGGATAATATAAAGAACGCATCTGAGGTTACCGGTGCGAGTACTCTCTGTAATCTCATGAGTAATCTTTTCCTGATAAACATGGAGAAGAAATATGGTATACCCTATGTAGAGCCTCCAATGCCCGTTGGAATTGAGTTCACTAACTGGTGGTTAAGGGAGACTGCAAAGCTGTTCGGCAAAGAAAAAGAGATCGAAAAGGTGATTGAAGAAGAAGAGGCCAGAACTGCGCCAATACTCAGGGAAATAAAGTCGAAGCTTGAGGGCAAAAGAGCTTTTGTTGGCTTCAATTTAGCCAGAACCTTGGCTATTCAGAGCTTGATCGAGGAGTTCGGAATGGAAACTGCGGTCAGCACAGGTCTGGAATATAGCGATGTATATGGTCTCGAACCCCTTGAGAATCTTAACCGACGCAGCAAAAAAGAGTTTACCTTACAGATAGGTAACTTCCAGCATTTTGAGTGGGTTAACCTTCTGGCAAAAGAAAAGCCGGACGTTCTGGTGGGTGGTATCGAGTACTGCAGTACTGGAATACGGCAGGGGATCTCGGTTGCGCCAGTACTTCCAGGCACCCTTTACGTTGGGTATGAAGGCGCGATAAGCTTTGGCAAGGAACTTGTAAGGTCTTTAAGAAATCCGGCTTATGCTAAAAATATTTCAGCAAGAGTAAATCTACCGTACCGCGAGAGCTGGTATTCGCAAAGCCCCTTTAAATATATAGGTGATAACAAATGAGCTACATTGATGCACCAAGGGTAACCTGTGCTCTTGGAGGAGCTCTGGATCTGGTAAATTCCATACACAGAGCAGTTCCCATTATACATGCTGGCCCAGGATGTGGAGTGGCATTATTTACCGGCAATCTGGGGCATGGTTATCAGTATGAGGGTTATGCATGCGGCTACGCAATGCCTTCAACTAATACGCTTGAAAAGCAGGTTGTCTTCGGAGGGGAGGATCGATTAAGAGAACAGATTAAAACTACACTGGAAATCATCGAGGCTGATCTCTATTTCGTAATTTCAGGCTGTACTGTCGGACTTATAGGCGACGACATACGGGCAGTTGTCAAGGAGTTTTCAGGCAGCGAGGAGCCTGTGATATTTGCAGAAACTCCAGGATTTAAAGGTGATACTTACAGGGGATATGACATAGCTTATAAATCGATGATCGACCAGCTTACGGTCCGATCGAAAAAAAGAACAAAGGGAGTTGTTAATCTTCTCGGTATTGTGCCTCTTATGGATTCTTTCTGGCAGGGCAATATAAACGAGATAGTTCGCCTGCTGCAAAGAATCGGCCTTAAGGTGAATTTATCCGGAAACGGCGACACTGTAGATAAAATAAAAAATGCTTCAAAGGTGGAGTTAAATATTGTGCTGTCTCCAAACACTGGAATCGCGGTGGCTGAGCATTTTAAGCAGAAGTTCGGTGTGCCTTACCTCGTATACCCACTGCCTATCGGTTCCGAGACCAGCAATTTTCTGAGAGAGGTAGCAAGAACATTGCATCTGGATCTGGAAAAAGTGGAAAAGGTCATTGAAGAAGAGGAAAATCAACTCTGGAAATATCTCCTTAAGTTCACCGAGGCGCACGTTTTCGCATTATCCAATAAGGAATTTGCAGTAATAGCCGACTCAGGATATGCCGTGGGTATAACAAAGTTTCTTGCAAATGACCTTAGCCTGACTCCTGGCTTAATAGCAGTCACAGACCAGCCAAAAGAGAATCTAAAAGAGCCGATAAGGGAGAACATTTCAAAGCTTGATTATGACCTGGAGCCAACTATATTGTTCGAGTCTGACAATTACAAAATATGGGAGAATATCAAGGAAAATAAACCTAATGTGATCTTCGGGAACACGAATGATAAGATCGAAGGCAAAAAATATGGAATATCAACGTTTCCTCTTACGTTCCCGTTATATGATCAGGTAGTACTTTCGAAAGGCTATTCCGGATATAGAGGTGCAGTCACGCTGGCCGAAGAACTGAGCACGATGCTTATTTCTGGCACATAACTATAATTTGTTCTTTTTTATTATTATCTTTTTTGGTTTACAAAAATTTATTATAGGCAAAATATCTGGAATACTATTATAAATTTAGATTTTGAACTTTGGAATTAAGTACTTTTTAGTAACTTGCATAGCTATTTGTAATTTGCCATATTTGCTTTGATAATTCAGAATACTGGATCCTTGGATCTCCGTTTTTTTGGTATAAAAGAACTTACACCATTTTCCATTGTCTGGTATATGACTTCGTCTTTATCCACTCTCATAAACAGGATAAAAGGAGTGTTAATATCTCTATCGCGGATATCCTCCGGAAGATAATTCCATTCATAAAAGCATATCACAATCTGAAATTACTACGTCATAAGAGTCAATCTCCAGCTTCTGGAACGCTTTTCTTGCAGAGTCCACAGTGTCCGAGGAGATATTGTAGTAAAAATCCAGGAAGGTTTTGATTCGATTATCTAATGTACCTTTAATCTCTTATCTCTGTAGAATAATTTATAAGCTAAGACCCGGACTCGAACCGGGATGAATGGATCTGCAGTCCACTGCGTAGCCTTTCCGCCATCTTGGCAATTTTTACAGTCACAATCGTGAACTAACAAAACCTCATATCCATTGTTAATATTTAAATTTCGTTTTTAAGGCAAAAAGTACCGGAAATCTTAGTATTAGCTATAAAAACCGTAGTTCTAAAACTGACAATCTGTCAGAACACAGAAATGTGGCAATTGTCAAATTTGATAAATAATTCACGGATACATTCTGAGATCTAGAGGATCTTTAACCAAAGAGAATACTTAAGTCTAGACAGAAAATCGATAGCATGGAAGAGTTACAATTTCTTTGACGAAAACTCTGAAAAGACATACTTTCTATGGTTATCAGAGGTAATTCGAATTAAAGATCAGGACCCTAAAATGTGATTCTTGTCAGGATTTATATTAACAATAAATTAAAAAAGATAATAAAATCAGAGATTAAGCCACTATTTTGTGTAAAGCTTTGAGAGTTGAATATTTTTTGATTTTTAATATTCACATTTTATGATTAATTGCAATCAATCATAACCTTTTTAAGTTCACAATTGTTAATATTATGCAGTTCACGATTGTTACTTTATCTAGTTTACAATTGTAAACACTATTATTGGTACAGAGTAACTGTACTGAGCAAATACACTGAGTATCTTGCTTTCTGAAGTGCATAATTATGGACAAGGAACTGAATACAAATATTAAGGCAGCCCTTTTAAGCATAGGGAGTGCTCAGGTCGACAAATCCCTTCTTCCTGATCAGCTTACGAGCAAGGCTACAGCCGGACCCGGAGCAGGTGGCTCCTCAATCTTTCTGAAGTCAGGAAACCGAAGGGTAAGGCTTACTATCAATGATGCGTCTCCTTTGCGTGTAGCGCCGGAAGATGAACATGTGGTAGTCATTAAAGACGACGATGTAGTTGCCAGGGGAGTACTTGAACGTCCGCTCTGCCATTGTCCGGAACAGGCATACATTACGTTATCCGAAAAATGTGTATACGATTGCCAGTTTTGCCCAGTACCGAAAATGCAGGGCGGGATAAAGGACAGCACAAAGGTTCTCCAGATGGTTGAGGAAGCTTATGCAACAGGTGAACTGAAGGCAATTTCCCTTACCAGTGGTGTAGCTGTTTCGCCAAAAAAAGAAGTCCAGAGGGCGGCAAGTATCATAAAGCAGCTTACACGTGAGTACGATCTCCCAATAGGTGTCTCTGTCTATCCCACAACAGGTTCGTCAGAAGAACTTTATTCTGCAGGCGCATGCGAGGTGAAATACAATGTTGAAACTATGGACCCTGAGCTTTTCCGCCGCTTCTGTCCGGATCTCTCGCTTTACACAGTTCTCGATTCTCTCGACAACGCAGTTAGTATTTTGGCAGAAATCGGGTCTCTTCAAACTTCATAATCGGCCTTGGGGAAAGTGACGAAACCGTCCAAAAGGGTATCAAACTCCTTACTAGCCGATGTATAATTCCAATTTTCAGACCTATTTCTCCCATCCTCTTAGGAAAGATGTGAAGATAACTAGGCCAGACACTGCAAGGCTTTTAAAATGGAAGCATGCTGAAGGATATGCTTGACCGTGAGTCACTTTGTGTCGAGAAATCGCGAACAATGTGCCTGCTCTGCACTGGCTGTGACCTTACACCTAATAAATAGATTTGATTTCATTTAATCAATTTCAATATAACCTTAGAGCAGTCAACCGCTTTCCATCCGTGCTGTTGTAGTAATTCCTCAGCCAGTCTATGAGGAAATTAAAAAGTTAAATTTGGATATTCTTCCATTTTCGCTTCTTTTTTACCCAATATGGCAATATTTTATTCATTTATAGGCATAAAAGGATAATAATTTCCGTATTATGGAAACGCTTATAAATCTCAAATCATCACAATTGTGTACATGACAGAACAATTCACTCTTACCATTCAATCTGGGAAAAACAGATTAGGAGAACAGGAAGGATTTGAAAGCATAGAAATAAGGCCAGGGGATACTCTCTCAATTGTAGGCCCGACTGGCTCAGGAAAAACAGCCTTGATTAATGATATTGAAACCCTTGCACAGGGAGATACTGTAACAGGTCGGAGGATCCTTATCAATGGTGAAGAACCCCCCGAATCCTTTGTACGGGAGCCAGCCTTCAAACCGATTGCCATGATAACCCAGAATACACGTTGTCTGGCAGATCTCTCAGTCGAAGCATTCCTGCTGATGCATATAAGAGCAAGACGACCAGGCAGGGAAGACTTGCTTGAAGAGACAATAAATCTTGCAAATACATTTACAGGTGAAGCGATCAGCCTTAAAAGCAGGATGAGTGGTTTATCCGGAGGGCAGACCCGTTCTCTCATGATCGCAGATGCCCTTGTAATCGGTGATACCCCTATCCTTCTGCTTGATGAGATTGAAAATGCAGGTATCTTCAAAGACCGTGTCATCCAGTCTCTTCATGGAGGGAACAAAGCAGTCATCCTTGTAACACACGACCCTTATCTTGCTCTTACAGCAGACAGGCGCATAGTGATGAAGAATGGGGGAGTTGCCTCCGTGATCGAGCCAACAGGACAGGAGCAGCACCTTATTGAAGATCTTGCTTTAATTGAAGACAGGCTTCATCAAATCAGGGAAAAACTAAGACAGGGAGCTGCTTTTTCTTCTGTTTCTTCAAAGGTTTTGATGACTCCGGCCGGGCAAAGAATGCAGTTGAACAGGGTGTGACTTTAAATGAAACTTCTCATAATCGCCGGTCCTCCAAGTGGAGGAAAAACAGCTGTGATCCGCCAGGTTATAAAAAATCTCCCTGAAGGATCACTTCCAGCCTTCCTGAAGATCGATGTTGTACATGCAACAGAAGACCAGGAACTTGCAGAAGAGTTTGACATTCCTGTCAAAAAGATCTATTCCGGAGACGTGTGTCCTGACCACATGGGAATTCTGGTTCTTGACGACGCATTACGCTGGGCCGAAAGCATTTCAAGAAATATCCTGATAATTGAAAGCGCAGGACTCTGTCTCAGGTGTACTCCCTACACGACTTACTCTCTCGGAATTGCAGTTGTCAGCGCGATCTCAGGAACCAATTCCCCGTTCAAAATGGCTCCTTTGCTTGCTCTTGCAGATGTGGCAGTTGTTACCAAGACCGACCTTGTATCACAGGCAGAAAAAGAGGTTTTCAGGGAAAGTATCCGAAAAGTTGTCCCAAATATTGACATCGTAGAGACAAACGCAATTCAGGGAACAGGTTTAAGATACCTAATGAGGCGGATTGCCGATCAGCCGGACATAGGGCCTGACCCAATCGTGCTCAGAGGTGCCCCTCCGCTTGGCGTATGTACAGTATGTATCGGGAAAAAAGAAATTGGATGGAAAAACCATTTTGGAATCATCCGGCCGCTGGATATGCCAGAACCCTTATACAGAGGTGACTGATGGTGAATAAATGGAATCCCCCTGGCAAAAACTGTGGAGCTTGCGGCTCTCAGACTTGTTCTGACTTTGTTGGCCGGCTTGAAGCAGGATTAACAGAGTTGGATATGTGTCCATTCTACAGTATAGAGAATATTGTGCGTCCTGAGAAAATTGTGAGCCGGGAAAATCTAATGATCCAGGCAAGAAACATCACTTACTCCGGTATAGATGTGGCTGGAAAAGAATATGACTTTGTTCTTCTTCCATTTCCGGATGAGCCGTCAGCACGCAAATTCATAGTGCCTTTCAGGGCAGATCTTGTAGAGCTATGGGGGATTAAAAAAGGAGACCTAGTAACCGGCCGTCCGGCAGGTCCTGGATGTCCTGTTTATCATGCCTTGAGAGTTCTGAGCGCAAACCCGGTCACAGGTGTAATTGAATGCCATACCGTGGGGCCGATGGCAGCGCGAAAAGAAGATGTCCGTGATGTCCAGGCATATCATGTCCATGCTTTCGAAGGAATTGCCAGTACTGTAAAGAAGCCTCCTGTCTTCGGAACCCGCCAGTATTTCCTGCCTGGCAACTGCATGATAGGGCTTGCACATACCGCCCTTGTGAACATGGTTTTTCAAAAGCCCTCCGGAACTCACGTGCGGCTTGAGGATATCAGGATATTATGAAGACTATTGAAGAGATTGGGATACTATGAAAACTATTGAAGAGATAAATGAGAAGATTGCACGCAACGACGCGATAATCCTGACAGCTGCCGAACTCAAGTCCATGATACGTGATGGTCAGGAAGTGACTGTCGATGACGTGGATGTGGTCACGACCGGAACATTTGGCGTGATGTCAGGAACGATGGCAGTTATGATGGTCCCGGTAGCCGGGAAATGCAGCTTTGAAAGGGCGGATGCGATCTGGCTAAACGGTGTGCCTGCTCAACCGGGTCCCTGTCCTAACGAGCGTCTTGGAGTCGTGGATCTGGTTATTAATGGGACGGCACATGCAGATGATAGGTATGGAGGAGGACATCTTTTCCGGGACCTTGTAAAAGGAAAAGAGATCGACGTCCTTGTAGAGGCACACGGCAGGCGTTATGAAAACCGGGTTACGCTTGATGATATCGATTTTGCCAGGATCATCACCACAAGACTTGCATTTAAAAATTACCACGCGCTAATAAACCCCACTTCCACCACGATTAGCTCTATCTTCTCTGTGACAGGCCTGACAGGTCCTTTTACAGAAACAACCGTATCAGGGTGCGGTGAAATTAATCCTCTGCAGAACGACCCCTCTCACAGGTCAATAGGTGTAGGTACACGGGTCCTTTTAAATGGCGCACCCGGTTACATCATGGGGAAAGGAACCAGGGCCAGCCCTGATAAGCCGAACGTCTCAGCCTATGCAGACATGAAAGGTATGGACCCGACCATGATGGGCGGGATGAAAACCGCACATGGGCCTGAATGCCTGACCTCACTTGCAGTTCCTATCCCTGTTCTTGATGACGAGATCCTTTTGGGATTGAAAATCCTAGACCAGAATGTCCCATTATCCGTATCAGACGTAAACGGGCGTACTGCGCATGCAAAAGTGAATTATGGACACATCTGGGGAGGCACTGATAAAGTTATCCGCGTAGAAAAAGAAAAGTGCCTGCACCATCCGGATTGTGCTGCAATGCGCACCTGTCCCACAGAAGCTATCTCAAATGACTGTATTATCAACAGAAATCTCTGTATTAATTGCGGAACCTGTACATTCCAGTGCTCTGAAGGGGTATTCCGTGCAAGGCTTGGGTCCATAGAACTGGCTGAAGGGACTATCCCCGTATCACTTAGACAGTCAGATAGAGCCAGGGCAGAAAGACTCTGTACTATGCTTAAAAACCGGATTTTGAAGCAGGAGTTCTTACCTACGAAGATGCTGGAACCTCTCTAACCAATTCCAGATTTATGAACTTACTCTGGAACCGCAGTACAGGTATCACGTCAGCCATATAATGTTACAGAAAACAGATTAACCAATTGTTCAAAATTACTGGATGTTTTTATTAAAAGCCTCTGGATCGACGTGATATCAGTCCACATGACTGGGAAAATCATTTTTATTTCTTTGAAATACTTAATTTTTGGGCCATTCACTTATACACAGCTGGTATTTTTCATGGTAAAAGAAAAAATTGAATCTGACATTTGTACTCGTCAGGAAAACAAAGGCATCCCCAAAAATGATGCTGAAAAATGTGATTGTTCGGATTCTGAATCCTCTCACTTCGGATATGGGGTTCAGGCAGAGGTGGTTATAGTCCGCTATGGCGAACTTGCTCTTAAAAGTACCGGAGTTCGAAACTGGTACGAGAAAATTCTTATGAAGAATATTGTGGCAATGCTGGATTCGAGAGATATTCCATATTCCCATATACGACGGGAGTGGGGCAGGATATTTA
>Ga0183099_1001368_pt1 | contig 14359 bp, 19 predicted proteins | sample Biomet1_FD_127788 | JGI IMG/M metagenome (GOLD analysis project Ga0183099, IMG submission 127788) | Microbial communities from bioreactor (seeded with anoxic lake sediment) at LBNL, California, USA - Biofuel metagenome 1 | ecosystem: Engineered > Bioreactor > Anaerobic > Unclassified ... | reverse complement strand
GGGAGTTATGGACGTGGGCGGAGATCCGGTGGGAGCCCGTGTACTGGCCCGGTTTCAGCCCAAGATTATCCAGGAGGACTACAACCTTCTGTTCGTTCTCAACGCAAATCGCCCCGAGGTTCGGACGGTGGAGTCCGCCCTGCTATATCTTAGAAGCATCGAGACCGTGACCGGTCTATCCTGCGGTGGCATCGTAAACAATACCCACCTGTGCGGCGAAACCACGCCCCATGAAATTCAGAAGGGCGCGGAGCTGGCCGAGGCGGTCTCAAAGGAGGCCGGCATTCCTCTTGTGTGCCATTTGGCGGAGCGGCGTTTTACCGGTGAGGAGAGTCTCGCGGGCCTAAAGCTGTTTCCCATTGACATTTATATGAAAAAACCATGGGAACTGTAAGGGAAGTTTCTGATCAATGAAGGGAGGCAAATGAGTATCATGACAGCAAAGGTAACATTTGACCGGGATCGGTGCAAGGGCTGCGAGCTGTGCGTTTCCGTCTGTCCGAAGCACATCGTCGCCATCGACATGGAGTCCATCAACCGCAAGGGCTACCATCCCGCCGGTGTGACGGACATCACATTGTGCATCGCCTGCGCCAGCTGCGCAAAAATCTGCCCGGATTCCATTATTACTGTTGAAAAGTTCTGATAAAGGAGGTTGCGTTTTCGTGGAAAAGGAATTGTGGAAAGGCAATGAAGCCATTGCAGAGGCGGCGATTCGCGCCGGCTGCGACTGCTTCTTCGGTTATCCCATCACCCCGCAGAGCGAGGTTCCGGAATATCTTTCATTACATATGCCCCAGCACGGCAAAATTTTTGTCCAAGCCGAGTCCGAGGTGGCCGCCATCAACATGGTGTACGGCGCCGCGGGTTCCGGTATGCGGGCCATGACCTCCTCCTCTTCCCCCGGCGTCTCCCTGAAGCAGGAGGGTATCACCTATCTTGCGGGCGCGGAGCTGCCCGCCGTCATCGTCAACTGCATGCGCGGAGGCCCGGGCCTCGGCACCATTCAACCTGCTCAGGGCGACTATTTCCAGGCCACCCGCGGCGGCGGCAACGGTGATTACCGCACCGTCGTCTTGGCTCCCGCCAACATTCAGGAGGCCGTGGACTTTGTTCAGGAGGCATTTGACATCGCCGACCAGTACCGCAATCCCGTGTTGGTGCTGGCGGACGGTCTGATCGGTCAGATGATGGAGCCCATCGAGTGGCACGACGTTTCCAAGCGCCAGCTGCCCGCCAAGGATTGGGCCGCCACCGGCCGTAAGGGCCGCGACCACCACAACATCATCAACTCTTTGTACATTGACCCCAACGAGTGCGATGATTTCAACTCCCATCTCGCAAAGAAATATCAGCTGATAAAAGAAAATGAAGTCCGGTGGGACACGAAGGATACCGAGGACGCCGAGCTGCTCATCACAGCTTACGGCACCCCCGCCCGGATCGTCCTCACGGCTCTGGAACAGCTCCGCGCCGCGGGCATCAAGGCCGGCCTCTTCCGCCCCATCTCCCTGTGGCCCTTCCCGGAAAAGCCGCTGCACGACCTGGCGGGTCAAAGCCACATCAAGGCGATTCTGGACGTGGAAATGAGCATCGACGGTCAGATGATCGACGATGTGCGTTTGAGCGTGGAGGGGCAGAAGCCCATCAGCTATCTGGGTCACGCCGGCGGCGTGATTCCTACCGTGGAGGAAATGGTAGAAGCGGGCAAAAAGGCCCTGAAGGAGGCAGAGTAACATGGCAGTCGTATATCAGAAATCCAAAGGGCTGACGGACAACGAACTTCACTACTGCCCCGGCTGCAACCACGGTATCGTCCACAAGCTGGTGGCCGAATCTCTGGAAGAGCTGGGCCTGTTGGACGACGCCATCGGCGTATGCCCCGTGGGCTGCTCCGTGTTCGCCTATAACTACTTTAGCTGCGACATGCAGGAGGCTGCCCATGGGCGCGCTCCGGCCGTCGCCACCGGCATCAAGCGCACCCATCCCACCCAGCCGGTGTTCACCTATCAGGGCGACGGTGATCTGGCCTCCATCGGTGCGGCCGAGATTGTCCACGCAGCCATGCGCGGTGAAAAATTCACCACCATTTTTATCAATAACGCCATTTACGGCATGACCGGCGGCCAGATGGCCCCCACTACCCTGATCGGGCAAAAGGCCACCACCTGTCCTCTGGGCCGCACCCAGGAGCAGGCCGGTATGCCGATACGCGTCTCCGAGCTACTGAGTACGCTGGACGGCTGCGTATATGCCGAGCGCGTCTGCGTGACGGACGTCGCCAACCTGAACAAGGCCAAAAAGGCCATCAAGAAAGCGTTCCAGCTTCAGATGGAGGGCAAGGGCTTTACCTTTGTGGAAGTCCTGTCCACCTGCCCCACCAACTGGGGCATGACGCCGCTGAAGTCCATCGAGTGGCTGAAAGAGAATATGATCCCCTATTATCCGCTCGGCGTCGTCAAGGATACCAGCGCGGAGGTGAAGTAAGATGAAAAAAGAAATCGTTATTTCCGGCTTTGGCGGTCAGGGCGGCCTTGCGATCGGCAAAAACCTGGCGGAAGCGGGCATGGCCGAGGGAATGAACGTCACTTGGGCTCCGTCTTACGGTCCCGAGATGCGCGGCGGCACGGCAAACTGCTCCGTAGTCCTGTCCGACAAACCCGTGGGCTCCCCTATTTTCAACCATCCCACCGAACTGATTGCCATGAACGAGCCCTCTCTTGAAAAGTTTGAGGCAGGCGTGATCGCCGGCGGCACTGTCTTCGTAAACAGCTCTGTGGTCACCGACAAGGTGTCCCGTCCGGACCTGACGGCGTATTATATCCCCTGCGCGGAAATTGCCGACGAGGTAGGCAACCCCAAGGTCGGCAACATGGTCATGCTGGGCGCTTATGTCGCCGCAACCAAGGTTTTGAAGTCCGAGACCATTGAGACCATGATCCACGAGATGTTCACCGGCTCCAAGGCCAAGCTGGTTCCCCTGAACATCGAGGCTTTCCGTCGCGGTATGGCCTGCATCCAATAATTTTTATTTCCCGAACCATAAACCGCCTGGTCGCCGGGTCCCCTCGGCGGCCAGGCAAGCCTCCTGTTCTTCCCTCTGTTTTCTTTCTGTGCATTTTAACGATTGACTTTCCCCCCCGAGGAGCGTATAAGTAATTTAATATCCTAACGTGATGAACGGGAGTTGCCGTCAGGTTCGCCGCTTCAGAGAGCTGCCGCATGGTGCGAGGCAGCGGACGCGGCCTGATTGGTCTGGCCCGGGAGCGGTCCGCCCAACGAGATTTTTCTCAGTAAGCGGCGACGGGAGCCTCCCGATATCGGGGCAGTGCGCGAAAGCGTACAAAAGTGGCCGCATCTGCGGCAAAGAGAGTGGTACCACGGAAGTCTGGCTTTCGCCTCCCTGTTTACAGGGGTGCGGAGGCCTTTTGCTTTTATCATTCAAAATAAAATAAGGGAGAGTTTTAAATGCTGAACATCAAAATCACGAAGACCACTTCCCCCAAGGCAAAGCCAACCGACGAGTCCAAGCTGGGTTTTGGAAAGTCCTTTACCGACCATATGTTTATCATGGACTATACCGCGGGCCAGGGCTGGCACGATCCCCGCATCGTCCCTTATGCTCCCATCTCCCTTGATCCGTCCGCCGTGGTGTTCCATTATGCGCAGGAGTGCTTTGAGGGCATGAAGGCCTATCGCACCGCCGAAAACAAGATTCAGCTGTTCCGCCCGGACTGCAACGCCCGCCGTATGAACAACACCCAGGATCGTCTGTGCATCCCCGAGATTCCTGTGGAGGATTTTGTGCAGGCCGTGAAGGCTCTGGTGGAAGTTGAGAAGGACTGGGTTCCCCATTCCGAGGGTTCGTCCCTGTACATCCGTCCCTTCACCATCGCCACCATGGCTCAGCTGGGCGTCCACGCCTCCTCCAGCTATCAGTTCATCATCATCTGCGCTCCCTCCGGGGCCTACTATGCAGCGGGCTTGGCCCCCATCGACATCTATGTCGAGGACACCTATGTCCGCGCCTGCCCCGGCGGCACCGGCTTCACCAAGTGCGGCGGCAACTATGCGGTCTCTCTGCTGGCCGGCAAGATCGCTGAGGAGAAGGGCTATAGTCAGGTACTGTGGCTGGACGGTGTGGAACGCAAATACGTCGAGGAAGTCGGCGCCATGAACATCTTCTTCAAGATCGACGGCAAGCTCTATACCGCCCTGGCCCAGGACAAGGACGGCACCGTGCTCCCCGGCGTTACCCGCCGCTCCATCATCGAGCTGCTGAAGGACTGGGGCTATGAGGTCGTCGAAGGCAAGCTGGCCATTGCCGACGTCATGAAGGCCTCCAAGGAAGGCAAGCTGGAAGAGATCTTCGGCACAGGCACCGCCGCCGTCGTCTCTCCCGTGAAGCAGCTGGACTATGAGGACCAATCCGCCAAGATCGGCAGCGGCGAGATCGGCCCCCTGACTCAGAAGCTATACGATACCCTCACCGGCATTCAGTGGGGCAAGCTTCCCGACACCAAGGGCTGGATTGTCCCCGTCTGCAACGGCTGATCTTTTCCCACGGGTGATTTTCGCCCCGTCCGGTTGCTTTGCAGCCGGACGGGGATTTTATATTGGTACAAAAATGAAACTCCACCGAGGCCGTGTCCTTTCCACGTGGAAGGGCTCGGCCTCGGCTGCAATTTTTACCCTCAGCCTCAGCCGACAAATCCCCCGTCCACGATCAAGATCTGTCCGGTAATAAAGGAGGCCTCCTCCCCCGCCAGAAATGCCGCCGCCTCCGCAATATCCTCCGGTGTCCCCAGTCGGCCAAGAGGCGTCTGTGCGGCCAGATCATCCATCGTCTCCCGGCCCAGAGAGCGGACCATGTCCGTGTCGATACAGCCGGGGGCCACTGCGTTCACCCGAATATGGGACGGTGCCAGCTCCAGCGCCAGAGAGCGGGTCAACCCCACCACAGCAGCCTTTGTGCAGGCATAGGCAACCTCGCAGGAAGCGCCCCGCAGACCCCAGATCGAGGAGATATTGACAATGCTCCCCCGTTTTTCATGCAGCATGTGAGGCAGCGCCAAACGTATCGTATTGCGCATTCCGCCAACGTTCACGGCAAAGGCCCGGTTCCACGTTTCGTCGTCCACGTCCTGAAACAGCCCGTTGGACAGGGCGATTCCGGCGTTGTTCACCAACACCTCCACCGGTCCCAGCGCAGCCTCTACCCCACGAAACATAGCCTTCACCGCCTCCGGCTCCGCCGTGTCCGCCTGAAACGCGGCAGCATTGTACCCCGCCTGCCGCAGTTCATTTGCCAGTTCCTCCGCCGCGGCGCGGCTTTGATGGTAGTTGACGGCGACATCGCACCCCTGTTCCGCCAGCTTTCGGACGATCGCCCTCCCAATTCCCCGGCCTCCGCCGGTAACCAGCGCCACTCTTCTCATTTGTTCGCTCCTTTTCCCCGCCCGTCTGGCAGCCGGGTCCGGTTTTTGTTGCCATTATTATAAATACTTTTTTCTGAGACTGCAACCAGCCTTCATCACTTTATCTGTCCCTCGCTTTATGCTCAGGCATCCGAAGTCGGGATCGGCAAAATACCGTGCGCCGCCGGGGCGCCGAGATTGCCAAAGATGTTATGCTTTTGAATTGACAGCGGGGTGGAAAACAGGTACAATAGCAGTTGGTTCGGTTTCTGCCTGTCCCCCTTGTGGCCGGTCGGGTATGCTTTGTTCTCTAAGAACAAAAACCTCCGCCGCTTGGTGGAATATCTCAGATGATGAAGTTTATACGTCTCCGTAGCTCAGCTGGATAGAGCGTCCGCCTCCTAAGCGAAAGGCATACCGTCCGCCTTCGTTTTTCCGGCCCAAAAAGTGCGGCGTCAAAATCCGGAAATTTCTAAGTTCGGCGGAAGGTATCATTTCCCGGCAGTTCGGGAGAGAAGATAAGGTCCCGTTAGAAAAAAGCGGCTGAAATTAGAAACGGACGAAAGACGCAGAAACCGCGGAAACCCTTGAAAACACTGCACAAATTGAATATGCCCTTGTAGCTCAGCAGGATAGAGCGTCCGCCTCCTAAGCGGAAGGCCAACGGTTCGAATCCGTTCAAGGGTGCCAGCTCAGGCCCGGAAGTCTTTACGATTTCCGGGCCTGATTTTTTCTAACGCCGTTAGAAGGAATCGCTGATTTGTCTAACAGTTCAGGGCGATTTTCTAACGGCGCTTTCAGCCGTCTTCCCGGATTTTCTTCTAATTTTGGCGGAAGGTATCATTTCCCTGCGGGATAAATCCCGTAAAAAGCAGGCTTTTTGCTCCAAAAGGGCTGTTCAGCCGCCGAACCGAATGTCCGGGACGATGATTCTGTCTAAGCGAAATTAGAAAACGCTCCTGATTTTTCTAATCATCAGAAGCGTTTTTCTAACGGCCTGTATATATGAAACGAGGCGACATTTCTGCCGCCTCGTTTTCTTAAAGGTTCTTTGCCAGCGCTCCCAGCAGAGCTGCAATTTCCGGATTCTCCATCATCTTCATCAGCGTGTCAGCGGTTATCCTGTCCGGAAGCCCGAGCGGCTTCTTTTCCGCTTTGTCGTTCTTCTTTTCGTAAAAGGCCTCCTGGAAAAGCTGGGCGTTGTTTTTTCGGTCGTCGTCGAGGATATGGGAATAGACGTCTGTGACCATCTTGACCTGAGAATGGCCGGAGTCGCCCTGTACGGCCTTGATATCGCCGCCGTTCAGCTTGAGTTTGTACGTGATGCTGGAATGACGAAAGCTGTGGAATACCACCGGGGGCAGATCATTTTCCTTGATCAGCCGGCGCAGGGCTCCGTTGATTGTAGAGCCCTCCGTCGGCAGCCCCAGGGAACCGGCAAACACCAGGTTGAAATTATGATACTCCGAACCGAGCATCTCGATGATCTCATCCTGGGCGCTCTTCCATTTGACGAGCATATTGGCAACGGCTTTCGGAAGAAATACCTTTCGCACGCTGCTCTCCGTTTTCGGAGACTTCAATACCAGGACGGTGGCCGTATGAGACGAGGTGGAAGGAAACTGAAGCATTACGTCTTTTCCTTCCAGGGTATCCAGCGTCTTTCGATTGACACGCTGGAGCTCTTTGTTGACATATACGGAGGCGGTTCCGCCGGCAATGCTTTCTTCCGAAATATCGATGCAGTCCCAGGTCAGGCCCAGCATCTCTCCCATACGGAGAGAACAGCAGAAAGATACGTTCAGCGCCAGCGCAAGCCGCGGATCATCGCACAGGTGCAAGGCCTGAAACAGCGTCTCCGCCGTCCAGATGTCGCGTTTGGCATATTCCGCTTTGGGAACCATGGCGTTCCCAGCCGGGTTTTTGGCCATCATATCCCATTTTATTGCCTGATTAAAGCAGCTTCGCAGGATTTTGTGAATGTCGCGGACCGTGTGGGCAGTCAGGAGCTTTTTCTTCGGTTTCTTCGCGTTGTTCGGTACAGCCTCTGTTTTCAGCAGGGCCTGATAATACCGCTCAATCACACGGGTGTTGATATCGGTGATCTTCATGGTTCCGATCTTGGGACTGATATAGTGCTCAATCAGGGCCACATTGGCCTCGTATGTAGAAAGCGACCACTTTGCTTTTCCGTAGAGGTCAACATATTCTTTCAGGAGTTCGTCCAGCGTCTTGCACTTGGGAACAAGAAAGGTGCCGATCTGCTCCTTGTATTCGACCTCTTTCTTGCGCTTTTTCGCTTCCGCCATGCTCTTGTAGGTTTCCCATTTCTGCCTGCGTTTTTCATTCTCATCAAAGTATGAGTAAACAACGCAATAGCTCTTATTCTTCTGAATGATCGTGGCCATTGTCCGGCCTCCTTTCCGTGATTCTGTAAAACTCCGCAGCGGAGATGAGATAAGACTTTCCCGCTTTGGCCGCAAGGATTTCGCCCGACTGGACGAGCTTGTAAGCCGCTTTGCGGCTGATGCCCAATGCAGCCTGAAGGTCTTCAACCAGATAGACTGTTTTCTCTTTTACGCAGAGAACTGGCCCTTCTGCGTTCTCCGGCGGCGGATCGTGAGATTCCGGGGCTTCAGCAGGCGGCTTTGCTTCCACTGCCGTATGTACCCGGTACCGCTTCTGTGAGCAGTACCAGCGCTCAAAACTCGCGATCGTGACGCGCTTCTGACCGGCGACGGTTACGCACTCAAATATAGACTGATTTTTCTCATTGCCCACGATGCCATAAACCGTGTTCCTGTGGACACCGAGCAGGCGGCCGATATCTGGCATGGAATAGGTCGCTGCGGTCATCTCTTCATCCTGGGCCCGGTCCGCCGTCATTCGGAACTTTTCCTGTCCCGAATACCAGCGCTCAAAGCTTTCTTTCGTGATGCGCGTGCAGTAATCGACGGTGAATGTTTCAAGCACTTCCTTTGAAAGCAGCGTGTATATTGTGTCTTCGGAAACGGCGAGAAGCTCTGCCAGGTCGCCAACCGAGTATGACATGGCCCTCAGCGCTTTGCCGGGCGGCGGGCCATTCAGAATTCGGTATTTTGTCTGGTTGTCATACCATTCCAGAAAACTGGATTTCAGAATCCGAATCTGCCCCTTCACCGTGATTGTTTTCAGGCTCCTGTGTTTAAGAATCCAGTAGGAATCTGTTTTCCTAACCCCCAACATCTTTCTCAGCTCAGGAACCGAAAAGGATTCGCCCGCACAGCGTATCAAATCCATGGTATCCAAAAGCCTCACCTCCGCTCAATTTGTGATCATGTGCATAAATTGTAGCGGAACCTCTCGGGTTTGTTAAGGATGTCGCCAGCCTCACTGACTGTCCAGCCATTCGTCAAAGCTTTTCTTGGAAATCCGGTATTTCCCTCCGCCGATCTGAAACCAGCGGAATTCATTCCGCTTCAGGAGGCTGTAAACGGTAGGACGGCTGACACAGAGAATAATCTGCAAATCCTCAACGGTGTAGCAGCGCTTTTCTGCCGCCGCTGTATTGACATTGTCCATTCTGATTCTCCTCTCCGCACCTCGCTCACGGCGTGTCCACGTCTTCGGGGACATGCCTGCCGAGGCTGATGTCCATGACGTCATCTACCTCAACCATTTGTTCACGGCTGATTTTGCCCAGATATTTCTTCACGCGGCGCTTGTCGATGGTTCTGATCTGTTCCAGCAACACAATAGATTCACCATCCAGACCGGCAATGTCATTTAAAACGTAATGCGTGGGCTGTGTGCGCTTTTTCCACCTCTTCGAGGTCAGCGGCGCGACAATAAGCGTCGGGCAGAAGAAATTTCCGGCGTTGTTCTGCAGCACCAGCACCGGACGTATGCCGCCCTGCTCAGAGCCGTAGTAGGAGCCCAAGTCCGCAATGTAAATATCGCCTCTGCGATAGTTCCAATCGTCTTTCATTCTCTTGAGCCTTCTTTCTTCCTTTTCAATATTTCTAAATGCCAGATAAGCTGTCATATCTAAGCAGCCGGAGCTGTTATACATTTCTCTGTTTCTCATTTTTCGTCTCCATATGTTTTTATGTAGCGCTTCCTATTTGTCCTCGACGCCCGGAAGCATGGGAAATCATCAGGTGGCAGCTTGCTGACTGCTCCATAGGAATCTAACCTCCCCCGGGTTCTCCGCGGGCCGCGCCTTTCGGCTACGGAAGTATCATTATTCCCGGCGCTTGTCATGGCCGCCGCCGGAAGCAATCCGGCTTTTATCGTGTAAGTTTTATCGCTCGCGCATCTTTCTTCGACGCGGTCTTGGCGCACTCACGAACTCGGCTCAGGTTTTCGCCATAGCGCAGGGAACGTACCTGATGAATGGGTATTCAGTTTTCAAAGGACAGCGGTTCGGGTGAACCGGAGAAAACTTCAATCCCCAATTCCCATTGGCGAGATTTGTCCTCTCACTTACCGTTGGGTAATTCTTCGCGGTTTCGAGACATTATTTTTTGAAAAACTTTCTGAGGTCGTCCAGCGCCCGATTCTTGCGTTTTACAAACGCCTTTTCTTCGATGCCGAGAATTTCCGCAATTTCCCGATCAGCCTTGCCGCAATATTTGAAATATTTGAGCGTGACCGCCTCCCGGCGGTTTTGGTTCAGGGTGCTGATGGCGTAAGGGAGTATATTCATCAGGGCCGCCTGGATGGCGGCGGACTCAACATGAACGGTCACGTCGGCGATGATCTCATGAAGCGAAGCACTCTCCTCATCCCCGAAAGACATATCCAGCGAGAGAGGCCCAGCCTCGGGCATGGCCTTTTTCACATAGCAGTGATGGCAGTAGTTCGTGTACCAGTCCTTGTACTGCGCCTCGGTGGCCTCGATGAATATCACATCCGCCTCCGGGCAGATATCGCTGCCCAGCATGATGAAGCGCCTGCCGCTGCTCTCACCGGAATTCAGAAAGCGGAAGAATTCCCGTCCGTTCATTTCAATCCATTCCACATTTTTGCCGCCGCAGGCAGCGTCGTTCCAAATCAGATATTTGTTTGCCATTTTTCGTAATCTCCTTTGAATTTTGAAATTTGGAAAATCAAAATTCGGAGATCACGGGTAGCGGGCAACGTAGCAAAGCCAGGGCATAAAAAAGTCCTTTCCCGAGCATGTCAGGAAAGGACTTCAAGGCCGTATGAAGCAATCAGAGCACGAAAAAAGCGCCGTAGAAATCGGAAAACATAGTTGCACTATGCCTTCCGGCTTCATACGGCGCTTGATAGTTCCGGGTTTCCCCGCACTCCGCTTGCTCGATTATGAATCGTCAGGTGAGATATTCAGTTGATTGCCGCGGCGGCGGGTGAATTATCTGTAGGAGCTTCGCCTCTGTCTTGAACAGTCCTCGCCGCGGAGCATTCGCTCCTTGTGCCGGCCAAAGCCCTTCTGGCGGCGAAAGTATCCGAGATTATAGGTGCTGTAAGTTTTGCAGTTTTTGCAAAGGAGCCTGATATGACCGCCGGCGTCAGAGAACAGTACACAGACAAGGCGGCCGCAGTTCGGGCAGCGGAGCTCCCGTTCCGCCAGGCCAAGGCTTTCTTCATAGGACTTGTCCAGCTTTTCCTGCACCCTCGGGGATACCGGTTTCATTTTGTAGGTACGAACTTCTGCCTGCATGTGGTACGCCTCCATTCGTGCGGTTTCAGTATTCGTCTTTCTTCCCAAGACCCATATCTTTTACGATATACTCCGCAAGGGGACGATGCACCAGGAAGCCCAGCTCACGGAGCCGAATAAAGAATGCCTGAAAGGACGCGCCCATATCGTCCGCCATGCGGCGGATGAGCAGGTAATCATCCGGGCGGAGCACGTTATCCCCATACACCGGGATACCGTCTTCAACACCATAGCCATACACCAGATTGCGTACCATAAATCGGGGCATCAAAAGAGCTGCTCCCATGCGGTCGCACATCGTTTCTGTCAGTGTGAACATCTGCCGGAATTCCTCCGGCTTGTACCGGCGCTCATGGTCGAATTCGCGGTGGTATCCGGCCCGGGGCAGAGCCCGATCCAGCACGAAGTGAGCGCCCTCATGAATGATGGTGAATCTTTTTCTGCCGCTTTCAGATTCTCGGCAAAGGAATTTTTCGATCACGATTGTCCCTCTGGGGAAAACCTTTGAAATAACGGTACCGTTTTCGTAGACCTGAATCGACGTTTTCCCGTCTGAGATAAAGCCCATTTTGTCCGGGTCGTCTTCCGCAAATGCGCGATAGACAAGCGGAAGTCCAAGATAGTCGGTGACAAACCCTTCCACATTTACGCAGAAGGCTTTGTCCGCCGCCGGGCCCAGATACTGCCGGATCAGCTCGTCGCCCAGCTCGTCAATGGCGTCATAGGTAAAAATGTTCAATGCCAATCAAATCGCCTCCTACGGAGGAGCCGCGTCCGTATACAAACGCGCCTCCTTCCGATTCAGAAAATGTTCCGCACGGCTGCCCTTTATTGTATAGCGAATTCCTTCAAAATGAGTTGGGGAGTAAGGGGCGTTCTCCCTACGTATTCCGTAAGGGGTACTGACACCGCTGCAATTACCGGTTTTTTCTGCTGTGTTCAACGCAATCAGCCTCCCTCACAGTTTCTTGATTACATGGCGAGCCACGCCCTGAACCGATATGTGCCTGGGATAGATGTCGTGATTCACGGGGTTGTCGCTTTCCGCCTGTAAATAATGCTTTCGTTTTTTCTTATCATAGGCAAGGCGCTTGAGGGTGTTGCAGTTTTCATCATCCAACGCCACAACGATGTCGCCAAGCCGCTCCTGCACGTTTTTCTCGACGACAATCAGGTCCCCGTCGTCAATACCGGCCAGATTCATGGAGTCGCCCTTTGCTCTGAGAATGTAGAAATCCCCATAGCCGAAGATCGCCGCTGGCAGAGAAACATACTCCTGTATTTCCGCCCGTTCTTCCTCCGGCGAGCCGCAGCGAATTGCGCCGACAAAGGGAGCATAGGAGCGATCCGCGTTGCTGCTCTGGGTGAGGTTCGTGACAATTCGCTTGCCGTCATAGGAGATGATACCCCGCTCGTCCATCTCCACGAGATATTTATATGCCGTCCCACGAGAAACGCCGACCTCATTGGCAATCATAGTGGTTGAGGGAGAACTGCCGTGATCCGCGAAGTATTGCTCCGCGTAATCTCGGATTTGCATCATCGTCTCCGGGCTCCGCTTTTTCATGACAGTCTCTCCCATAGCCTTCTATTTGCGAAGCAGAGTGCTTCGTAATTCCTATTATACTCAGATTTTTCTGTAGTTCAATAGGCTTCACAAAAGCAGCACACGAGGTGCCGCCCATAAGCAACACCTCGTGTGTATCAGAATATATAAGTCATAGCAAGATTTCTATAACCGCCTGTATCATGTCCGATCCTCACATCCAAAGTAGAATTCGGCCTGAATATACTCGTCAATAGGGTATTCCTCAAAAAGGTCAAGCTCCCTCAACTAATTAAATAACAAGTGTAATTGATACCCGTAGCATCTGTATTTTCCATATTCTCAGGCAACAGGACGAGCATGCTGCCCAGTAATTTTTTCCGCAAGCCATTTGTTTACCGTGCTATACCGGATTTCCCAGCTCTGGTTCATAAAATTCCATTTCCAGCCATTTGCGCTGAGCTGGCCTTTGATTTTTTCTGAAGGAATCGATATGAAGTAAATGACAAGATTGTTGTTTGCGTCTCTGATAATATTCGCTGCTGATGAAGTCTTCGTATATGATGTAACCGCAACTGTGGTGCTTTTCAGAACGCTCTGATGTTTGAGCCTCCTCTCTCTGGCATCTGTTCTCTCCTGTATAATTTCAAGATTGTCTTCCATATATTTTGCCCAACCCATATTCAGCGTCGTCCTTTTTCATTCTTATATTCATATATAGAGGCAAAATAAGACGGACTTAACAAATTACCCGGAAATTAATTTTCTGATTTTAGGTAGTGGCTCCGTGCTTACCCGAATCCTGCCCGTAAAGAGCAGATATGCGGATCCTGCAAGGTACAAGCACAGCGCGATATCTAGAATATACCGATCCAACGCTTTATCGTACGCGTCGAGCTTTTCCTGCGTATTTATATCCTGTGCTTCGTCGATGAGCTTTACCTTAGCGACGTATTTTTTATTTACGATTGATGTTACTGCAGAAAAGACATCCTTTGTAAGAAAAGAAAACAGGGAAAGTCCATTCTCCTCACAGCTCGCATTTATACTCGTTGATTTATATGACATTCTGATGCACCTCCCAAATCATTGTTCTACTGATATATAGGGAGCGCTTCCGGAATGATTAACTTATTGGAATGAAAAAATGCCTGAGTTTCGGGCATTTTTTCAAACATTATTTCTTTTCACAGTAGGGACATACGGATCGGATTCTGCCATCCTGAATCGTCATGTCAACAATATCCTTATACTGGTACAGACTATCCAGCTGATAGAAATTATCCGTTTCCACTGAATTCATCTTCTCAACTGTTTCGGCTGAGACATCGTAGCCAAGATATGTATACTCATGCCTGCAGTCCAGATTGGGGCAAATTGTTTTCGTGACGGTCAACTGATTACACACGTCGCAGACGAACTGGTTACCAACCGACCGCATTGCCCCGCCGCAGCAGGGGCATCTGTCCTTCCCAAACTTCATAATTATGCGAAGCATAACGTTTTGGAAACGCCGGAATGAATTGATATCAAACATCGATATCGGTAGGAACATGGTGTTTTCTGATTCTCTTTTCGCATACGACGTGATCTTTTGCTCACCTTCGTCGCATCTTGGCATCGTAATGATTATATAGTCTGGGCATTATGCGAAGCATAACGTTTTGGAAACGCCGGAATGAATTGATATCAAACATCGATATCGGTAGGAACATGGTGTTTTCTGATTCT
>Ga0183099_1001366_pt1 | contig 14370 bp, 12 predicted proteins | sample Biomet1_FD_127788 | JGI IMG/M metagenome (GOLD analysis project Ga0183099, IMG submission 127788) | Microbial communities from bioreactor (seeded with anoxic lake sediment) at LBNL, California, USA - Biofuel metagenome 1 | ecosystem: Engineered > Bioreactor > Anaerobic > Unclassified ... | reverse complement strand
TCAGCTGTCGGGCTGCCCCATTCCGGTTGAATAAGAATGGAGCAGGGAGTAACGCCAACATTTTGAGAGACCAACCGATCTCAAACTACTCAGGAGTCCGCAGGACGTTTGAACTGCGTAGCGTTAGGCGTAAACCTAAAAATCTTAGCGAAGTTAATGCACTCGTCACGAAATGGCGAGAGGCAAGCCGTGACTTCAGTCATTGGTAGTTGACAGTAACCGTCCCTTCTGTTTCGAGTCTTCTCTGATTTTACCATTAAGCAACAATCTGTACAATTTTACCCACAACATTTTTCTGCCCAGCGGCCACCAAGATGGCAGGTTTCTGTATCTTTTCAAGCCGAACTTTTGATATAATGAAGGCATCACCAGAAAGTTATAATCGATTTGTTGAACTGATTGTTTCACCGTCAGGAGAAAGGATGGTAAGTCACATGATTATTACAACAACCGCTCATATCGAGGGCAAAAAAATTACTGCCTATAAAGGCATCGTTTTCGGAGAAGTCATCACAGGCATCAACGTGTTCAAGGATTTCGGAGCCGGCATCCGCAACATCGTTGGCGGACGTTCAAAGAGTTACGAGGATGAATTGACTGTTGCACGCGAAAATGCCTTGGCAGAAATGGAAGATCGTGCAGTCGCAAAAGGCGCGAACGCCATCGTCGGCATGAAAATGGATTACGAAGTACTGGGAGCCGATAATGGCATGCTGATGGTCACCTGCAGTGGTACAGCTGTGAAATTGATGGATGAATCAGAATATTTAGGCTAAAAAAATCAGAAAAGGTATCCGGGAAGCAATTTTCCGGATACCTTTTTCTGTTCATTGTGTTTTTTTGCGTACCGGTTTTTTCTTACTCGGAGCGAACGGTTTGAAGGAAACGGCGTAATTGCCGGCTTCGTCTTTCCCCAAGAGCAATGCCGTCGAAAAACTCTTGCCGTCTTTTTTCTTGAAACCGGAAAGGCGCTTCGTTTCTTTTCGGGCCAAAAGCTCTTTGGCTTCCTCCGGGGACAGATAGCGGCGGGCGATATAGCGGGAAATCCGGAATGAACACGCCTCGCCGTAGTCCTGGCATTGTAGGTAACTGCCCTTGATGATCGCTTCTTTCCCGCAGACCGGACAAACGCCTACGACCGCACCGTCGCCTGCAGCATCGATGCGCTCCGCGATCCCTTCGGACTGCAGCATCTCGTTCTTCGTACCGAGGATTTCCAGGACGAAGTGTTTGATGTTCTCCAGGAAATAAGCCTGGTCGCCCTCGCCTTTATGGATTTTTGCCAAATACTTTTCCCATTCTGCCGTGAAGGCGACATCGCTCATCTTGTTGCCGGCCACGGCCTCACAAAGCAGAGTCCCCTTTTCGGTGATTGCCAGCTGATTCTTCGAAGCCGTTATGTAGCCCCTGTCCTTCAAATTTTCGATGACCCCAGCGCGGGTAGCTTCGGTTCCGATACCGTGCGTTTCCTTCAGGATCGCCTTGTCTTCGGCATCATCCACTTCTTTGCCGGCGTTCTTCATGGCTGCGATCAGCGTGCCTTCTGTGTAAGGCTTAGGAGGGGTAGTCTTCTTCTCCTTCGTGGCCAAAATGGCTGTTCCGGTTTCCCCTACCGTAACCATCGGCAGGATTTTGTCCTCCGGTTCGCCTTTTTTCCTTGTGTTGCCTTCCAGCTTCTTCCATCCGAGATTCTTGATGATCTTACCGGATGCCACAAAGTCCAGTCCGCCGATATCCGTAATGATGGTCGGTTCATCGTAGATGAAATCCTCTTCGAACATCGCCAAGGTCCGGCGCAGGACGAGATCATAAATTTTCTGCTGGTTCACATTCAATTTCGCGATCCGGGCCTGATCCGGCACTTTTTTCGTCGGGATGATGGCATAATGTTCCTGTACTTTGGCATCATCGACGTATTTTTTGCGCGGAGTCAAGTTCGGCTTGTCGATGGTATGACCTAGGATGCCCAGATAGCCGGAAAGGTTATCCTTCAAATAGACAAACTCATTTTTGGTGATGACCGTCGCGTCCGTCCGCGGATAGGAAAGCAGTTTTGCTTCATACAAAGACTGCACGGTTGCCAATGTGTCTTTCGCACCCATCTTGAATTTGGCATTGGCTGCCCGCTGCAGATCGCTGAGCGAATACAGACGCGGTGCCAACTCGCGTTTGTTCTCGTTGGCTTCATAGCGTTTGATGACGGCTGGCATCTCAGCCGCCAAGCCGTGCGTCGCGATGAAGGTTTTCATTTCTTGTTTTGATTCAAATTCATGCTGATACTTCGCTTCGAATGTCCCGTTCGTGACCGTGATGCGGGCCAAACACTCATAATGCGTCTCTTCCTGGAAGGCAGCGATTTCCTTCATGCGCTTATAGATCATGAAGAGCGTCGGTGTCTGCACGCGGCCGACCGAAAAAGCCCCTTCTTTGATTCCAGCCTTCTGGAGCGCAATGGTATACAGCCGGCTCAGATTCATCCCAACCAGCCAGTCGGCGATTTCCCGGCTTTGGGCCTCGATGTAGGACGGATAGGTATCTTTCCCGTCCAGCAATTCGCTGAATCCGCGACGGATTTCATTGGATTCTAGGCTGTTGATCCAGAGACGTTTCATTTCCTTCTTTTCGGCACCAGCATGGCGGATGATCGAGCGGGCGATATTTTCCCCTTCACGGTCCGAGTCGGTGGCGATGATGATGCGGTCCGCTTCCTTGAGCTGCTGTTTGATGTTCGCCATCTGCTTGCCTTTACCGTATTGGATCTTGTATTTGTAGTTTTCCGGGAAAATCGGCAAGTGGTCCAGGCTCCATTTTTTCCATTTCGGATCATATTCTTCCGGCTGCAGCAGCCCCAAAAGATGTCCCGAGGCATGCACGATGACCGTTTCGCCATCGAACAGGCTGTCCTGGATCACGTAGTTCCCGGCAACCGTCGCCTTCTTTTGGAATGAGCTCGCGTAGGCGGCCGCCTGCGATGATTTTTCGGCTAAAATGACTGTTTTCATTCTGAAATTTCCTCCCTGACAGGATTGCCGTCTGAGACTTTTAAGGCAATCGATACCTTACGATTATAACATACGCACATTCCCGAAATCCGATCGAAAAAGGACTGCAACAGGCACAAAAAGCGCCGTTGCAGTCCTTATCGACCTAATTATGCTTATTCGCCCAGATTGAGTTTCTTAAGCGCCTCGAACAGGGCATTATTTACTGGCTCTTCAACTTGATTTTGTTTCTTCAGATATTTTTGGACGTCTTGCTTCGCGGCTTTTCCGCCGGTGCCTTTTTTGCGTCGCTCGTTGAAGGCCGATAGCTTTTCACGGTAGCCGCACTTGCAGGTAAAAATTTGGCCGTCACCTTCGCCGTGCAGTTCCATTTTCTTCATGCACTGCGGACAACGGGCATTGGTGACCCGCGCCACATTCTTGCGGTATCCACATTCGCGGTCTTGGCACACAAGCATCTTGCCTTTTTTGCCGTTCACTTCCAGCATCGGTTTGCCGCATTCCGGGCAGGTCTTGGTGGAGATGTTCTCGTGCTTGAACTTGCCTTCGCTCATCTTGATCTCCGAAACAATCTCTTTCGTGTAGGCCTTCATTTCGTTGATGAATACGTCCTTCTTCAGCTTGCCGGCAGCGATCTGTTCGAGTTTCCGCTCCCACTCGGCTGTCAGGGCAGGGGATTTCAGTTCTTCCGGAACCAACTCCAGCAGTTGCTTGCCTTTGGAAGTGATATGGATTTCCTGTCCGCGTCTTTCGATCAGGAAGGCATTGAACAACTTCTCGATGATGTCGGCGCGCGTAGCGACGGTTCCCAATCCACCCGTCTCCTTCAGCGTCTGAGCCAAAGCTTTGTCCGTCGTCTCCATATATTTCGCCGGATTTTCCATCGCCGTCAACAGAGTCGCTTCATTGAAGTAGGCAGGCGGTTTCGTCTGGCCGGATGTCTCGCTTATGTAACGGACAGCCAGCACATCGTCTGCCTCGATTTTCGGCAACAATTGCTCCTGGAGACCGTCTTCCGACTCCTCATCCTCCGTGCGATTGCTGTAGACTTCTTTCCAGCCGGCAGCGATGACCGTCTTGCCGCGGGCCACGAAGCGCTCGCCGCCGATATCCGCGCGCAGAGTCAGCTGCTCATATTCGTAAGCCGGGAAAAGCACAGCCAAGAAGCGTTTCACAACCAGGTCATAGACTTTGAGTTCCTGAGCCGACAACTTCCCTATTTGGACGACTTGTTCCGTAGGGATGATGGCATGGTGATCGGAAACTTTGCTGTCGTCGACGAACGACTTATTCGCCTTGATCGGTTTCGCCAACACCTTGTTCACGAGCGGACGGTATTCCTTGATGGCGCAGGCTTTCAGTCTGTCAGGCAGCGTGGCTATGATGTCGTTCGACAGGTAGCGTGAATCCGTACGCGGATAAGTCAATAATTTATGCTGTTCATAGAGTTTCTGCATGATGTTCAATGTCTCTTTGGCGGAATAACCGAAAAGCTTATTGGCATCGCGTTGTAGTTCGGTCAGGTCATACAGGCCTGGTGCATAAGCTTTTTTTGATTTGCGGTCGACAGCCACTACTGTTGCCTGCTGCTTCTCCAACTTTTTGACGATGGCTGTGACCTTGTCGCGCTCGAAACTCTTCGTGTCGTTCGTTTTTTCATCCTGCCAAATCAGCTTCAGCTTCGTATCTGTCTGGGCCTCGATGCCGTAATATGTCTTCGGCTGGAATTTTTTGATTTCCTCTTCGCGTCTGGCGATGATGGCGACAACTGGCGTCTGGACGCGGCCGCAGTTCAACTGGGCGTTTGAATTTCGTCGTCAGCGCGCGGGTCGCATTCAGGCCGATGTACCAATCCGCTTCCGAACGGGCCACAGCCGACTGGTACAGGTTTTCATAGTCCTTGCCCGGCTTCAGGTTCTGGAAGCCGTCTTTGATGGCCTTGTCCGTCACGGACGAGATCCACAGGCGTTTGACGGGTTTATTGACTTTCGCTTTTTCGATGATCCAACGGGCTACCAGTTCGCCCTCGCGGCCGGCATCCGTCGCGATGATGATGTCGGAAACGTCATTCCGCACCAGTTGGGACTTGACGGCATTGAACTGCTTGCCGGACTGCTTGATGACAGTCAGCTTCAGATCCTGCGGAAGCATCGGCAGATCAGCCAAATTCCAATTTTTATATTTCACATCATAGGCTTCCGGATCGGCCAGCGTCACAAGATGCCCCAAGGCCCAAGTGACGATATAGTCTTTCCCTTCCAGGTACCCTTGACCCTGTTTCTCGCACTGCAGCACGCGGGCGATATCGCGCGCCACCGATGGTTTTTCAGCTAATACTAGACTCTTTCCCATAATTTATATTTGCTCCCTTATCTCTCGATTATCGTGTCCTACTATATCACAAATGGCGCCAAAACAGAAAAAACTATAGCGGATACCCACGCAGGGAGTCCGTTACAGTCTTCTTAATTTCTATGTTTTTTTCTTTTGCGCCAGCAGTAAGGGCGCCAAAATCGGCTCCAGTATCAGATAGAAACTGGCATTCCCCAGGCCGTGCATGAGATCGAAAGGAATCCCGGCGATGTAATAAGCCCAAAAACTGTTGATACCCATCAACTTCACCGAAATGACGGAGATGACGAATCCGTAAAGCAGTCCCCCGAAAAAGGCGAACAGCGCAAAAACAATTCTGAGGCCCCTCTTTTGGCTCGTGCTGTAGAACGGCTTCATGACCAATCCAGTTACCACGATCAGAACGCCGAAACTGGCGATCTGCGCAATCGTCCACGGCCCCATCCCCAGCAGAAAGTTGGTCAAAACAATCGACAGGATGGCCACAATGAAGCCGTCCGTCATGCCCAGCGTCAGCGTCAGGATGATCAGCACAGCCGTCACCGGTTGGACATTCGGGATGAACTGGAACATCATCCTCCCAACATAGCACAAAGCCGTCAAAATCGACAGCAACGCCAGTCGTCTCACACCGAAGTTCACAGTCTTCTTTACATTTCTGTCAGGTTCCACACGATTACGTCTCCTTCTTGGAGCGCCACATCAGCTGCTCCGACCATCGAAGGCTCACCGTTCACATCAAACAACCAATATTTCGCTTTCGTATCGGCAGTCTGTTCGACTTGTGTTTGTCCATCGATGGCTGTGATGAATCCGTCCGCTTCTTCGATTGTGTAGTTTTCTTTCATGACAGCCAACAAATTGGCGCCTGCTTCAACCTCAATCGTTTTTTCAGAACCCGCGATGACAGTACCGCCATCCGTCAAAGAAATCGATACGCTGACTGTTTCTGCAACTTCGGAGCTGATTGCAACCGATGAAGATTCCGCGACTGAAGCCGAATCTACCGTGTCCGCAGGAGCGCACCCGAATAATACCAAACTCAATGATAAGGCCAACAATAATTTTTTCATTTTCCCACTCCTAATCTGTATTCGACAGGGGTTGCATCGCCAACGGCCGGAATCATGCAAAAAAAGCCTATACGCCATCGCATAGACTAGTAACGGGACCGTTTTACCTCGAAACGGTTCGCTTGCAAAAAATAGCAGCTTGGAATGAAGACCTGACTTAGACGTTCCGGGACGTCATCACAGTGGCGGGACCGCGTTGGATTTTCACCAAACTTCCAAATTCCAAGTGTCTTTGAATGGTTTTCCTATCCCTTTCATTTTACCCAAAGCAGAAAAAAATACAAGACCAGTTGCGCTTTTCGGTGCGCCCTGGTCCTGCAATTGATAAGAAGTCTGTCAAGTCAATCTTTGGTTCCCGGTTACGCCTGCAAGCTTCCGCCGTTGGTTGCGATGACTAAATCGGTGCAGACCCAAGCGGGGAGGCGAAACCGTTACCACTACAGCGCTGAATTCTGCTATGATAAGTATGAGAAGCTGCAGTCATTTTTATAAACCTTATTGTTTGGACGTTTTGAAGCAAGGAGGAATACTCAGATGGATGAACACAAACATACGCAGCACGCGCACACAGACCACACTCTGGAAGCCCCAAAGACCAGCGATCCGCACGCCGGGCACGACCATTCCGGTCATCATATGCCCCCACCCGAACCGAAACAGACTGCTTCCAATGGTCACGAACAACATGAAAAGCACATGGCACACGGTTCGACTGGGCATGCCGACCACCACGAGCAGATGGTGGCCGATTACCGGAAACGTTTTTGGATCGTCTTGCTGCTGACCATTCCCGTCACCGTGCTATCCCCCATGATCATGATGCTCTTCGGTTACCATTTCGAATTTCCGGGAGCAAATTTTGTCGTCTTTGGGTTATCCACCGTCATTTTCTTCTACGGCGGCAAACCGTTTCTGGAGGGCGCTTGGGAGGAATGGAAGAACCGGTCGCTCGGTATGATGATGCTGATTTCCTTGGCGATCGTTTCGGCCTATATCTACAGCAGCTTCACGGCCTTCTTCATAGAAGGATCGGACTTTTATTTCGAACTGGCAACCTTGATCCTGATCATGTTGCTGGGTCACTGGATCGAGATGAAATCCCAGATGGGGGCATCCAAAGCGCTGGAAGAACTCATCAAACTGATGCCTAAAGTTGCCCATCGTTTGGATGCGGCCGGCAATATTGAAGAAGTGTCGATCGAAGCCCTTGTTCCGGGTGAGCGCATTCTCGTCAAGCCCGGTGAAAAGATCCCTTTGGACGGAAAAATCTACGAAGGCCTCTCAACGGTTGATGAATCGATGCTGACGGGCGAATCTGTGCCTGTCGAAAAAAATCCGGGCATGCAGGCCATCGGCGGCTCCATCAACGGGTCAGGCGTCCTCAAGCTGACCGTGGAAAAAGTCGGGAATGAAACCTACTTGGCCCAAGTGATCAATATGGTCCAGGCGGCCCAGCAACAAAAATCCAAGTCGCAGGGATTGGCCGACAAAGCGGCCGGTTGGCTGTTCTATATCGCCGTCACAGCCGGACTCCTGACTTTCCTTTATTGGATTTTTGCAGCGAACTTGGCCTTCGCTTTGGAGCGGATGGTGACGGTACTCGTCATCGCTTGTCCCCATGCACTCGGACTGGCTGTCCCTTTGGTGAATGCGGTGTCCACTTCAATCGCAGCTCGAAACGGCTTGCTGATCCGCAACCGGAGCAATTCGAAGAGGCGCGCAAAGTGGATCGGATCGTCTTCGACAAGACCGGGACCCTGACGGAAGGCAACTTCGGCGTAACCGACATCCTTCCCGCTGCCGGGGTCTCCGAGAAGGAATTACTGACGCTGGCCTATTCTGCCGAAAGCCAATCTGAACACCCGATCGCAAAAGGAATCGTCCGCAAAGGAGAAGCAGAAGGCGTCACCCTTTTGCCGGCAACCGATTATCAAAACCTTACCGGCCAAGGTCTGCAGGTCACTGTGGACGGCATGCAGGTCGCTGTCGTCAGCCCCGGCACCATGGACGAGCGCGGCATTGCATACGACAAGGAGACATTCGCCAGTTTGGCCCAGCAAGGAAAAACCGTTGTCTTCGTCCTGAAGGAAGGGAGCCTGCAGGGGATGATCGCCAACGCTGATATCATCCGTTCGTCATCGCAAGAAGTCGTGGCTGCCTTGAAAGAGCAAGGCATCGAAGCTATCATGCTGACTGGCGACAATAGCCGCGCAGCGCAATACGTGGGCGATCAGTTAGGGCTGGATCAAGTATTTGCGGAGGTGCTGCCTGCCGAGAAATCGAAACACATCGCCGCACTGAAATCCGGAAACAAAAAAGTCGCGATGGTCGGGGATGGCGTCAATGATGCGCCCGCTCTGGCGGAAGCTGACCTTGGCATTGCCATCGGCGCCGGAACGGATGTCGCAATCGAAACAGCCGACGTCATTCTGGTGGACAGCAATCCGAAAGACGTATTGACCATCATCACCCTTTCGAAAGCCACTTACCGCAAGATGGTCGAGAATCTGATTTGGGCTGTCGGCTATAACGTTATCGCCATCCCGTTGGCTGCAGGTGTATTGGCCAATCAGGGCTTCCTTATCACCCCAGCCATCGGGGCAGCCGTCATGTCGATCAGCACAATCATCTGCGCGGTCAACGCACGGCTTTTGAAGATAACCTGAGCATGTATTTCAAATAATCACCGCAACAGCCAGAAAAACTACATCCAATCTACACAATATGACTGTATACTGCATATATAGAGAAAAAAAGGGGGCCTTTGCATGTTTGGCAGATGCTTACAATATTTTGGAGGTTTTGGCATGGGCGGCATGATGTTTATGTGGATTTTCTGGATTGCTTTGATCATACTCGTCATTTACTTGGCAACCAGGCTTTTGAACGATAGATCAGGCAAAGTTTCATCGGACGAATCCGCTTTGGATATCCTGAAGAAGGAATTGGCTAAAGGGAACATCACCGAAGAAGAGTTCGATCGCAAGAAGAAACTTCTGTGATCCTGAAAGAAACACAAAAGACCTGGATACCAATCAAAATGATTGGTATCCGGGTCTTTTTCGTTCATGTTCTGATGTGTTCCAATGGAAGTGTAACCGTGAACGCGGCTCCCTTGCCGATTTCGCTGACAACCCGCACGGTCCCGTTGTGCTTCTTGATGATGCTTTTGACGATGGCCAAACCGAGTCCTTGCCCACCGGATTTGCTGTTGCGCGACGGCTCGGTCATATAGAAGCGCTCGAAAATCTTTTCCTGGTCTTCCCGGTCGATGCCGATGCCGTCATCGGACACTCTCAGCACCGCTTGGTCACCTTCCTGATGGATCTCGATATGGATATTCCCTTGCTTCGGCGTGAACTTGATGGCATTGGCCAAAAGATTCGTCAGCACTTGGCTGATTTTGTCCTGATCCGCCGTTATCATCAGCGGCTCACCGGTTACCACCAAGGAGATATTTTTTTTGGTTGCTGCAGCCGTAAAGTTCGTCGCGACTTTCTTGCTCAAAGCCTGCAGGTCAAAACGGCTGAATTCCAATTTCTCGTGATTGCTTTCCATTTCGTTGATTTTGTCGATATTCCCGATCAGGCGGGAAATCCGGTTCACTTCATCATAACAGATCTTCAACCGCTCGTTGCTCGGCTCCCAGATGCCGTCCAGCATCGCTTCCAGATTGCCCTTCAATGTCGTAAGCGGGGTCCGGATTTCATGGGCGATGTCGGAAGAAAGGCGGTTCCGGATTTCCTGTTGGCTGTCCAGTTGACGGGAAAGGCTGTCCACCGAACGGATCAGCGCATCGATTTCGACGATGTTCGTTTCCTTCGGTGGCTGTTCCGTATAGTTGCCTTTAGCGATTTCTCCTGTGAAACGGCTCACCGCAAAGACCGGCACGCTCAACTTTCTGGCGATCCAGACCGCGAAGAAAAGCGATAAGGCGAAAGCCAGCAGCGCCACAATCAGCAGATTGTTGCGGATGTCGCTCATGAATGAGACATCATGTTCCGTATAGAAGTACGTCCCCATCGTTCCGATTGCCAAGCTGCCGATTGTTCGGGTACCATCACTGAGCTCAACAGTGGTCACTGTATATTCGCTCTCTGTCCCGCCCATCATCTCGTTCATCTGCGACATATGGCTGGACATCATCTGGCGGTTGTCCTGTTCCTCCATCGCAGTGGGGGTCCAGATCAGCGCTCCTTGGTTATCATAAACTTTCAGGATGATGTCGGCCTGCAATGCCTGCCTGCCGATGACCGCTATGGCATCCTCGTCCCAACTGCCTTCTTGTGCATAGACCGCCTCGATTTCATCTGTAAAACCGGTTATTTCTTCCGTGCGCCGTTCGCTGACATATTCCGAGAAGTGGCTGTCCAATAAACGTACGCTGAACCATCCGAATAGCCCGATGATGACGATCGAAAAGAGCAGGAAGGAAAAAATCAGCTGCCAACTGATCGTCCGCCTCATCGCTTCCCACCAAACCGGTAGCCGCTTCCCCGGACAGTCAATATATAAGTGGGCTGCTTCGGTTCCGGCTCTATCTTTTGCCGGATGTTCTTGATATGCGTATCGATGACTCTGTCCAATCCTTCGAAGTCCAGCCCTTTTACGCTCTCCAGCAATTCTTCCCTCGTGAAGAGCCGGCTCGGGTTCTTGGCCAACAAAGTCAACAGTTCATATTCGGTAGCCGTCAATGCGACTTCCTGCTGCCGCGCGAAAACCTGCTTCGTTTTTGGGAGAATGACCAATTCGCCGCCATCGAAATTCCATTTCTCCTCGGCATCAGCCGGTGCAACGCGCCTCAGAACTGTCTCGACCCGCGCCACCAGTTCCTTGGGACTGAATGGTTTGACCATGTAATCATCCGCGCCTATCCGCAAGCCGCTCAGGATATCCTTTTCGGATGACCTTGCCGTCAGCATGATGATGGGCACATTGGATTCTTCGCGGATTTTGGTGCAGACATCTCCGCCTGTCATATCGGGCAGCATCAGATCCAACACGATCAGATCCGGATGGAAGGCATGAAATTTCTCCAACGCCTCCGCACCGGACTCGGCACGGTATACCTGATATTTTTTGGCGGCCAGATAGGCCTCCACGATATCCAAAATATTTGGTTCATCATCGACGATCAAAACCTTCATCGGCATCCACCTCCATCATATTTCCCAGATTTTATTGTACACTGACCTGACCCATCATGCCATTATCCTCATGCTCCAAAATGTGGCAATGATACATGAAGACTCCCTTCTCAGAAAAAGTCACCGCCAGCCGGACCGTTTCGCCGGGATAAACGGCGATAGTGTCCTTCCAGCCTTGCTCGTTCTGCGGTGGCTCCACTCCATCACGCGAGAGCACCTGGAATTGGACGCCATGGATATGGAAAGGATGAACCATGCTGCCCATCATATCCTGCGCATTGCGGACTTCCCAGATGACTGTTTCATTCAGGCTCTGTTCGACGTCGATCCGATCCATGTCGAACTGATTGCCGTTGATGTTGACCATGAAGGACATGCCGCTTAGCGTGAACTGTTGGACAGCCGCTCCCTCTGTCGTCAATTCAGGAATTTCATTCAAAGTTTCCGGAAGCGTGGTCTGTACTTCCGTCTCCTCCGTGACATTCAGGGAAAGGACGGTTACGTCCCCGTCCATCAGTTTCGCGGTGTCCCCTTCAGCGTAGTCGCTCAGGTCCACGATGATTTCCGCCCGTTCTCCGGGTGTCAATGTCACAGACGTCAACGCAACGGGCTGCTCAAGAAAACCGCCGTCGCTGGCGATCTGATGGAACACCGCTGCATTTCCCAATCCGAACGTGTAATTGCGTGCATTCGAACCATTCGCCAAACGTAGGCGGATCTGTTCATTTTTCACCTCAACGTAGGGATTGATGGTCCCGTTGATCAGCAAGGTATCGCCATAGGTACCGTCAGGATTGTAAGTCCCTGCGTAATCGAATTGATTGTCCGCATCGAAGGTCCGGTCCTGGATAATCAGAGGGAAGTCATTCACCCCATAGTCCTTCGGCAAATCCAATTGATCAGAATTGTCGTCCTCGACAAAGATCAATCCGGCCAGACCGGCATAGACCTGTTCAGCCGTCGTTCCTAAGGCATGCGGGTGGAACCACAACGTCGCCGCCTCCTGATTGACCGTGAAATCCACCTGCATCGTTTCATTCGGTCCGACCGGATGATGCGGCCCACCATCCATATCAGAAGGCAGCTTTACGCCATGCCAATGGAAAGAGGTTGCTTCGGCTAACTGGTTCTCGGTCTTGATATGCACCTCTTGGCCTTCACGCACGACCAAAACCGGTCCAAGATAAGAACCATTATAACCGAGCGTCTGCGTCGTTTTCCCTTCCAAGAAGGCAGTTTCCCCCGCTTGCGCTGTGACCGTATAGGTGATTTCGCTAGCGGATTCGGAATCCGGTTCCAATAGTTCCGGCAACTGCAGTGCAGTCATTGGCTGCCCACTTTCATCCAGTACGACAGACTGCTCTCCTCCCATCATATGCCCCATCCCGCTAAGATTCCCTGTGCTGCTCGAATCCGTATCAATAGTTGTTACCCGATTATCCCCGCTATTGAAAAACGTCGAGAAAAGATTGGCTGATACAAACAGCAACAACGCCAGCGAAGCAACCAAAGCGACAATCAACGAGGTTCTCCTGCTCATTTTAATCCGTCCTTCCTTTCTGACTCTTTTGTTGCCTTCATTATACATCCTTCATGTGTAGAACAGATGGATTTAGCAATCGTGTAGCCTCGAAACAATAAAAAAATCCCCTTCTGACATGAAACATCAGAAGGAGATGATTAATAATCCACACTCAACCGAAGAAAGCCAACAGGACACCGGCCGCGACAGCCGATCCGATGACGCCCGCCACATTCGGTCCCATCGCATGCATCAGCAAATAGTTGGAAGGGTTGTATTTGATGCCTTCCTTCTGCACGACCCGCGCAGCCATCGGTACGGCCGAAACACCGGCTGCCCCGATCAACGGATTCACTTTACCGTTCGTCAATTTGTACATCAGTTTACCCATCAGGACGCCGGCAGCGGTCCCGATCGAGAAAGCAAAAAGGCCAAGAACGATGATTTTTATGGTTGTCAGCGACAAGAACAACTCGCCGTTCGCCTTGGCTCCGACTGTTACGCCCAAAAGTATGGTGACGATGTACATCATGGCATTCTGCAGCGTTTCCGTCAGTTTCGGAACCTGACCGCTTTCCCGGATCAGATTACCCAGCATCAGCATCCCCACAAGCGCTGTGGCTGATGGGACGACCAAGCTGACGAAAATGGTGGTAACGATCGGGAACAGGATACGCTCGTTCTTGGACACTACGCGCATCTGCTTCATGACAGTTTGCCGCTCTTTTTCGGTCGTCAACAGACGCATGATCGGAGGCTGGATGAGAGGAACCAAGGCCATATAGGAATAAGCCGCCAGGGCGATGACCGATAAGAGATGGTTGGCCAATTTTGTCGTCAAATAGATGGCAGTCGGTCCGTCTGCCCCACCGATGATGCCGACCGAAGCTGCTTCCTGGGGTGTCATTCCCAAGGCCAAGGCCCCGAAGAATGCCGCAAAGATGCCGAACTGTGCTGCCCCGCCCAACAACAACGTTTTCGGATTGGCGATGAGCGGCCCGAAATCGGTCGCTGCCCCCAGACAGAGGAAGATCAACGGCGGATAGATGCCCAGATTAGTACCTTGGTAGAGGTAATAGATCAGCCCTCCCGGTTCGCTTTCGGTAGGCGGCGTCATCAATCCGGCTAACGGAAGATTCACCAACAGGATGCCGAACGCAATCGGAATCAACAAATAGGGCTCATAGCCCTTTTTGATGGCCAAATAAAGGAAAATGCAGGCAATGATGATCATAATGATTTCTTTATACGTAAGATTAACCAATCCGGACATC
>Ga0183099_1001365_pt1 | contig 14386 bp, 18 predicted proteins | sample Biomet1_FD_127788 | JGI IMG/M metagenome (GOLD analysis project Ga0183099, IMG submission 127788) | Microbial communities from bioreactor (seeded with anoxic lake sediment) at LBNL, California, USA - Biofuel metagenome 1 | ecosystem: Engineered > Bioreactor > Anaerobic > Unclassified ... | reverse complement strand
TAACAGTATATAGAACAATAATAAAAATTCTCTTTAAGGTCATTGTTTAACCAATGACACTCTGGTCAAGTTCTTTCCAGTAGAGAGTCCCTTTTTTTCTACAAATTCTGATATGAGATACATAAAGTATGAATTACATTATAATAATGATCCACCAGCAATGTTTGGTGGATTTAATTGTCCATTAAGTCTTTGAAATATTACTGCCCTTATGGCCGAATTATGCTGCATAGGGCAGTTTACCATTTCCTAACAGTATATAGAACAATAATAAAAATTCTCTTTAAGGTCATTGTTTAACCAATGACACTCTGGTCAAGTTCTTTCCAGTAGAGAGCCTTTTTTTCTACAAATTCTGATATGAGATACAATGCTAAACCGATAATGCTCAGCAAGATTACTGCATTTAATATCATTTTTATATCATATGTTTCACTTCCCAAAGTAAGCAAATATCCAAGACCTGCCTTTGCTCCTATCATTTCTCCGATAACAGCTCCAGTCATTGCTTGAGTAAGTGCCAACTTAATTCCTGAAAGCATCATTTCAATGGAATATGGAAGTTCTACATACCAGAATATTTGAAATTTGTTGGCTTTTAATACATACATCAAATTATATACATTATCTTCAATAGAGCGAAGAGCCGATACCTGATTGATCATAATAGGGAAAGATACTACCAAAATGACTAAGGCTACTTTTGATTCAATTCCAAGCCCCATCCATAAAATAAACAAAGGTGCCAAAGAAATTTTAGGAGCAGTTTGTACTATAATGACAAATGGCATAATTAAGCGTTCAATTACTTTAATCTTTGCCATTATATATCCCAGTACTAAACCGATGCAGACACCGGAAACAGTTCCTATTAAAATTTCTTTCAACGTTATCATAATATGACTTCCAACTCCGCCGCTTACAAATAAGTCAACCAAACTTTTTGCTAATTCCAGTGGTCTTGGAAGCAAATAATTGGCTACATGAAATATTGCTATGTAAAGTTCCCATATAAGAATCAGAACAGGAAAAAATAAAACCGGCAGTATAATCTTTCTATATTTTCGATATACCATTTCTTCACCTCAAATTTTAGGAAGGGGAGTCCTGGAAGGACTCCCCTTCTTGTTAAATTTATTTATAAATTAATTCTTTTGCATCAAATGCAGTATCGATTGTTCCGGATTTCTTTGAAGAATCAATTAATGCCTGCCATTTTTCAATATTTGAAGCTCCAATACCATTAGCTTTTGTATAATCACTTTGCCATAGTGTTGGAATAAATACCTTATTTAGAATTTGTACTACTATGTCTCTCTTTGCTGCAAAAGTAGGTGCTTTTGTCTTAATTGAAAAATCAACAGCCTCTTCTACATGATTGTCTATGATATATTGAATTCCTTTTGTAAGTGCTTTTCTAAATCCATCAACTACTTCTGGTTTTGTGCCTATAAGCTTATCTCCTGCTACAAGTACATTTCCGAAGGATGGAAGGAATTGATCGCATGGAATCTCGCTTACTTTAAAGCCTGAATTATTAAGCTCAATGGTTCTAAGCTTTGAGAATACAATTGCATCTACCTTGCCGGATGTTAATGCATTTAAAATTGCACCTGTTCCGATAACTTCAACTTTGATATCATCAGCAGTTAACCCAGAATCTTTTAATGCGGCTACTAGCTGAAAATAGTTGGCACTTCCAAGACTTGTTACAGCAACTTTCTTTCCTTTTAAGTCTGCAGGTGTTTTGATACCAGCATCACTTTTGAAAATAATAGCCCCCAAACCTTCCTGATAGGTGGTATGAACAACTTTTACCGGAATTCCCTGTGCTTTTGCAGCGACTACTGCATCTGCATTTGGAAAGCCGAATTCAACATTGCCGGCAGCTACGTTTTTTACTATGTCAGCAGCAGCAGCATAATAAAACTCTACATTTAGACCTTGTTCAGCAAAGTATCCCTTGTCCTGAGCGATATATAATGGTGCGTAATATGGAACGGCTGAACCGTCAATTTGAATGGATACTTTAGTTAACTCCTTAGACCCAGTTTTTGTTGTTGTATCTTCTTTTTTTCCACAACCAACAGCTATAGATGCGGCCATAACTGTACATAAAATTAATGATAAAATTCTTTTGGTTCTCATAGTAATTCTCCTTCTCTTTTGGTTTTTTATAATTTATTTAAATATAAATTATTCAGGTTTAATGCTCCCATAAGTGCTGTTTTACACATTTCTATTTGTGCATTTTCATTGTCAATCAGCCATTTATCAGTTATTCGGTTACAATGAACAGTACATATGCTGCCTGCCATGACTCCATATATTGCTGACAAGGTAAAAATGGTTTCTGCTTCCATTTCTAAATTTAAAATACCAAGCTTTATGTATTCCTCTAATGTTTTTTTCTCATCATAATTATTATCAAAGGGTGTTCCTCTTCCTTGACCATGATAAAAAGAACCAACTGAGGCACAAATACCTATGTGATAACAATGATTTTTTTCTTCACAGGCTTTTTTCAAAGAATCTACAACTTCAAAAGATGCAACAGCTGGATATTCAGGTCTTGCATAAAATATTGAAGATCCTCCCAGACGCATTGCGCCTGTATTTAAAATCATATCTTCGCAATTTATATTTTCTTTGATTGCACCTGTCCCGCCAATTCTAATTAAAGCCTTTGCTCCTAAAGCCATTAGTTCTATTACAGCAATTTCTGTAGATGGAGCCCCAATCCCAGTAGAACATACTGAAATTTTCAAACCTTTATAATAACCTGTTCCTAGCGTGTATTCTCTGTTTTTGCTTATAATTTTAAAATTGTCACACAAATCTGCAAACATATCTACCCGACCAGGATCTCCAGGTAATAAAACGATTTGCCCTATATCTTCTTTATTACACCTTAAATGAGGTACTTTACCGTCATATTCAGGTATAGATGCTGACGTATAATTCACTAAATTGCCTCCTATATTTGTTTTGATTCATGCCAGTATAAAGCCTTATTTTCCATGAAATTTACTATTTCATAAGTAACAATTCCAAGTAAGATTGTCACGATGATTCCTGCCAAAAGCATTGGCGTATTATAAGTAGAAGAAGCATAAGTCAGAATATATCCAAGTCCTTGTTTACCTGACATCCATTCAGCAACTATAGCGCCGATTACAGCTTGTACGATTCCTACTTTAAAACTGGAAAACAAAGCGGGGGATGCATACAGCATTTCTACCTTGGAAAACAATTGCCATTTTGAAGCTTTTAATATTTTCATAAGATCTCTTACGTTTGCTGGAATAGATTCTAATCCAAGCATAGTACCTGATAAAACAGGGAAAAGTACCATGGAAATAATTAGTACAATTTTTGATACAAGTCCAATACCAAACCAAACTACAAAAAGTGGAACTAATGCAATTTTTGGAGCGGTTTGTGCAAAAATTAGGTAAGGCATTAAAGTTGTTTTTAAAAAATCTATTTTTATAAAAATGTATCCTAATATGATACCAAGAAAAGCACCGGCTGCAAATCCCAGTATAACTTCGAATGTGGTAGTTCTCAGATGTACCCATATAGTTCCTTTTGTAAATAAAGCTATCAAACTTGTTCCTACTTTCCCAGGGCTGGGCAGAACATAAGCTGGAACATCTTTTATTGTTACATACAGATACCAGATTAACAAAAATATCCCAATGGAAACTGCATATTCCAAAATCCCTCTAAGGGTGTTATTCGTTTTATGGTTCTTTTTCATCCAATAATCCCCCTTAAGTACTTGCTGTATTCAGTGAATTTTGGATCATTTCTCGTAGCTTCACCCCGTGGACGAGGTAAATCAATTTTAACAATTTCCTTGATTCTTCCTGGTCTTGGTGACATTACTACAACTCTGTCAGATAAGAATGCAGCTTCTTCAATACTGTGGGTTACAAAAATAATAGTTTTCTTTGTCTTCTGCCATATTTTTAACAGCTCTTCGTTTAAATGATCCCTTGTCAAAGCATCCAGTGCTCCAAAAGGCTCATCCATTAACATTAATGGTGCATCATATGAGAGGGCTCTTACAATAGAAACTCTTTGCTTCATACCGCCGGATAATTCCCTTGGAAGAGCTGTTTTAAATTCTGTTAATCCCGCTAATTCTAATAGCTCATCTAATTTTTCTTCATTTTCTTTAGTCTGTTTCTTTTGAATCACAAGAGGAAACTCTGCATTTTCCCTCACATTTTTCCAGGGAAGCAGTACGGAATCTTGGAATACAAAGCCAAGCTGCTGGTCAACGCCATCTTTATATTCAATGGTTCCGCTGGTAGCTTTGTCCAAATTACCGACAATTCTAAGCAATGTAGATTTACCGCATCCGGATGGTCCAATAATAGATATAAATTCACTCTGCTCTATTTCTAAGTTCACATTTTCCAGGGCTACCGTATCATCTTTTAACAAGTTGTTATAAATTTTATTCAAATTCTTTAATACTACGCTATAATCGCTCATAAGCATCCTCCTTAAGATACATATCTATAAAAATGTTTTTATCAGCCAATAAGTTTTGATATAGTTAATGCACTGTTTTTCAATGCGGAAATTGTTTGTTCCGTAATAAAATCATCGCTTTTTAATGTAGCAAATGATATGACTGCTGCTACCTCATGATTTATATCAAAAATAGGACAAGCTATTCCCTGAATCCCAAGCTGCAGTTCTTCATCGCAGACTGCATAGCCCTTTTGTTTAATTTCATCCAGTTCTTTGCATATTTTTTCCATATTAGTTATTGTGTATGGAGTAGCCGCTTCTGTTATCTGTTTACTCAGCTCCTGTTTTGCGGTTTCTCTATCCATATAAGCACTAAATACTTTACCCGCAGAGGTTGAATGCAAAGGCATTTTGTATCCAAGCTTTACCATATACATAGAGGTATCTTTATTTTCTATATAATCAACACATATAATATGACTATTCTCCATAACGCATAAAACAATTGTCTTATCTAATTTCTTTGATAACTCTTTCATTACAGGCCTTGCACTGGTGATCAGGCTGTTATTCTTAGTAATTCCTGAACATAGAGTAAATAATTTATAGCCTACTTTATATTTTTTAGTATCTTCATCTTGAATAATAAAATGATTCTCTTTTAAACTTGTAAGAACCCTATGAGTAGAGCTGGCTGGAATATCCAGCATGGCCGATAAGTCAGAAACTGATAGACCTGCAGGCTCACTGCTTAAAAATGTTAAAGCTTTTAATGTTCGATTAACTAACTGCATATGCTCCCTCTTTCCATTCCGTATAATGGAATCACGTTTTATCTATTGGAATTAAAAAAATTTTAACATGTAGCGGGCTACTAGTCAACATTTATATATTATTATATTAAGTTAAAGTACTGAATTAAAATTGAAATTAAATTAGTTATGGATTGATATAAATGTATAAAGGTTAATTTCTGATTTTATATTTAAATATAATTGTGGTTTTAAGGTATAAAACCAGATTAGAAGAATATTTAAGCGCAAATAAGATTAGGTAAATAGAAGTAAAGAAACCGAAATTATGGTCTTTGTTAAATTAAATCTTAAAATAATGAAAATCTATTTTATATGTTTCATTTAACTGCAATAATTAATATCTCAATATTATCATTATTAACTTCCCTTTTCCCTATTCTTTTAACCAAAAATAAATACAATATTTTGGCCAAAAGAACAAAGATAGTAAAGGATATTTGTAGAATAAATATTATATAATACCACGAATCTCATCTAAATGAGTTATTTTATTTGTTTCCATGTAATTATTAATACCTTCTGCAATATTCATCCCTATATTTGGTTTTATAAATGAGGCTGTCCCAACTTGAATGACAGCAGCGCCTGCCATAATAAACTCAATAGCATCCTGCCAATTTACAATACCGCCAATACCCATAATGGGAATATGTACTGCTTTTGCTACCTGATTTACCATACGAAGGGCAATTGGTTTAACGGCAGGACCTGAGAGACCTGCATATACGTTTTTAAATACTGGTTTTTTACTGTTTATATCGATAGCCAGTGCTAAAAAGGTATTTACTAAGGAAACTCCATGGGCTCCTTCTTCCTCACACATTTTTGCTAAAGAAACAATGTCCTCCGCATTGGGTGAAAGCTTAATAATCAGCTTGTGCTTACAGAGTTTTCGAACTTCACGTACAATTTCCCGGGCTGCTTCTGTCTTTATACCGAAATTCATTCCGCCTTCTTTTACATTTGGACAGGAAATATTTAATTCTATAAAATCTATTGGATATCCATTCAGGTATTCTATTGCCTGAAAGTATTCTTCATAAGAATGACCGCCAATATTTACGATATTTACTAAGTCAAGGTGGTTTAGCCATTCAATATGCTGATCTGCAAAATTCATAACTCCGGGATTTTCCAGACCTACACTGTTCATAATTCCGCTTGGTGTTTCCCAGATTCGGATTCCTTCATTTCCAGCTCTTTCATTTAGGGTAAGTCCTTTTGAGCATATGCCGCCTAGCTTTTCTATATCAAATATTTCATTAAATTCTCTTCCAAACCCAGAGGTCCCCGAAGCCAATACCACCGGATTCTTAAAAGTAACTCCTGCAAAATCTACTTTCATCTTATTCAACTTCAAATACCTCCGCTCCTAAAAACACAGGACCGTCTTTACAGACTTTCTTATTCCCATTTATAGTTTTACAGCTGCATACCAGACATGCACCTATACCGCAGCCCATCCTGTTTTCCATTGAAACATAAACCTTTGCTTTTGTACCTTTACACTTTTCATATAATTTTTGCATCATAATTTTAGGACCGCAGGTTAATACATAATCGTACTCATTCGGATCAATGTCATCTATAATAAAACCCCCTACGTTTACATGCAGCTTATCAGCCGCGTTTTTATATTCCTCATACAAAATAGCTGTATCACTAAATCCTAGATAGATATCAACTATGTTTTCAGTATTTATAGATCTCAGTATTTTCGATGCGAAATATAAAGGTGCTATTCCTGCGCCGCCTCCTACTAATGCAATTTTACCTTGGACTTTAGGAAATCCATTCCCATAGGGTCCTTCCATAGAAATTTCATCTCCATTTTTTAAATTTGAAAAAATTTACTGTTCCATTTCCTATGTTTTTATATAAAAAAGTAATACTTTCACTATTTCTGTCAAATATGCTTATTGGTCTGGAAAGCAGGGGAAATTTATCCCATGCTCTCAGCATATAAAATTGACCCATTTCAGCATTGTTTTTTCTTCTGCCTTCATTAAAAAAAAGTCTTTTGACAACTGTTTATTCCATATAATTTTTCCCATATATACCTCACGATTTCATCATTTTATATCCGTATATACAATTAGTCCATTACAAATTGTATATTTTATTTTTCCATATAACTCCTGACCAATAAATGGAGAGTTAGACGATTTGGAAACAAATTTTTCTACTTCCCATTTTTCACTCTCATCAAAAATTATCAGGTCAGCTGCAGCACCCTTTTCAATACTGCCTGAGTTTATTTTATACAAATAAGCAGGGTTTATAGTCATTTTTTCTAACAGATGCATCATGGTCAAATGCCCCTTTCTTACTAAATTAGTAATTCCTAATGCCAGGGAAGTTTCCAGTCCTATCATTCCGCTGGGTGCCTCTATAAACGGTTTTGATTTTTCCTCAGAACTATGGGGAGCATGATCTGTGGCGATAATATCAATAGTACCATCTTTTAATCCCTCTATAATTTCGTACTTGTCACTTCTGGTTCTAATAGGCGGATTTACCTTTGCCAGTGTTCCCATTTCCAGTACAGATTCTTCTGTAAAAGAAAAATGATGAGGTGTAGCTTCAGCAAATACATCTGCCCCCAATTTTTTTGCCAGGCGTACCATTTGAACACTATTTCCAGAGCTTATGTGTTGAATATGTATGCGGGCTCCCGTATGGACAGCCAGCATACAGTCTCTTGCAACCATTATATCTTCTGCGGCTGCAGCTGCACCTACAATTCCAATTTTTTTTGTCCGCTGCTCCTTGGTTAATACCTGGATGGATTATAAGGCAGGGGTTTTCTTCATGAAGGCTTATAGGGACATCTAAACGCTTTGCTTCTATCATCGCCTCCAGCATAACTTTTTCATCTAATATAGGCTTACCGTCATCAGTAAATCCTGAAGCACCAGCTTCTTTTAGAGCTTCCATATCCGTAAGTTCTTTTCCTTTCAGCCCTTTTGTAACTGCTCCGGCAGCAAGTACATGTATTCCTGTTCTTTCTCCTTCTTGTAAAACATATTTCAGTGTTTTCGAATTATCAATAACAGGATTTGTGTTTGCCATGCAAATAACTGTGGTAAATCCTCCCTTAGCTGCAGCCTTCGCACCTGATTGAATATCTTCTTTATAGGTAAATCCCGGATCCCTGAAATGCACATGTACATCTATGAGTCCCGGAGATACAATCATTCCTTTTGCTTCAATAATTTCCTCATAATCGTCACTTCTTTGATATTTTCCTATATCCAGTATTTTGTTATCCTGAATAACTACATCTAAAACTTCATCTAATTTGTTTTTCGGATCTATAACCCGGCCATCCTTAATTAGAATCATCTGCTTCTCCTTTCAAATATTCGTAAATTACCCTAGCTCCATTACAAATATTTTCAATTGATGTAAATTCTTTTTTATTATGACTGATACCTTTATCACAGGGAATAAAAATCATGGCAGTATCACAGATTCCTGCAAAAGACATAGCATCATGACCTGCTCCGCTCATCATCATTCGATGGGATATTTTTAGCTTCTTTGCTGCAGCAGCTAATTTATTCTGTAAATCTGGGCTCATACCTATAGGGGAAATATTATTAAGTTTTTCTCTAAAATAAGTAAGACCTCTATTCTTACATATTTTTTTGATATATTTTTAATTCTCATTTCCATTCTGTCTAAACTATTTACATCAATACCACGTATATCTATACCCAGCAGAACTTCACCGGGTATTACATTCATGGCGTTAGGATAATTATGTATGACTCCTACAGTTGCAACAGATTTATGCATAGCTTCTTCTTTCCCTATTTGTTCAATTTCCAGAATCAATTCGGCAGCTCCGCATAAGGCATCATTTCTCATATCCATAGGTGTGGCACCTGAATGTTCCGCTAAGCCATTTATATGAATATTGAATCTGCGGGGTCCTGCAATGGTTTCTACGATTCCGATTTTATTATTGTATTCCTCTAAAATTTTCCCTTGCTCGATATGCAGCTCTATGTATTCCTTAATACCAGAAATTTTTTTTGGATGCAGATTATAATTTTTTTCTTTAAATATATCTTTTAAAAGCTTCCCATCTTCTGATATAAGTTCGCCGATATCCTGTTTGTAGACTTCCTGTGTTACTAAACCACTTCCTAAGGTACAAAGCCCAAAATTACTGGACTCCTCACAACGAAAAGCACCTACACTAATAGGAAGATTAATTTGGTCTATTTTTACCCAATGCAGAATCAGAAGGCCAGCTATGATTCCTGCTACTCCGTCATATCTTCCTCCTTCAATAACTGAATCTAAGTGAGAACCAATTAAGTAGTAATCTTCTTTTTCATTTTTATTTACGAGAAACATATTGCCTACCTGATCTACAAAGTGGGTACATCCTTCCCTTTCCCCCAGGTATTTTAATATTTCATGCATTTCATCTTCCTGCTTTGTATATCCAAGTCTTGTAACACCGCCATTCCCGGAACTTCCTACATTATAAAATTGATCAAAAAGATATTCTGTATAAGCAATATCATCCAAATAACTTTCCATGAGTCTCCTCCTAATATGGGCTTTTGTCTTATAATAAGTAATTGTAACAACTTAAAAACAGGTATGCTATGTTTAATAAATCAAAAGTTTTTTAGAATTTTGTCAAAAAAACAAAGAAACCATTAAATAATAGCTTCTTTGTCCTATAATTTTATTTACTAACTATAATTATTTACCGTTTTTATGAATTTTATCAATTAAAACAGCCAAATACAGTTTGAAATTTTCATCATTATTTTTTATATCCAGCCCTGTCATTTCCTGAATCTTCAGGAGACGGTACTTAATTGTATTTTTGTGCATATATAACCGTTCTGCTGTTTTTTCTATATTTGCATTACATTCATAATATGCATTTAAAGTATTACGTATCTCTTTGCTGGTAATTTTATTCAATATTTTATGTGAAAATTCCTTTGTATCATCCGTTATGATATTATTTAAAATACAGTACATTTCCATATCTTCATAATAGTATACTCTTTCCTCCGGTTGAAAAAGATTGCCTGTGCGGATAGCTTTTAAGGAATTAAAATAGGTATGTTTAATTCCCTGCAAATTTTTTTCTATAGTGCCAAATCCCACTTTTATAGGTATATCCGGCAAGTAATACTGCAGTTGTTTTAAAGCTTCCTTTTCTATGAAAGAAAGGCTTTTTGATAATAGCTTCACGGCTAAGTGATTCAAATATGACTGATATATGATTTTTCATAAAAAGCAGTGCATCGTAAGAAATTTCACTGTGATGAGATGTGAAATGAGCAAGAGTTTTTCCAGCCCGGACTAAATTATCCATATCCTTCTGATTTGGCTCAAATCCTTTTGGAAAGCTGAAGTTCATGGATATATAAAAATTTTCTTCAACTAATATTCCCAAAGGACGCCCTCTTTCAATCATTAAGCTCTCGTCATCATAAGAATCAAAAATAACATCCTTTATATATTTTTCTATAATGGCATCCATATTTTTTTCTTCTAATATAGATGTCATTATAGTCATAATAATATCAATATAAGGCACATCATAAGGTATTTTTATTAAAGGAAGACCGCATTCATCAGCAGTTTGCTTAAGTTCTTCTGAAATATCCTTAACATATTGCCCTGTTTTAATGGCCACACAGGAGCAGGAGGATTTCGACAGCTCCTCAATCAAGCTGCATTGCACTTTTACATCTTCCCGCACGGAATAAAGGCTTGTAATCAGAAAATCATTTCCCTGAAGCCATCTGATTATATCGGGAACTTCCATTACAGTTACATAACCAACTTTATTTTCAATTCCGCTCTGACCAGCAACAATTTCCAAAGATTTTAATGCGGGAAGCTGCAATATATTTTTTACAGATATCATAGAATACCCCTTTTAAATAATCTAAACATTTTGATTAGTGAAATAATTTTCAGTATATCATTTTTGTAAAGTATACTCAAGCTTTTACATTTATGTGTTCACTATATCTTTATCGTTGTTTAAGGTATAAGTTTTTAAAAAAGTTAATTGTACTGATTATTTAATAAAAAAGTATAGTAAAACGTTTACTTTTGTTGTATAATAAATTTGATTTAAATATTTTGTAGCAGAGATAAGAGAGCTACATTAATGGATCATAAATATGATTTATTAATGCAGCTCTCTTTTTGAAAATTAAGGAGGTATTATTATGGCAATGGAATACGATGATTGCGTATGGCTGGATTTTGAAACACTTGAAAAATTTATGGTGGATACGTTTAAAGGCGTAGGAGTACCAGAAGAGGACGCGAAAATTTGTGCAGAGGTACTTATAACATCAGATAAAAGAGGAATAGACTCTCATGGTATCGGCAGATTAAAACCTATTTATATTGACAGAATAAAGGCAGGAACCCAAAATCCTATAACAAAAATCGACGTTGTTAAGGAAGGACCGACCACAGCAGTATTAGACGGCAACAACGGAATGGGTCATGTAGTTGCTCACAAGGCAATGAGCATGGCAATAGAGAAGGCAAAGACATATGGAATGGGAATGGTTGCTGTAAGAAATTCAACACACTTCGGAATAGCAGGATACTATTCTCTAATGGCAATTAAAGAGGGAATGATTGGAATTACAGGAACAAATGCCAGACCATCTATCGCTCCAACTTTTGGAGTTGAAAATATGCTGGGAACTAACCCGCTTACTTTTGGAATACCAACTGATGAAGAATTCCCATTTGTACTAGACTGCGCTACCTCAGTATCTCAAAGAGGAAAGCTGGAAGTGTACGGAAGACTAGGCAAGGAGCTTCCTCCAGGATGGGTAATAGATAGAGAAGGAAAAACAAGAACAGATACAAATCAGGTTCTGATAGATTTAACAAAGGGAAAGGCTGCACTGGCTCCTCTTGGCGGAATAGGTGAGGAGACTGCAGGCTTTAAAGGATATGGATATGCTACAGTAGTTGAGATGCTATCCACAGCATTATCTACTGCCAATTTCCTTAAACAATTAAATGGAGTAGGTAAAGATGGAAAACCACAGCCTATACTTCTTGGACACTTCTTTATAGCTATAAACATTGAAAGCTTCGTAGATCTAGAAACATTTAAGAAAAACCGCAGGAAGTATCTGCAGAGACCTTAGAAATTCAGAAAAGGCACCAGGAGAAGACAGAATATATACTGCAGGTGAAAAAGAGTATGTAGCTTATGAGTATAGAAAGGTTCATGGAGTTCCCGTAAATAAACCACTAAGAAACAACATGACTCAATTAAATAAAGAATTAAATCTGGGCTATGATTTGCCTTGGGATAAATAAGGAGGAAATGTAATGGATTATAATAAGCAGGCACTAATTATGCACGAAAAATGGAGAGGAAAGCTAGAGGTTACAGCAAAAGCTAAAGTAAATAATAAAGATGATTTAGCTACAGCATATACCCCAGGTGTAGCAGAACCCTGCAGAAAGATAGCAGTAAATAAGGAAGACGTATACAAATATACTATGAAAGGAAATACTGTTGCCATAGTAACAGACGGCAGCGCAGTTCTTGGTCTTGGAAATATTGGGCCTGAAGCTGGACTTCCTGTAATGGAAGGCAAGGCAGTCCTATTTAAAGAATTTGGCGGCGTGGATGCTTTTCCAATTTGCCTGGATACACAAAATGTAGATGAAATAGTAAACACTGTTAAATTTATAGCACCTGGTTTTGGAGGCATAAACCTGGAAGATATATCAGCGCCAAGATGCTTTGAGATTGAAAGAAGGTTAAAAGAAGAGCTTGATATCCCTGTTTTTCATGATGATCAGCATGGTACTGCAGTTATTGTTCTTGCAGGAATAATTAATGCTCTTAAATTAGTTAAGAAGAATAAGGCTGATATGAAAGTAGTAGTAAATGGAGCAGGTGCAGCAGGAGTAGCTATAACAAAACTTCTCTTAAATTATGGCTTTAAATATATAACAATGTGTGACAGAACAGGAATCATATATAGAGGAGCAAAATGGCTGAACCCATCAAAAATTGAGATAGCTGAAATAACTAATCCTGATAACTTAGTTGGAGGGTTAAAAGAAGCTATGGCTGGAACTGATATTTTCATAGGAGTTTCAGCACCAGGCGTAGTTACAGAAGAAATGATAGCTTCTATGAATAAAGACAGCATAGTGTTTGCTATGGCAAACCCAGTTCCAGAAATAATGCCTGACTTGGCAAAAAAAGCAGGAGCAAAGATAGTGGGTACAGGACGTTCTGATTTCCCAAATCAGGTAAACAATGTACTTGCCTTCCCTGGAATATTTAAAGGGGCACTTAGTGTTAGGTGCCAGATATCTGAGAAAATGAAACTGGCAGCAGCAGAAGCAATTGCCAGCATGGTAAGCGAAGAGGAATTAAATGATGACTATATTATACCAGCAGCTTTTGCCCCTGGAGTAGCAGATAAAGTTGCTAAAGCAGTTATTGAAGCATCAAAATAATATTTAAATGTAAAGCACAGTTTTCTGGTTTTTCCGGAGGACTGTGCTTTTTTATTTTGTTGTATAATATATTTGGTATAAATGTTTTTTAGACGGAATATTTTATTCATTCCCATATTTGCATCACCGGAAAGAAGCTAATCTATTTAAAGATAAAGCGATCTGCTTTGGAGAAAAAGCAGATTCTTTAAATCAAACAGCAGAAATCCCAACGTATAAAAAATAAAGATATATGTAAAGCTGATTCTGAATCAGAAAACAAAATTACCTTTGAAAGGCTGGGACTAAGCGGTGATAGCGTAACCCAAGTTACAGCTGAGGCTTCAAAAGGAAACGATTCTATAGTTTATATTAAAGACGACAATACCCTTGATCTCTATGGTGGCGGGGTATATCTGGAATTAGTCAGAGAAAAATAATTTTACTAATATACTATTGGGGTTGAAAATAAATTTAAAGAATAATCGAAATGTATTGAAATTTTATTTCAATACTGTTATAATTATGCCATAATAATATATTAAGCTATTCAAATTTGTAGATAATATAAAAGAGGGGGAATATAGATGAGTAGTATA
>Ga0183099_1001364_pt1 | contig 14389 bp, 13 predicted proteins | sample Biomet1_FD_127788 | JGI IMG/M metagenome (GOLD analysis project Ga0183099, IMG submission 127788) | Microbial communities from bioreactor (seeded with anoxic lake sediment) at LBNL, California, USA - Biofuel metagenome 1 | ecosystem: Engineered > Bioreactor > Anaerobic > Unclassified ... | reverse complement strand
ATCTCCGATCACCGTATCCACTTTCCGGAAATTCTCGATAGCTGCGGCATCCCGGAACAACACGCCTTTGGTGGCCGCTTTACCCGTGGCAACCATGATCGACATGGGGGTAGCTAATCCCAGAGCACAAGGGCAAGCAATGATCAGCACGGCAACCGCATTCAGCAGCCCGTATTCCCAGCCGGTGGCTGGGCCAAATAAACCCCAGGCAAAAAACGTTAAAATAGCAATCAGTACAACGATGATCACAAAATGGCCCGCGATACGATCGGCCATCCGTTGCATGGGTGCTTTAGAACGCTGGGCTTGCGCAACCATATTCACAATCTGAGCTAATACCGTTTGTGAACCGACCTTTTCTGAACGCATGGTAAGCGCACCCGTAGTATTCATCGTTGCGCCAATCACTTTATCGCCCGCTTTTTTACTAACCGGAATAGGTTCGCCGGTCAGCATGGATTCATCAACTGTACTGGAACCATCAATGATAACGCCATCTACCGGTACTTTTTCACCGGGACGAATACGCAGCACATCCCCCACATGGACATGGGTTAAAGGAACATCAGCCTCTGAACCATCTGCATTGATCCGACGGGCAGTTTTAGGTGCCAACCCCATCAGTAAACGGATCGCTTCCGAGGTTTGAGATCGGGCTTTGAGTTCCATCACTTGCCCGAGCAAAGTCAGCGAAATGATGACATCAGCGGCTTCAAAATAGACTGCAACTCGACCCATTGATTGAAACGAAAGTGGGAAAATGCCAGGGACAATCGTTGCTACGACACTATAAAGGAAGGCCGCACCGGTGCCAGTTCCGATGAGCGTCCACATATTCGGGCTGCGATGAATAAGAGATTGTGCCCAACGGGTAAAAAATGGCCATCCAGCCCAGAGTACGACAGGAAGAGACAACCCTAATTCGACCCAGCTTTGTAAATTCATGCTGAACAAACCAGCACGGTGACCAAACATCGCCAATAACGTTACGACCACCGTCAGTGGTAGCGTAAACCAAAAACGGTGCTGAAAATCACGCAGTTCGGGGTTTTCCTCTTCTTCCAAAATCGGTTGCTCGCGTTCCAATGCCATTCCGCACTTTGGACAATTACCTGGGTGATCCTGACGAATGTCAGGATGCATTGGGCAGGTATACATCACACCTGTTTCAGTCTGTATTTCTTTGTCAGGCGTTGTTGTTTCTTCTTTATGTAAATACGCAGTCGGATCTGCCTTGAATTTATGCAGACAATGTTCACTGCAAAAACGGTAGATCTGCCCCTCATGCTGATATTGCAATGGAACGTCTTTATCAACTGTCATCCCACAGACGGGATCTATCCATTTCTGATCTTCATTAACAGTGGGGTGAGCATGTCCGCAGTGATCATGTGCTGTGGCTACCGAATGTGTTGATGAAGCAGGATGCACATGAGTGATTTTCATGTTGCGCCTCCCTATTCAGATCTCGAAGGAAAAATCGTGGAGTACGTTTGGCATAGGCTTCATATTCCGCGCCAAAGTGTCTTACCATTTCGTTTTCTTCGCTCACTGAAAGTCGTTTGTACATCACAAGCAAAACAGGAAACATTAATAAAGTGAGTAATGTTGGCCACTGGAGCAGGAAGCCAAACATGATCAAGGCAAAGGCAATATATTGTGGATGTCTGACTTTCGCATACGGACCGGTAACCGCCAGCCGGTTTTCTCTTTGGGCAAAATAAAGTACATGCCAGGCACTGGATAACAAATAAAAGCCGATGCCAATCACAAGGTAACTGAGGATGTGCAGTAGGCCAAAGTGAGGATCACCGGTGCCGCCAAACAGTGTTGACCATAAATGGCCCGCGTTATGAGACAGCAGATCAAGGTTTGGATATTTAGTTTGTAGCCAACCCGAGAGCAGATAAATGGTTAATGGGAAACCGTACATTTCAGCAAATAAGGCGACAACGAACGCGGCAAATGAGCCAAATGTACGCCAATCGCGGGCTGTTTGCGGTTTGAAAAAGCTAAACGCAAACATGATGAATATCGCCGAATTCAGGAAGACCAGAAACCAGAGTCCATAGTCTGTCATGTCATGGTTCATAACCGATCTCCTTTGTCCTTAGGCTCTGATTTTTCCTCCGGATTTTTGGTGTCACTATGGTGACCATGACCACCGTGCCCGCCATGCATAAATAAATGCATCAATGGGCAAGCAAGTAACAATAAATAAGGCAAAAAGCCAACCACGTGCGCCAGATGCTCAGTGATCAAGAAATAACCGGCCGCTGCGCCAATGACAATAAAGCCTATTCCTGTGCGGGAACGCCAAAAACTGGGCGTTCCTGATGAGTGTTGATCATGTTTACAGTCCATAACCGCTCTCCTTATTTTTTCGGTTCAGCAGGTAATCGATCCATCATCATCTGCATCATCATTTGCATCATATCCATGCGTTTATCCATCATTTGATGATGTTGCATCATGCCGCCCTGCATACCTGACATCATGGCATTACCATCTTTGCCCTGATTGCCCATCATCATTCCGGACATCATGCCAGACATCATTCCTTTGGCATCTTTGCTCATGTTGTTCATCATAGCCATGCCGTCTTGCATGACTTTCATCTGCTCTGCCATCAAAGCATTACGCTCTTCCGGTGTTTTGGCACTCATCAGCCTGGTATGAATATCTTGCATAGAGGTCATTTGCAGATCGGCTTTTTGCATTACATCTGGGCTCGTTGCACTAACCACGGTTTTCACATCTTTCTTTTGAGCATCCGGATGGTGTATTTGATGATCCTCGGTTGCTGGCTTATCCTCAGCAAACGTAATGGGAGCATTCAAAGCCATGGCGCCTAATAGTATTGCGGATAAAAGATATTTCATGATTTTCTCCGATTATTTAAATATTGACTGACACGATAAGTGTAGTTCTTATATTTAACACCCGTGATTAACCATCAATTAATTTGTTTATCGTCAATTTTTGATTTTATTATTACAATTCTGTAATGTTCAGCTGAAATAAATGCTATTCAATGTTCCCCCGTGGCAAAAAATAATAATATTTTAAACATTGCCATAGGGGTAATATTGCTTTTTATAAAAATGTCCTCTATGATGAATTTAATAATTTTAACCACAGCAGATTGATGACATGTTTGCACGTCGCGTAGGTCTTATCATCATGTTAGTGCTTGCAGCTTGGATGCCATTCCAAGCCGTAGCCGCATTACGTGCGATGAACGTTCCTGCATACTCACAATCGATTGGTACAGCAAACGGTTCAAATGTAAAATCTGCGATGGATAATGTATGCCACAAACAAAATGGCGATGAAGCAAAATCCATGACGATAGCGGGCAATCACTCTATCCAATGTGGCTCGTGTATCCCATTGTGTGGTGGCGTACCGCCAGCGTCTGTTTCATTGCGGGAGTTTTCCCCTCAAAGTGCGCTGTTCTTAAAAGAATCATTACCGCTGTACCAAGATCACATCCCTAATGTGGTTTCTCCTCCACCAGTCAGCTTTATCCTCTGATATGTAATGGCCTGATTTTTAAGGCGTATATCTAATTTCATATTGAATTACTTTAGGCCAACTGACTTCCAGTCTGGTCAATATGATGATTTTTCAGGAGATAAAAAAATGACTTCCTCTCTGTCTATGTTTACAAAAGTTGCTGTTGCCAGCCTATTATCCATTGCTGCTATCACGAGTCAGGCCGCAACAACGTCTTCCAGTACTAGCATTGTCACCTACCGTGTGACTGGCGTTGTGCAGCAAATTGATTTGGCGAATAACCGAATTACGTTAAACCAGGATTCAGTCACTGAACTCGGCTGGCCAGTCCGTGCAGCCACATATCAGGTCAATAGCGATCGATTATTGCAAACGGTCACGCCTGGCCAAAAAGTGAGAGCGACATTTACTGCTGAATCACGATTTAATCCTGTGCTTCGCTCTATCTCAGCTGATAGTCAGTAATTACTGAGTTTATATGCTGAGTGATTATTTCGCTCAGCATATTCAACCCATATCATTTAAATCCGAATATTATTTCGGAGAGCATTCTGTATTTATTTGAGGTGAAATATGAACGTATTCAATTTTAAAAAATCATCGACCATTAAAGCAATTATTTTAATTTCCACTGCATTAACATTTTCTAATGTATATGCCCAATCTGGCTCGGGTAACAATGATGGCGGATTGATGAAACAAATGACTCTGGCAAAATATCAACCAAAAGTAATTACTGATCCCGATGCTCAGGCTCGTTTACGTCAGGTTGTCATTCCAGAAACAGGCCATCAAAATGGTGGGCTGATGAAGCAAATGACACTGGCAAAATATCAACCAAAAGTGATTACCGACCCCGACGCTCAGGCTCGTTTACGTCAGGTCGTCATTGCGGAATCCGGCCATCAAAATGGTGGGCTGATGAAGCAAATGAGAGAGCAGCTGATGCGAGCAGACGCTCGTTAGCCAGATAAGGTTGGTTGAATTAAATAGTAGATACCTATTCTATGGGCCAAAACTGATAGTGATCATTCTGCGTAGCTATTATCGAGGCCCTTTAATTTCTAAAATTGCTTTTGATAGATCTCACAACTCTTTGATTAAGTTAACCGTATATCAACGGATTAACAGTTGATTTAGAAACATAACCACGCTATTAATATGGTTATTATTGGCGTATTAAGGATAAGAATGCTGACACGGTATGTGTTTATCATAATGCTAACGATTGCGGGCTGGATCCCATTCCAGTCTGTCGCTGCGTGGGCGATGATGAATGCACCAGAAACATCAGAATCTACTGATGTAATGTCAGATACTAACAAAACAGCCATGAGTCGTGCCTGTCAATCCACAATGAATACTTGTGACACTGACATGGCCGCTGATGCTCACCATTCGATGCAACAATGTATTTATTGTGTGTCTTTCTATGGCGGTGTTTTCCAGTTACCGGAGTTTCTGCCTCAGGCGTCACAACGGCATCAGCGTTCTCTTCCTTTATATGACGACCATATCCCTGTCGTTCTATCCCCCCCGCCGGTCAAATTTATCGCCTGAATTCGCGCTTACGTTTTTAACGTCATCCGCAATGCATATTTTTTGTTTTGTTGAATTTTACTGATTGCAGTGTGTGATCAGGTCAACCTAATGATTTTTCAGGAGATAAACTAATGACTACCTCAAATACTCTGTTCGCTCGTACTGCTGTTGTTGCTTTGTTTTGCGCTGCTGCCTTTGCCGTTCAGGCTGAAGATACTATGTCCAAAGACATGGATATGAATATGGACATGAGCAACATGACACATTCAACCGATACCATGAATAGTAAGCAGATGACCCATGAACAGATGACGGTCAAGACCTACCCGCTGCATGGTAAAATCGAGCAAATTGATACCGACAATCTCACCATTACTTTAGCTCACGATGCCGTGACCGAATTAGAATGGCCAGCCATGACCATGACATTTCCCGTTGCCAAGGTTCAACTTCTGAATGGCTTGTCTGTTGGACAAACCATTGATGCTCGAATCACTGCAAATGAAAATGAGCCTCCGATGATCCAAGTCATCAAACTAGCAAAATAATTCGCATAGGTTGTCCGGAGCACGATGAAGGATCGTCAGTCATAAACGGTTAACACTGTTCCGGCAGCTTCAACACAAACATATAAGGATTAACTCATGAAATTATCAATGAGCTATACCCTGCTGTTGCCCGGATTATTTGTAAGTTCCGTTTGGGCAGCAACTGAAGGTAATTCATTAACATCATTGCAAGCTGCGGTACAACAAGATAACCCGCAATTGCTACAAGTCATGGCTGAAATACAAGCAGCCTCTGCACGGACGATCTCGGCTGGTGCACTGGCAGATCCGATATTCAAGCTGGAGTTAATGGACTTCACTCCCGAAGGCAAAGGTAAACAGTATTTACCCGGACGGACAGGACAATCTAAATATACATTGATGCAAGATCTGCCCTGGTATGGCAAACGCGATCTAAAAACCAGCATTGCAGAACAACAAGCGGATGTAGCGAAGTTCAAAGCGGCTAAAACACAGAATGAGTTAAAAGCGGAAATGCGTCGTCTGTATGCCCGTCGTTACGAAACACATCAAATGTGGCTGCTCAACGAAGAAATTGATTCCGTACTACATCAAATTGAACAAACGGCTAACAGCCGTTATCAGCAAGGATTGGCAAATCAGCAGGAGTTAATTCAGACCCAGCTAAACCGCAGTCAGCTCGCAAAGATGCAGATTGATTTAGAGGCCAACCAGCAGCAATTACAATCCTGGACCAATGCGATTTTAAATCGTGCGCCTTCCGCTGAACTTGCATTTCCAGTTGATCTGCCATCGTTAAGCAACAACGAACTGAAAACACTAAAGGACACTGATTGGCTAAAGCAAACGCCACAGTGGCAACAGACAGTGTCAGAGCGTAATGCCGCTACCCTGAACGAGCGTCTGGTAGAAAAAAATCGTTATCCTGATTTCACCGTGGGTGTTGTTGCTGTCCAAAATCAACAGCAGTTAGAGGAATGGGAAGGCATGGTTCAGTTTAATTTACCGCTGAACCTAACGCGTCGAACTGCGGATGAACGGGAAGCGCAGGCGATGAGTATTGCTGCAAAAGCGGAACAGCGGCAGATGAGCAATGACTTACAAAGCCAGTTCTGGCGCGCCATCACCGCGATTGAACAAGCCCAAAAACAGCAACAATTGCTGAAGAACAGAATACAGGAGCAAGCCGCCCTGAATCTACGCTCTGCTCTTCAGGCTTATCAGAACAATCAATTGCCACTTTCAGGGTTGTTAGAGGCTGAACAGCAATGGCTGGAAGTTCGCCAATCACAAATCCAGGCTGCCGCAGCTGAACAAATGGCTTATGCCGATATTGAAGCACTGACAGGGAAAGCATTATGAGAAAGACCACCGCATTAGGCTTGTTATTGATGTTGATCGTGGGTGGCGGTGCTGGTTTTGGTCTGAGCCAATGGCAGCAAAAGCAAAGCGCTGATACCGCATCATCAACAACGCCAGAACGCAAGATCCTGTATTACCGCAACGCGATGGGATTAAAAGACACCTCCCCTGTACCCAAGAAAGACAGTATGGGTATGGATTACATTCCGGTTTATGCAGATGATACATCTGCTCAACCGGCAGAAAAGAAAGTGCTTTTCTATCGCAACCCGATGGGTCTCAAAGACACCTCACCAGTGCCAAAGAAAGACAGCATGGGCATGGATTACATTCCAGTTTATGCCGATGGCGATAGTTCAACGCAAGATAGTTCATCTGTAAAAATCAATGCCGATCGTCTGCAAACACTGGGCGTACAAACCAGTAAAGTGAACATGGATCCCGTATTTCGTGCGGTACGCGCTGTCGGTCAATTTGCTGTTGATGAAAAACGACAATATAACGTCACGACTAAATTTGATGGCTGGATTGAAAAACTCGCGGTTAACACCACCGGCCAGAATGTAAAGGCAGGTCAATTATTGATGGAGGTCTACAGCCCGGAGCTGCTGGCTGCACAACAAGAATACCTGATTGCTCGTGAAAATCAGAATGCACTAAAAGCACTTCCTGGTAAGGCATCATTCTCTCTGTCTCAGGCAGCATTAGAGCGCATGAAAATCTGGGATATTCCAGCGTCTGAATTAAATCGACTCACCAAAACCGGTGAAGTACGTCGTCGTTTAGCCTTATTAGCACCCACTTCTGGCGTGGTATTAAACAAAACAGCTGTCCAGGGCATGAAATTTACAGCCGGTGAAACACTGTTTGAAATCGCCGATCTATCTCAGATCTGGTTACTGGTTGATGTATTCGAACAAGATCTGGGTTTAGTGAAACCAGGACAAAAGGTCAATGTGAAGGTGAATGCGTATCCTGATGATGTCTTTAATGGCACTGTTGCCTTCATTTATCCAACACTAAACAGTGAAACCCGGACAGTCAAAGTCCGTATTGAGTTGGATAACAAAGATGGTCGTTTAAAACCGTCTATGTACGGTGAAGCTAACTTACAGGCGACTTTAACTTCACAACCTCAAGTCACGGTGCCCGAATCAGCACTGATCGACAGCGGTACACGTCAGGTTGTTCTGGTGCAAACAGGCAATGGTAAGTTCGCGCCTCGTCAGGTGAAAACAGGCGGCCATGGGGAAACGACGTCGGGTGAACGCAAAGTCGTCATTAAGGAAGGGCTGGCTGATGGTGAGTTAGTCGTCACCCGCGCTAACTTCCTCATTGATTCGGAAAGTAACTTACAAGCCGCCTTCTCAGGGCTAGGGACAGAATCAACATCTGCGTCAGCACCAACAAAAACTATGGAAGCCACGCCGGCGAGTGCAAGCATGCCAACCACCAGTACTGCTGCGATGGCGGATATGCCAGGTATGACCATGACTAACGATCAAAACGGAGGCAAATAGCCATGTTGCAAGGTTTGATCCGTTGGTCGCTGCATAACCTGTTTATGGTTTTGTTGCTGACATTGATGATTGTGGCGGGCGGGATCTATGCGGTAATGAAGACACCGTTGGATGCGATTCCCGATCTCTCTGATGTACAGGTAATTGTCTATACCAACTATCCTGGTCAGGCTCCTCAAGTCGTTGAGGATCAGGTTACCTATCCGCTGACTTCTGCATTACTTTCAGTGCCAAAAGCCAAGGTGGTACGTGGCTACTCCTTTTTTGGTTCGTCCTTTGTCTACGTCATTTTTGAAGACAAAACCGATCTGTACTGGGCTCGTTCCCGGGTGCTGGAGTATTTAAATGGCGTCGCGGGGAAATTACCGAGCGGTGTGACACCGTCGTTAGGACCGGATGCAACTGGGGTTGGTTGGGTTTATCAATATGCGTTAGTTGCCAAAAATCAGTCGCTGGCTGCGTTGCGCTCACTGCAAGACTGGACGTTACGTTATCCCTTATCTGCCACACCCGGTGTTTCTGAAGTGGCCAGTGTGGGCGGTTTTGTTAAGCAATACCAGATAGTGCTGAATCCTCGTCAATTGCAAGCTTTTGGCATATCACCTTTAGAGGTGATGGATGTGGTGCGCAATAACAACATGGATGTCGGTGGCCGGGTTATTGAAATGGCAGAAACCGAGTTCATGGTCCGCGGCAAAGGTTACCTCCGTAACATGGATGACATCCGCAAACTGGTTGTGAAATCTGTCAACGGCACACCAGTTCGCATACAAGATATCGCTCGCGTCGAATTAGCCCCAGATGAACGTCGTGGCTTTACTGAACTGAATGGTGAGGGTGAAGTCGCATCCGGTATTGTGGTTGCGCGCAGTGGCGAAAATGCCCTGAATGTCATTGAACAGGTTAAAAACAAGCTACAAAGTCTGAAAGCCAGTTTACCCAAAGGCACAGAAGTTGTTCCAGTATATGACCGTTCCGATCTTATCTATCGGGCGATAGATACACTGAAAAAAACATTATTGGAAGAAAGTGCCATTGTTGCCATCGTGTGCATAGTATTCCTGTTGCATGTGCGCAGTGCACTAGTCGCCATTCTGATGTTGCCGGTCGGTATTTTGGCCGCCTTTATCGGTATGCACGCGCTGGGGCTTAACTCCAACATCATGAGCCTGGGGGGGATAGCCATAGCGATTGGGGCCATGATCGATGCAGCCATTGTTATGGTCGAGAATGCGCATAAGCATTTGGAACGAGCAGAACCGGGTACTCCCCGACGACAAATTATATATCAAGCGTGCCGCGAAGTAGGACCTGCCCTGTTTTTCTCACTGTTGATCATTACGGTTTCTTTCCTGCCAGTATTCACATTGGAGTCACAGGAAGGCCGTATGTTCAGCCCATTGGCGTTTACTAAAACGTTCTCAATGGCGGCGGCAGCGCTATTGTCTGTCACGTTGGTGCCGGTATTGATGTTTCTATTTATTCGGGGCCACATCATTCCGGAGCAAAAAAATCCGATCAACCGTGTACTGATCGCTGCTTATAAACCGTTCATTAGCTGGGTACTGCGTTTTAAGAAAACCACATTAGTCTTAGCATTAGTTACGCTTGGAATAACCTGGTTCCCGCTGAAGCAAATTGGTAGTGAATTTATGCCAACACTGCATGAAGGCACGTTGCTGTTTATGCCAGCAGCCTTACCCGGGCTTAGCGTAACCAAAGCAGCAGAGTTAATGCAGCAACAAGACCGCATCATCAAATCATTTCCTGAAGTGGAGTCTGTATTTGGTAAAGCTGGACGCGCTAATTCGGCAACTGATCCAGCGCCATTGGAAATGTTTGAAACGGTCGTTAATCTGAAGCCAGAATCAGCATGGCGACCAGGAATGAACGTTGACAAGCTCATTGATGAGATGGATAAAGCAGTAAAAATGCCAGGTGTGGCTAACTCCTGGACCATGCCGATCCGTGCTCGTATCGACATGCTGTCGACCGGTATCCGAACACCCATCGGTATCAAAGTCTTTGGCCCTGACCTCGCAGGTATAGAACGGATCGCCCGTCAAGTTGAGCAAGCAGTACAACAAGTCCCGGGAACTCGTAGTGCTTACGCAGAACGCATTACCGGCGGTTACTATCTGACTATCGTTCCTGATCGCGATGCCTTAGCGCGTTATGGTTTATCTATCGACACTGTTCAGCAAGTCATAGGAACTTCGTTGGGTGGTGAAACTATCACTACAACAGTGGAAGGCCGCGAGCGTTATGGCGTGATCTTGCGTTATCCTCGCGAACTTCGTGATACGCCACAATCTATTGCTCGTGAAGTATTAGTACCCACCACCAATGGCTTGATACCGCTAGGACAGTTAGCCAGTTTGCGTCTGGAACAAGGCCCTCCGAGCATTCGTACTGAGAATGCTGAGCTGTCTGCCTATGTCTATGTCGATATGGGCGATCGGGATATTGGTTCCTATGTCGCTGATGCAAAAGCGATGGTTAATAAAGTCGTTAAACTGGAACCGGGTTACCACTTAAGCTGGAGTGGTCAATTTGAGTATATGGAGCGAGCGAAAGCACGATTAGCGATTGTGGTTCCATTTACGTTATTACTCATCTTCCTGCTACTGTATCTCAACTTCCGTAATCTGACGGACAGTTTGATTGTGTTGTTATCGGTGCCATTTGCGCTGGTTGGCGGGATCTGGCTGATGTGGTGGCTTCACTATGCGTGGTCCGTTGCCGTGGTGGTTGGCTTCATTGCGCTCGCAGGTGTCGCCGCAGAAACCGGCGTGATCATGCTGATCTATCTGGAACATGCCTGGAAAGAGAAAATGGCACAACTTACAGATGGAAATACCCCCTCAGTCGCTGATTTATACAGTGCGATTGTGACCGGGGCAGCAGAACGTGTACGACCCAAAATGATGACTGTCGTAACTATCATGTGCGGTTTATTGCCCATCATGTGGGGTACAGGAACAGGCTCGGAGGTTATGCGCCGTATTGCAGCACCGATGGTCGGCGGTATGGCATCGTCAACATTATTAACGTTGCTCGTGATCCCCGCCATCTACGCTATGGTTAAGCAGTGGCAGCATAAATTGCATTAAGAACCTAAAAATAGCCTCTGTAAAAAGAGGCTATTTTATTTCGCTATCCAATTGGGATTGAATACTGTTTTTATGCCGCCTTTGAAGTACAAAACTTGACCTTCCCATTATTGGAATCTTTAGACTGAACTTCTGTCTATTTTAAATTCAGCCTCTGTCATATTTGGATATCAGAATGATCGCATTTATTCGAACCATTACTCACAACCGGACTGCATGGGCAATATTATTCGGTTCAACATTATTTCTTGAACTGTGTGCCATGTTCTTTCAGTACGTTATGGGGCTACAACCTTGTGTTTTATGCATTTACCAGCGTGTGGCTGTTCTGGGAATTATGGCCGGTGCGGCCATTGGCTTCGTGAATCCGCATAACATTATTCTCCGTTGGAGCGGCTTAGTGTTATGGGCGTATTCTTCTGTGCGAGGATTACAACTGGCATTACAACACACCAACCTCCAACTTCATCCAACACCATTTAACACCTGTGATTTGTTTATTACTTTTCCACAATGGTTGCCGCTTAATCACTGGATGCCATGGTTTTTCAACGCGACAGGCGAATGCTCGGATATTCAGTGGCAATTTCTCTCATGGACTATGCCTCAATGGCTTATTGTTACTTTTGGACTCTACACATTAAGCAGTTTCATTGTCATTGCCGGCAATTTAATTAAAGGGCGATGCTGTAGCTAATTTATAAAAATCCATAGTAAAAGGCTCAGATTTCTCCTGAGCCTTTTATGTCTAACAACGGTTATATAGCTACTTATTTTACTTCCTGAGTCGCCATCATCCCCTGAACCTCATGTTCCAGAATATGACAATGAAGCATTCTTAATCCTGGATAATCTTGTCGGATCTTAATTCGAACAGTTTCACCTGCACGAACATTAACGGTATCTTTCCACGCTCGATAAGAAGCCGGAGTACGAATGTTCTTTAGTTCTGTTTCTACCAGCTGAAATTGTGTTCCGTGCACATGAAATGGATGATCCATATCTGACTTATTGGTGATTTCCCAAAGTTCCACTTCATGTATACGGCTGATAAAATCGATACGATCCATATCAAACGATTTTCCATTGAGTAAAAATGCCATGGTGTGTTTCCCATTTGCCATACTCATGGTTTCTGTAAAGACAATTTTTTTCACTGCTTTAGCTTCACCGAGATCATCAATTTTTCTTAATGCCTCTGGTATAGCAATCGATTGGCCTGCGATTAAATTAACTGACGCAATATGGATCGTTTGTTCAGCCGCTACACGCCCCATTTTCCCCCGGTTATAGGGTTCTGCCTGCAAATTAACAGCCCCTTCTTGCCCCGATGTATCAATTATGATGTCGACTCGTTCCGCTGGGCTCAATAATATTTTTTGTAAATCTCGGACTGGCTTTTCAAGTAAGCCACCATCGGTGCCCACTAGGGTAAATTTGCGTCCAGCTAACGATAAATTGAGATAACGAGCACTCGATGCATTCCAGATCCGCCAACGTTCCGTGCCTTTAACGTTAATCACTGGCTGGAACTGACCATTTATCAACACAAACTGACCTTCGCGGCCATTCATCCAATCATTAGCATTATTATCAGCAATAGCGCCTTCACTGGTTAATTTGAGATCGGAGATCATCAAATTACGTTCAGGAATATTTTTAAGGGGATCATGTTTCGCTCTGACAATAAACGGTGCAGCTAATCCTTTGTACACCTGTTCAGCGGTATATTGATGGGGATGTGGATGATACCAATAAGTGCCAGCACTATCTTCCGGTAGTGTAAATCGATATGTATGCGATCCGCCAGGAAGAACCGGATCCATCGGATTGCCATCCTGTTCAGGCGGAATGGGTAAACCATGCCAATGAATAGTAGATGGTTGCGGTAGTTGGTTGATAAACTTGATCTCAACAGTATCCCCTTCATCCGCTTCAATCAGCGGACCAGGAAGGCTATTGTTATATGCCCACACGATGGTTTTCTTACCTGGGACAAATTCCGTTTCTGTCGGGGCAGCAGTTATTTCGGCTTTAAAAAGGTTCTGCTGTTTACTTTGATTTGGTAATTTAGATATATCTTGTAAAACAGCACCATGAGGCAATAACGGAACCTTAGTTTCTTCTACGCTCATCATTGGCATCATCATACCGGGCATTGATTCTGCCGCAGTGATAAGTGGTGAACTAACTCCCAAGATAAGGATCCCAATAGAACGATACAGCATATTTTTACCCCTATTCTTATTTACATATAGATAAAGGATAGGTGAATTACAGCTTGCTGTAGTACGTTTATGCTAAGATAAATCCGACGGTATCGCGGTAATCAGCTTATTTCATCAACGATCGTCACCTTACAGGCAATCACTTTTTGAATTAATCAAATACAGAGTTATACCTTAGAGAATATATATGGCTTGCACATGTGTCTGCACACACTTGAACATTCAACTAACTTAAACAAAAGACACCATATGTACTAATAAACACACAGTGTCTTTTAAACAATTTAAACTTAAATCAAAAAGTCGTTCAGTGTTTTACCCGCCGCAATACCTTCACGAATAGGCACTGGTTGGCGACCTTGACCAGTCCAAGTCTGCATGTTGCCTTCCGCATCAGTATACTGATATTTCGCTGGACGAGGCTCACGTTTAGTTGCTTTCTCAGTTGCTTGAACTGAGCCAACCAAATCAGCCAGGTCAATACCTTCTGATTTCAGCAGCTCTTTATACTCAGCAATTTTCTGCAAACGAGCTTCCTGGCTCTTACGTACTGACTCTTCCTGTACGCGGCGTTC
>Ga0183099_1001363_pt1 | contig 14413 bp, 12 predicted proteins | sample Biomet1_FD_127788 | JGI IMG/M metagenome (GOLD analysis project Ga0183099, IMG submission 127788) | Microbial communities from bioreactor (seeded with anoxic lake sediment) at LBNL, California, USA - Biofuel metagenome 1 | ecosystem: Engineered > Bioreactor > Anaerobic > Unclassified ... | reverse complement strand
GTAGACATCTATACCCACACATGGGCCACATGGGGGCGGCTGGCATTGTGGCTGGCCGTCCCTTGTTGCGTGTGTGGCCTTGGGAAATGGACGCACTGGACATTCAGTCCACTGATGGGGCGCAATCCCTTGGGGCAGAAGGACACGCACTAGACATTTCGTCCATTCGTGGTTTCAGAGGGCCGGGATGATCACGTCCACAGGGGAGGGCGAAGGGTAGCAGATGGGGCAGGGGGTGATCCTCTGGCCCCTTCCTTGCGTGGTCCTGGTGGCCGGTTCACCCTTAATCCGATTGAGGGTGAAGACCAGGGCAACACCCACCAGCCCTACAGCCCCAACGATCACCGCAAGCCCGTGGGGCGCTTCTGATTCCCCGGATGACACCGTAGGTCCACCCAGGCGAGGAGAAGGGCTTAAAACCGATCCTAGCGAGACGGTTTCTGGGAGATGCTAAACGTCACTCAACCTAATCCCTTCCTTCTCTTTGGTGACCCTCTTGCCTTTCGGGATGACGAGGTATTGCTGGGCTTCCTCTGGTGTAAGGCCGAACGTGAAGGAGAGGGGGCCTCTGGCGGACTTGCCGAGACCGTACCCGCTCAAGCTGGTTAGGCCATGAAACTGGAAGTCGCCGCTGCTCCCGTCGTTACAGATAACGGAGCCTGTTCCCGTCTTGGCCCCCGTGTACCGGAACTGTCCAATGCAGGAGAGGGAGGCGTCCAACACGGATGTCATCTTGATCGTCCCTGTGCGATCTATGTAGCCAACGGCCTCTCCTGTGAGCATGTCGTCTTGGAGGATGGCTATCACAGGGGCGGTTGCGCTGAAGAAGCCATACCGGGCACCGGCAGCGTTGGGAGCGCACCCTTGCAGGGTGAGCAGAGCTACACAGGCCAACAAGGCCAGACAAGACATCCTAGGCATGGTCCCTCCCACTTTTTCAATGGATAGCCGAATTGAGCTAGAAAGGCTACGGCTCCAGCACCCAGCGGCACCCCTTCAGCCTATCCATGTCCAGGATGCCTCCGAAGTCCAGCTTGCTCACCACCGTCTCAAGCATGTCCTGGACAGTGAACGCGCCCTCGTATCCGCCTGTCACATCCCCGAACTCACCTTGCTCATGCCCCACCAGTTCCTTGATCTTGCGCCTGTCCAGCCCCAGATACTTGCCCTTGGTGATCAAGGTGTGCCGGAAGGAATGAAACACCTTGGGGCTTTTCTCTCCATCGGCAGCGCCCACGCCACATCTCCTCCTGTGCCGGGTGAACCATTGTCCAGCCGCCCCAGACACCTTCCCTGTGGAGGCACGTGCAGTGAGGTGAGGGAACAGACGGACCTCTCCTTTCTTGGTGAGGGCTGTGACTCGCTCAAGGAGGCCCAACTCAATCAAGCCAGGGTGCAGGGGAACCTTGCGGCTTCCTGCGGTGGTCTTGACCTGCTTGTCTCCCTCTGCGTTGATGTCCAGGTACCAAGCCCCAGAGCCTTCCTCTTGGCGGATGTCGGACAGGTGAAGCTGTGAAAGTTCTTCAAGCCTTGCCCCGGTGAATAGGCCGAGGAGAGGCAGCCAGAAGTTCCAAGATGAACGGAACAGGGCGGGCGTGAAGTGGTCAGGGTGGAACAGGAGGCGTAGCTCTTCATCCGTGAAGGCGGAGGGCTTTATGGTGGAAGCCTGCCGATGGACTGCCAGCATCTTATTCAGGAACTTGGCGCGGCGCTCCCGGTTGAGGAGGCCTTCAGCTTCAAGCCAGTTCACCAAACACCGCACGTTCGTGAAGGTGGTCTCCAGGGTTTTGGCCCCTAGCTTCTCTTCTTCTGGGATGTCCATGACCAAAAGCTGAGCCAGGGTCTTGCCCTTGTATCTGGCCTTCTGGCTCCTGCGCTTGGGCAGGTGGTGCATGGTCTGGTGGTATGTCCGCATGTGGTCCCTGTCGAGGTCCAGGACGGGGATGTCCCCAACCATTTCCACGAAGTCCTGGAGGTCAGGGACGATGTCCTTTTTGCTGGAGGCAGCCCAAGAGAGGGACTTGTCTTCGATGTACTTGGACACGGCTTCACCCAGACGAAGGCCCGATGATGGCCGTGTGGATTGGGCGTGTGGCTGGTCAATGGCCGGGACTGGCGACACTTTATCGCTGTAGTCCCCCCATGTCCTGCGCTGTTCAACCTGGAGGAAGCGGATACGGGCCTTGAGCATCTCACGGGACAGGAGTTCATGTTCCGGGGACTGTGCGGCCAACTTCAGGCCCTCTGCCCGGATCACCTCGTCAGCATCCTCATGGGCATTGCCATACTCACCTGTAGCTAGACGCTCACGGGCATCACTCTCAAGCCCGCCTAGGACCTCCTCTGTCCGCTCCAGGGCCTCTTCCGTCCGGGGGCTGGTGTTGGTGGTGCGGCGGCGCTCCTCGTCAACCAAGGCAGCCTGGAGCCATTTGGAGGCCAGTTCCTCCGCCTTGGCCTGGGTGAGCTGTGGAACTGGCTGGGCTGGTAAACCGCTGGCCCTGTTGGGGACCTCGGCAAACTCCACATCCAGCTTGTGGGCTTCCGCCCTGGCCTTGTCACAGGCCTCACGGTAGCTGCTGGTCCCAAGGCTATAGGCAAACTCCTTGCGCCCATAGTGGGCCACAAGGTCAAGAGGGATGCGGCGGCGGTAATGGTAGCTGGTCGTGGCCTTCCGGCGGAAGACTCCTGGCGGGCATTTCGACATGACGTTCATGCTCCATGTGTAGCAGCCATGCGGTGCAGTAGGCAAGCCAGGAAGCCTAGAGGGTCATGAAGTAGTTGTGATGCCAGGGGCTTAAATGAAGGGTGGCGGAGAGGGTGGGATTCGAACCCACGTACGGATTATTAGTCCGTAACCCGATTTCGAGTCGGGCGCGGTACGGCCACTTCGCTACCTCTCCGCACTTGAGAAGGCGGGTGTGATGCCGTTTCGAGAGCGCGTGTATACACTGGCGGCGGCGCGCTGGCAAGAGGTGACATGAATCGTCCGTGTCATTGCGGCGGCCATGTTGTATTGTAAGGGAGCATGGTCGCGTTGCCAAGCGAAGGACCACGGTGTAGGCGCTGAGCGAGTGCAAGCCTGCTGCATTTGTTCGCAGCGGGAGAATAAGCGAGGTGGCGGTGACAATCGACATTCGAAATGATTGTGCTGGTGTGGACTGGGCTTTGGTTGCGAAAACGTTGCAGCGAGTGGGAATGGCTTTTACCGAACCCGATGCGCACCGGCGCGCCTTTGAGGCCAGCCACACGACTGTGTTTGCCTATGAAGATGGGCTGATGATCGGTTTTGGCCGGGCGCTCTCCGATGGCGTCTATCAGGCGGCGGTGTACGACGTGGCGGTGCTTCCCGAATACCAAGGGAAGGGGATTGGCAAAATGATTGTGCTGGCCCTTTTGGAACGGGTGGCGGGCTGTAATGTGATTTTGTACGCCTCGCCCGGAAAAGAGAATTTCTACCGCAAGCTCGGGTTCCGGCTGATGAAAACGGGCATGGCTGCATTTATAAAAATGGAAGCCATGGCGGAAAAGGGCTTTACGGAGTAGCCGCAGCCGGTTGTTGGGCGAAGGATTGGGAGGGGGTGAGGCTTAACGCTCCAGGTCTTCCCAATTCATTTGCTTGTCCCAAGCCACCTTGCCCTGGCTTTTGCGGATTTTGCGCAGCAGCACGTAGAGCGCACCAGCGCCGCCATCGCGCGGCTGAGCGGTGCAAAAGGCAAGAACAATGCGCCGCAACGGCTCGCGGGTCAGCCAGCTCTGGATCTCCTGGCGAAGAATGCTCAGGCCATTGGGCGAGTTCTTGCCCCTGCCCGGCACCACAACAACAGCCCGGTGGCCGGCCAAATAGCTTTCGCGCATAAAGAACAGGAGCGAGTCGTAGGCCTGGGCGGCGTTTTGGCCGTGCAGGTCCAGGTGGCCTTCTGTGCTCAGGCGGCCAGCCTTGAGCTGCTGAAATATTTTGGAATCCAGCCCGCGCACGTAGCCGTGCATGTACTCGTCGGACATCTCCAACTCGAACTCTACAGCACCTTGCATGGCTTGGCGCATCAAGCGCGAATCAGCGTCCTCGCCGTCTTCGGGGGTGTCCAGCACTGGCGGCGGCGGGGTGGGCTGTATCTGTCTCCCCGCATTCTCCATGGGGGTAACACCCTGCATGGCCTGGAAGAACGACAGGTCTTCAGCCTCCGGGTTTGCCTCAGGCTGGGCGGTGGGCTTGGCAGGGCGTACGGCAACAATGGGCTTGCCCTTCCCCTTGCCCGCACTCTTTACTACGGCCTTGATCTGGTCAGTGAAGCTTGCCTTGGCGCCCTCAAGTTTAAGGGCTTGCAGTTCGTCCAACGATTTCAGTTTCTTGCTCATGTGGACCTCGTGATGAACAGTCTAGCGCAAAAGAGAGCCAAGCGCAAAGCACAGGAGCTCTCCCTGGCGTGCGGAGGTGTGGCAACTGGACTTCGCCCGCCAAAATGGGTAGGAATTCAGGCTTGCGCCGCTGGACTTCCCGCTACGAGGGAGGTCGTAAATCCAGGCGGGCCTAAAAGCGAGGCTTCCATGCTCAAGATCGAGGACCTGCACGTCAGCATCGGCGATCGCGAGGTGCTGCGCGGCATCGACCTGCACATCCGCGAGGGTGAGACCTTCATCCTCTTCGGACCCAACGGTTCCGGCAAAACCTCCCTGCTTATGACTCTGATGGGTTTTTCCGGCTATACTGTCACCGGCGGCAAGATCATCTTCCGCGGTGTCGATATCACCAACTTGCCTATGTACGAGCGCGCTCGCATGGGCATCGGCATGAGCTTTCAGCGGCCGCCCACCATTCATGGACTCAAGACCCGGCACCTGGTGCAGATGTGCGCCCGTGGCCGCGAGATTGATCCTGATGCCCTGGCCGCTCGTGTGAATTTTGTGGACTTTTTGGACCGCGACATCAATGCCGGCTTCTCCGGTGGCGAGATCAAACGCTCCGAGTTGTTGCAACTGATGGCCCAGAAGCCGGGCATGGTGCTCTTTGACGAGCCGGAATCCGGCGTGGATCTGGAGAACATGCAGCTCATCGGCAAAATGGCCCGCCGCCTGCTGGATGGCGAGGTAGAGCCGCTGACCGGCGTTTCCATGAAAGCCCAGAAGGTCAAAATTCGCACCAGTGGGCTCATCATCACGCACACCGGCTACATTCTGGACTACATCAACGCCGACCGAGGCCAGGTGTTGTACAACGGCCACCTGTGCTGCGAGGGACGCCCCCGCGATATTCTGGAGCACATCCGTAGCTACGGCTACCAGGAGTGCATCAAGTGCCTGAACGAGCCCACGGGCTTGCAGCCGCTCTAGGCCACAAGGATACCCACGCCATGAAAGACGTCGACCTTTCTCAATTTAGTTTCACAGGGGTGAACCGCGGCGAAATCGCTGATCTGAGCACCCTGGATAATTCGGACAAGGACCGCATTCTGCACGCTGGTGTGGATGTGGATAATAAGAACAGCGCCGCCACCTTTATGCAGATGGACCAGTCCACCGTGCATTGCGTGACCCGCGACCCAGGCCTGGAACTGCTGGATATCAACGTGGCTAAAAAACGCTACGATGGCCTGCCGGAATACGCTTGGAAGCTTGTTGACCGCGACAAGGATGACTTTACCCGCGCCGTGGCTGCGAACACGCACGGCGGTTACTTCATCCGCACCAAACCGGGCGCGAAGATTGAGAAACCCGTGCAGTCCTGCCTGTTCCTCAAGGCCGATGGCGCGGGCCAGAACGTGCATAATATCGTTGTGGTGGAGGAAAACAGTGAGGTTCACATCCTTACGGGCTGCTCCACAGCACACGGCAGCACGCAGGGCGCGCACCTGGGCATCACCGAATATTACGTCAAAAAAGGTGGCAAACTCACCTTTACCATGATTCACAACTGGGGCGAGAACGCCACAGTGCGCCCGCGCTCGGTGGGTGTGGTGGAAGAAGGCGGCGTGTTCCAGAGCAACTATGTGCTGCTGAACCCCGTTGGCACCTTGCAGATGTACCCGGCTATCTATTTGAATGGCCGTGGCTCCATCGCCCGCTTCAACTCCATTATCGTCACTCCTCCGGGATCACACGCCGACTGTGGCAACCGCGTCATTATGAACGCGCCGGACACCCGTTCGGAGATCATCTCCCGTACCATCACGACCGGCGGCATGAACATCGCGCGCGGCCTCATCGCGGGCAACGCCGTTCCCTGCCGGGGGCACCTGGAGTGCAAGGGGCTTATTCTGGGCGGCGGACAGATGTTGGCCATACCGGAACTGGACGCCACGGTTGAGGGCGTTGACCTCTCCCACGAGGCGGCGGTGGGCAAAATTGCTCAGGACGAGATTGAATACTTGATGGCCCGCGGTTTGGACGAGGCCGAGGCCACCAGTACCATCGTACGCGGCTTCCTCAACGTTGATATCATGGGTTTGGACGGTCCGCTTGCCAAGGCCATTCAAGCGCAGGTGGATAAGATCGACGCCAACGCCATGTAGCTGACCGCAGCAGAAAGGAACAAAAGCCCCCTTGGTCGATATGGCCCTGGGGGCTTTTGTGTGTGCGTGCGGGGTTAGGTCGTAGCGGGAAAGCTGATGCGAATGGAGCACCCGGGCGGGCCGGAAAACTCAAATTCGCCGTGCAACTGGTGCGTAAGGTTCACCACAAGCTGCATGCCCAGGCTTTCCGCATCCTCGGGCGAGAACCCCTCGGGCAGGCCTACGCCGTCATCTGCCACAGTCAGTTGGTAGCGGTCTTGGGTTAAGGCGAAGGTGATGGAAATGACGCCCTCCTGTGATTCTTTGAAGGCGTGTTTGAAGGCGTTGGTAATGAGTTCATTCAGCACCAGTCCGAGCGGAACAGCGGCGTTGATGGCCAAGGGGATCGGAGCCACGTTGCGCTCTATGCGGACATGCCCGCGCGAGTGACCTTCCTGTATCTTTGTTGACAAGGTTTGAACATAGGCAGCCATGTCGATGTGCGCCAGGTCCTCGTAGCGGTACAGTTCCTCGTGCACCAGGGCTATGGAGCGGATGCGGTCGCGGCTTTCCTGAAACATATTTTGCACCGCCGGGTCGGCAATCTGCACCATTTGCAGGTTGAGCAGGCTGGAGATGATTTGCAGGTTGTTTTTCACCCTGTGATGAATTTCCTTGAGTAGGATTTCCTTTTCATGCAGCGAAGCGGCGATTGCTCGTTCCGCACGCAGGCGTTCCAACTCCGCCCCGGCACGCGCAGAGAATATCGTCATAATGGAACGAGCATTCGCTTCATCCTCAATGATCTTATTCGAGAATACCGCCAAGTGGCCGATGGCTTTCCCTTGCGAATCCATGAGGGGAACGCCCATGTATGTGGTTGCGTTCATCTCGGACAGAAAGGTGTCGTCTGGGTAGCGTTGCAGCACATCTCCCGCCATGTAGCAGTATCCTTCTCGCCACAGGTTGCTGCTGGGGGTCGTCGCTACCGTGTATTCTATGGGCGGCTTGTGCTGACCTGTTTGCCAGAAGGCTAGGCTGCGCGCCCGCGTGGGGGGAGAGTCCAAATATTCCGAGACAAGAACGTAGGGAACTTCCAAAACCTTCGCCAGGGTTTGCGTCAGGGAGATGAAGAAGGACGACCCCGTTGTAGCGCTGGTGCCTTGTACAATGCTTTGCAGTGCGCGCTGGTATCGTCTGGTATCGGTTACGTCCTCGGCAATGCCGAGGGTTCGTACAATGTCTCCCTCTTCGTCAAAAACTGGGAAGGCGCGCGCCTTGATCCAGCTGACGCGCCCGTCATCCATAAGTAGCCGGTACTCATGTGAAAAAGCCCGGCCAGACTTGTGCAAACGGTTGAAGCAGTCTTCCACTTCCGCACGGTCATCCGGGTGCACCCGCGCAAGAAAAGCAAGGGAGTCCTGCATGATGCTTTCCCGCTTCAGGCCAAACACGTGCTCAAAGGCGGGGCTTACATACATGGTCCTTTGGTTGTCCTTTTCACGTATCCAAAACACCTCGCGCATGTTTTCGACTAATTGCCGGAACCGGCCCTCACTCTCGCATATTTGCAGCTCACGTTGGCGAATGGTGGTGGCCATGGCTAGGAACTCTTTTCCTGCCTGAGCCAGTTCCAGGGAAGCCGTTGACTGAGGCATATGGGCTGCCTCGTAGTCGCCCTTTCCCACTGCACTGATTGTTTGCGTGAACTGCTCCAGTGGCTTGACGACGCGGGTGGTAAGCACTTGGCGCGTGCGCAGGGCCACAAGGAAAAGAAGCCCTGCAACGGTGATGAGCAAAATGAGTGTAGAACGCAGGATGGGGCGCAGCAGGTAGCGGGCCGGCGTTTTAGCCAACAGCACCCAGTTGGTGTGCGGCAGGCGTTGTGCGGTGCCAAAGTAACTGCCTGCCGGGTCGTTGATGAAGGTTGTTTGTGGTGTTCCGTTGCTGGCCCGCACCTCTTGCAAACCGCCGATATTGTCTTGCCGACGCACAGCTTCGGGGTCTGGGTGGGAAATGACGTTGCCGAAAGCATCCGCCAAGATGATGGACCCCTCCCCAAAGGGGCGCAGACTTTGGATGTGTTTTTGAAGCTGGGTCAGGCTGAGTTCGCCCACAAAGATACGGCCAAAACTTGAAGTGTGACCAAGATAGATGACGAGTTCACCGCTGACCGGGGAGGGCACGGGTCTGGAAAGCATCAGCGAGTCGTCTCCCACCTCGTGCATCTCAAGTGGAAAGTCGTGCCCCTCTGCTCCGGTAGGAATGGAGTGGAGGATGCGCCCGCTTGGGCCAAGCAGGAACAAACGCATGAATTGCGGGGAGGCCGTGACGAATTCGGCCATGTGGTGTTCCAGGTGCGGAGAGCTAAGGCCCCGTGTTTTATTGGCAAAGTTGGACAGACCCATGGTCGAGTCTTCCGTATAGGCTTGAATGTGACGCCCCAGGGTCTCCACGGCGAGGTTGGTGCTGTTTACCATCTGCGCATGGAGCCAAAAAGTGGAGTACGCGCCGACCAAGACAACGATAAGCAGGCACGGAAAAATGAGCCAATAGAGCAAACTTCGGTTGACGATGGTGGAGATTTTGTGCTGCTGCTGTGGCTGCTTCATTGCTTCGTCCCTGCATCCCCCAGAGTAACAAACTCTCCCCCACGTACCTGTGAAATGAAGTTCGGGCGCACTACATCTCCCGTAGCATCCAGGCTGAAGGGACCGATGACACCCTCGAAGGTGGGGCCGTTGGCCAGGGCTTCTTCCAGTCCTGCTCGTTTGCCGTGTGTCTGCTCCAGCGCTTTCGCCAGTACCAGCACAGACTCATAAGCAAAAGCTGCGGCAAAATTGGGGTACCAGCCAAAACGTTCTCGGTAGTGCTCGCGGAAGCGCACAAAGGGCGGATAGGTGTTGTCCTCCGTGTAGCTGGAAACGAATTCAATGCCCTCTGCGTCCTTACCTGCTGTCAGTATCAGCTCACGCGTGGAGGGCCATGCAGGGGCCATGATACGCAAGGTGGATTTTGTTGCGCGCAGCTCCTGAGCCAGAGCGGCCAGCTCTCGGGCGGAGGTGCATACGATGAGTACATCAGGCTTGGTTGCAAGAATGTTTGTGCAGAGCTGCTTCCAGTTTTGAGCCGTGGCAGAGGGAAAAAGCAGGGTACCCGCCACTGTGCCACCAGCCGTTACAAACCGTTTTTGAAAGGTGTCCAGAAAGGTATCAGTGTATCCCGTATTGCTGGAGTCCCCTACCAGAAACGCCCGGCCAAGCCCTTGTGAACGGGCATAGGTGGCTAGATCAACAGCCCAGCGAGTGTTGGTGGGGATGAGCCGGAAAAAAGTATCACGCTTGCCCTCGAGCGAGGGAGCGGCAGTGGTGGGAGAGATGAGCGGGATTTTTTTTGCAGCGGTTACGGGCAGTGCGGCGAGGGTTTGGCCGCTTGTCATGTGGCCGATGATGGCGAGGCAGCCACTTTCTGCTAAGAGGGCATCCGCTGCTTTGGCACCCTCTGCCGTGTCCAAATCATCCTTGGCCACAAGCTCCAAGTCCCTGCCGCCTATGCCCCCCTTGGCGTTGATGTCTTCCACCGCCAGCTCTGCACCGTTTCGTCCCTGCACGCCCAAATCGGAACGTGGGCCGGTGAGCTGCCCGGAAAAGCCAATACGCAATGGGGCATGCTGGTCGCAAGAAAAGAGCAGGGACAAGGCGACGAGGAGAATCGAGAGTCCTAAGAGCTGTTTGGACATGGTTGGGCCCTGGCGCTTGCGGTAAAAGGCCTGTGTGAGCTTTCCGTTCAATTCTAGCATGTCATCGCCGTGACGTATGGTCAAGTGCCTACGGTCATGTTCCCGGCTGGATTCCTGAAGGAATATACGGTAGGAGACGCCCTTCGGCGCGGAGCGCACAAGACGCCAGGGAGGACGGAACATGCCAGGGTACAGGGCCCATATGGGCGGGGCATTGGTTTTTGGCGGCGTGTGCCTTGTTGGGGCGGTGCATTTTGGCTATCTTGCGCGTGATCCGCAGCCCATGGCCGGCTTACTGGGCTTTTTTCTGCTGGGCGGTTTGTTCCCGGATGTGGACACCGACTCCATCGGCAAGCGCCTGTTTTATGGCCTGCTTTTTCTTGTCGATCTTATGCTGCTTTACCAAAAGCGGTACGAGTGGGCCGCCTGGGCTGGCCTGTGCGCCATATTGCCCGGAATAACGCACCACCGCGGCTGGACACACACCTGGTGGGCCATGCTGGCCGCACCGCTGCCTATTCTGTTCTTACCCGTGCTGGTGGGCGATGCCTCTTGGCATACCTTTTTGCCCTTGTACCTGGCTTTTGTGGGCGGCTATTTTTCGCACCTGGCGATGGATCGCAAGTTTTTCTAAAACCGCCACGCCAGAGCTACTGAGCCAAGCTCCTGCGTGGCGGGCCTTTTCGACTAGCCCTTGAAGGCCTTGAGCGCCTCACAAATATAGCGCACTTCTTCGTCCGTCAGCTCCGGGTAAATGGGCAGGGAAAGTACCTGGGCACAGGCACGTTTCACGCCGCTCATGTCTCCGGCCACTTGGTGGATACCCGTAAAGCAGGGCTGCTCATTGAGTGGCATGGAGTAGTGTACCGAGGTGCTGATGCCGGCATTTTTGAGGTGTGCTGCCAGGGCGTCGCGGTGGTTCGGCACGGTCATCACATACTTGTGGAAGATATGGGTATTGCCTTCGCGTACCTTGGGTGCGCTGACGTAGGGCAGGCGGTCCAAGGTTTTGGTGAAGGCAGCGGCGATTTCCAGCCTGCGCAGCCGCCAAGCTTCTTCGTGGTCCAGCTTGGCTCCGACTATGGCCGCCTGCACTGTGGGCAGCTGGCTGTTATGGCCAATTTCCGTGTACACGCGCTGTCCGGCGTGGCCGTGGTAACGCAGGCGCTTCATGTGCTCGGCCACGTGGTGCTCCCGCGCCAGAGCCAAGCCGCCGCTGCCTTGCGCGCCGATGACCTTGGTGGGGTCGAAGCTGACGCAGGTGACATCGGAATACTGGCCCGGCTGCACGCCGTTACGCGTGGCGCCCAGGGCTTGGGCCGCGTCTTCAATAACAAAGATGCCGCGTTTTTTCGCCTCGGCGTACACTTCAGAAAGTTCGGTCATTTGCCCGTACAGGTGCACGGCCACAACGCCATCCACAGCGCCGCTTTTCACGAGGTCGAGCAGGATGTCCTCTCGCGCCATGTAGTGCTCATTTTCCACGTCCACAAATACCGGCACCCCCCCGGCATGCACAATGGCCGAGGCGGAGGCGACAAAGGACAGGCTCGTGACCGCAACCTTACCGCCGGGCTTCAGGCCCAGGGCCTTCATGCCCAGAATGAGCGCATCCGTGCCGGAGCCGACAGCCACGCCATACGGCAAGGCAAAGTAACCCGCGATGCGTTCTTCAAGGTCGGCGACCTCTTTGGCTTGCAGCACCTTGCCGTGGGTGAAGACTTTCTCCACCGCATCCATGAACTGCTGGCGATTATCGGCAAACTGCCTGTCCAGGCGCATGAAAGGAATCTGCATATCGGGGCTCCTTTGGGTATCGTCGTCGGATGTGGACTTTTGCCACACCTCGGTACGTGTTGCAACGCCCACGGCGCGGCGCGGGACTATTTTCAGGAGATGTGCTCTCCCTTGACTTACGTCAAGCCAACTTGCATAGGCTTATGGTAGTCTACAGAAGTGTAGGCTGCAAGGCATGCGCATGTGTGCGAAGGCCGAGCCGGCAGGGGTGCCGGAACGCCTACAAACCAGAGCAAGGCGGTATGGGGATGAAGGAAAAAACGGCCAGAACGTGGAAGCTGGTGCTCGTCGGGGGTGGGGTGGCCCTGGCTGCGGGCATCTTTCTTATGCTTGGGCCTCCAAAACTTCTGGCAAAAAGCGAGACACCGGAATTTTGCGCCTCGTGCCACATCCATGAGGCCCATTACGAGGCGTGGTTCCATGCAGGGGCGCACCGCCGCAAGCAGTGCGTGGATTGCCACCTGCCCAACGAGAACATGCCGGTGCATTACGCCTGGAAATCCATCGACGGCGTGAAGGACTTGGTGCTGTTCAACGCCGGGCACGTGCCGGACGATATCCGCATCACCAACCATGGCAAGGCTGTGGTGCAGGCCAACTGCATCCGGTGCCACGAGTCGGCGGTGGATATGATCGACCAAGAGCGGCCCTGCTGGGACTGCCACAGGCGTGTCATGCATAAGCTGAGCGGAGCCATCGAGACCCGCTAGCGCGGACAAGATGGTTTGGAGCGGCTAAAATTTTGTCCCGAAGCAATCGGGAATCAACGAGAAGAAGAGGGGAGGGTGATGATGGCTCGCAACAGAAAAAGCTCTTGGATGATGCTGGGCGCGGCTTTGGCGCTGGCGTACTTGGCGGTGCCGTATGGCTGCGCCCCCAGCAAGCCGGAGATGGTTAAAACCGTGCAGATTCCTGACAACGAAGTGGACCCGGAGCTCTGGGGTAAGGCCTACCCGGAGGAATTCGAAACTTGGAAGAAGACCAATGAACCGGAGCCCGCTGGAAAAAGCAAGTACAAGCGCGGGTTTGATGCCGACCACATGACCTACGACAAACTTTCGGAATATCCATATATGGCCCTGCTGTTCAATGGCTGGGGCTTTGGCGTGGAGTATAACGAGCCCAAGGGGCACTCCCGCATGTTGCGCGACCAGCTGGAAGTGGATGCCAGCCGCTTGAAGAGCGGTGGCGTGTGTTTAAGCTGCAAGACCCCGTATGCGGCACAATTGCAGAAGGAACTGGGCCAGGACTATTACTCCAAGCCCTACAAGGAAATTCTGGCCAAGATACCGGAAAAGAACCGCGAGTTGGGCGTGGCCTGCATCGACTGCCACGACAACAAGGATATGAGCCTGAAGATCTCGCGCGGGTTCACCCTGGGCGTGGCGTTGGATTCCATAGGTATGGATCAGAAGAAGCTGACCCGCCAGGATAAGCGCACCGCCGTATGCGCCCAGTGCCACGTGACCTACAACGTGCCCAAGGATAAGGACATGAAGTCCACTGGTCTGTTCTTCCCCTGGCAGGGCAGCAAGTGGGGCGCCATCACTATCGAGAACATCATCAAGGTCATTCGTAGCGACGACAGCTACCGCGAGTGGAAGCAGAATGTTACCGGCTTCAAGATGGGCTTCCTGCGCCACCCGGAGTTCGAGCTGTTCAGCAACGGCAGCACCCACTGGAAGGCTGGGGCCTCCTGTGCGGATTGCCACATGCCCTACACCAGAGTCGGCACCAAGAAGATCAGCGATCACCGCGTGATGAGCCCGCTGAAGAACGACATGAAGGCGTGCATGCAGTGCCACACGGAAACCGCCGCTTGGCTCAAGGAGCAGGTCACCACCATTCAGGACCGCACTGTGTCCTTGCAGCTGCGCTCTGGCTACGCCACCGCCACTGTTGCCAAGTTGTTCGAGACCACCCACAAGGCCCAGGCCGAGGGCAAGACCATCGACAAGGCGCTGTATGACAAGGCCAAGGACTTCTACGAGGAAGCCTTCTACCGCTCGCTGTTCATCGGCGCGGAGAATTCTGTGGGCTTCCATAACCCCAGCGAGGCCATGCGCGTGTTGGGCGACTCCATCGCCTTTGCCACCAAGGCCGAGGGCTACCTGCGCCAGGCGCTGACCAAGGCGGGCGTGGACGTTCCCGTGAAGGTGAACCTGGAGCTGGAGAAGTACGTGGAAGGCCGCGGCGAAAAGAAGATCAAGTTCGACAAGGCCGTGGAGTTCAAGGACCCCTCCGGCGTGCAGGACAAGTTCATGTAAGTTGAGAGAGCCATTCCGTTGAAACGGCAAGGCCCGTCGCGCAAGCGGCGGGCCTTTGCATTGGGAGTTTGATTAATTGATTTGAATTGAAGTGCGATCAGAGAACGAGTATTAATCGCTAAAAC
>Ga0183099_1001362_pt1 | contig 14418 bp, 18 predicted proteins | sample Biomet1_FD_127788 | JGI IMG/M metagenome (GOLD analysis project Ga0183099, IMG submission 127788) | Microbial communities from bioreactor (seeded with anoxic lake sediment) at LBNL, California, USA - Biofuel metagenome 1 | ecosystem: Engineered > Bioreactor > Anaerobic > Unclassified ... | reverse complement strand
AGGAGGAAGGCAATTCGTACCAAAGCTGCCAGTCGGGCTTTTCCTTCTTGGCCTTCTCCGAACCCTTGCCGGACTTCTTCTCGGCGCGTTCCTTCAGGACCTTGCGAAGCTCGGCAGCGGCCTTCTCGGAGAAAGCGGCCGGGGTCTTGGCCGACACCCACACATAAGCAGACGTTTTGCCAACCCAAAAATCGTTGCGGCAAACAAACTCGCCTTGCCCCTTATTGAAGCCAACGTCGAAAGTCGCAGGATAGGAAACGCCATCGAAAAGGAATGACCCGGAAACGTTCTTGGAATCATCATGGGCGTAATCGCCGTGGATCTTATCATCAACGACAGCCCCGGAAAGGAAGGACCCGCAAAGAAGGAACGCCTTCCGGAGGTAATCGTCATACGTCCTCGACTCGACCTTGACCTTTTCGAGAAGCTTCTGATCCCGGATCGCCTGAACCGTCATGTCGGGCTTGTAGTCCTCGATGTTGTCCTTCACGGGAAGAAGCTCGACGAGCTGAGTGAAAGAATAGTCGCGGTACTTGCCGTTATAGGAAAGCTGATCCCCGAACCTCTCGAAAACGGAAATGAAGTTCTTGGTGCTCGTGCGCTTAAAGACCAGCACCTTCTCGGAATAGTCATAAATGTCAGCGTAGCCGCAAGCGGAGAGAACGCCTTTGTCATCCCGGAGGGCAACAAGTTCCTTGCCAATGTCGATAAAGCCGGAAGCGACTTGGCGAGAAGCGGAAATAAGCAACTGCGTATGCTCGCCGAGTTTGGTGGTCATATCGAGAAGAAATCTATCCGGAGCGACAAGCTTCAGGTCAGTCAACTGACCAGCAACGACTTTTTCAACGACGACAGACTGAGCGGCGGATTCGGCAACCGGCTTAACATTCTTTTTCATTTTGTTTTTTTCCTTTGTTTTTTAATCCAAATCAAAATCGATCCTAGAAATTTTCAGCTTCGACAAACGACCGACAAGCTCATTCAACCTTTCGAAAAAGTCAGACCAAAACCGATATGACCCTTTATGGAAATGCCAAGGAAATGAGCAGAAAAACTCATCGGAAGACGTATAAAGCTCAGTAGTACGGCCGACCCTTTCCAAACGCAAAACGTCGCCTTTGAAAACCTGAAGGACGTAATCCTCCCCATCATCGATGACGTTCCCAGTAAGATCTTCGTAATCCCCAAGGACCAAAATAGCCGGATCTTCATAGTCGCGGTAGAAATCGGCGGAAGCGAAGACCTTAACAACGGAAGGCCCGAAAACCCTGAAAAGGAACTTCTCGAGGCGACATGAGAAAACCGGGCCTTTGTTCAAACCGTCATACCCGGGAATCCCAAGAGAAGAGTCAACCCGGTTGAATTTGCCATCGCATCCAAGAAACCTAAGAACTTTTTTCATTTTGTTTTTCCTTTGCTTTTATTTATTCGACTTAGAATCGGAACGTCTTTTGAAAAACTTGACGATGGCAACGACGGCGCGAACTAGACCTATGACAAGACCGAGAAAAACCAAACCGCAGAAGACGACAACGCCCCATTTGAAACCCTCGACCAGGCTTTCCCAAAACTGAGCGAACGGATCGGATAGGAGAACGATCATGAGCTACCCCCTTTCTTAGAAACAGAACCGGAACCGTCATCGTAATCGGAGCCCCCGCAGAAGATCCCGTCGCGGTGCCTCCTGCAAACAAGGAAGTTTGAACACTTAAGGCACCAGTGCTCCGTGTCGACCGTCGAAGGGAAGGCAACAGAGCAGCCTACCCTCACGTCCCGGAAGACGTCCTCCCTCTCCTCGGCGGTGGGAGGGTGGGAAGGACCGACGGAAACCAAACCGCCAGACTTCCCAAGACGGAGAAACGACAAAAGCCGACCGACATGAACGCTCATTTTCCTGAGCCCCCTTTCTTTTTCAGACCGTCCGGAATCTCGTCATCCCCATAACCCTCATACGAATACCTGGACTCCCCGACTTTGAACAAAGGGTTCCTGAAGAGCTTGAGAACCTCCGGAGAGACGTCGGCCAGAAGATCCACGCCGTTTTCGGAAGAGCAAACGGAGCCGACGAGATCCGAAACGTCCTTGTAAGGAGCAAGGTGCCTCTTAAGCCGATAGGCGTTGACGGCCGAAAGGTCCTTCGCGTCCATCCGGCTGATCCCGGAATTGAGGAGATACCTATAGACGTCCAAGGAGTTTTCCGGATTCCCGGCCACGAGGCGGCCAAAGGCCTTGCAGGCATCCAAATACAGCCATGCCGCATTCCGGTTGAGGGTAAGCTCCGGACGCGCGGCGGCGAAGACACGCATCGACGGCGATCCGGAGACAAACTCCTGCCAGGGCTTCCAAACCTTGGCCACGGCCCCTTTCGACTGGTTGCCCTTCGAGACCTTCCTCTCGAGAGGGCAAAGAAGCCCGCGGAGGCAGCCGACGATAAAATCGGCGGGGCCGCAATCCGTGTAACCGGACTTGGCCACGACGCTATTGAAATCCTCGCCTTTTTTGTCGCAGCGCTCCGAAACGGCAACGGAATCCCCAAAGCTGAAGAGAAGCCCGGCCAAGGCCGAAGCGGCGTTATCGTGGTAGTAGCGGACCTCGTAGCGGATCCAGGACGGAATGACGACCCTGACGCCAAGTGCCTCCTGCTGGGCCTTCTTGTCGTAGATGCACAGCTCGAGCGAGGCCTTCGTCCCCAGATAGACGGTGTAACCCTTCTTGAGGCATCCACGGCTATGGACGGGGACGGCTTCGTCGTCGACGGGGAAGGACTGGTCGAAATCGCATTTCCTGAAGCGGCTGGTGTAGCAGCGCTCCTCCAGCTTCCTCTTCAGCTGGGCGAACGGCACGATGCCCGTGGTGTCGTCCGTGGGAAGATCGATGCGGGAGCAACGCCCGCCCAGGCGGACGATCTCCCGGAGGAAGTTGTACCAAGCGGCGTTCATGGCGTAAGCCTTGGCGGAAGACGTCCCCCCGACGTGCTCGGCGAGAACCCGGTCCTCGAAGGCCCGAAGGCCGTGGCCGGAGATGTCCAGCGAGCCGGTCTCGTTGCCAAGGGAGCTGCGCGTGCGCTCCCCTCCGGAATAGAAACAGGTATCCTCGGAAAGGAGCCGGCCTTCCTTGTAGCCGTCCTTCGCCCTGCATTCGCCGGACTGCTTCGGATCGAGACGAAGGATGCGGAACAGCTCGGACCAGTAATGCTCTGAAGGCGAAAACGGCCCATCGAGGTCAAACGTCGCCCGGAACCAGTCAACACACGCATGGACGACCTTTTGGAACTCCCCGTCCTTATTAACATAGTTAATACCCGAGCAACCCACTACTACTCTATGAGGGGTGTTACTAACCCCCCCGCCAACGTCAACCGACGTGCTCGCAAAAACGGCCTTCACCTGGTCACTCATGAACGCTTTCCCCCTTCCCGGAAAAACGTCCGCCTTCGCCTTCGCTCGCGCCATCCGGCGTTTTCGCGAAAGGCGTCTTGTCGGCGGACTCTCTGGTTTTCCGGGCGCGGATCCTAGCCGCGTTCTCAGGATCGGACAATTCCTCTACGAGGTGACTGCGCTGAAACGCCCACTCTTCAGGAGAAGGCATAAGGCCATTGAACGTAGGGAGATCGAAGAAGCCCTTCGTGGCCGCGAGCTTCTTTCGGTTGAGGAAATCCTTCATGCACGCGCTCTCAAAGCGCTCCGCGTAATCGATCTTGTTCAGGGTGTAGAAGCGGGTGCTTCCCGCTTCCTGGAAATTGCCCTGGCTGTCGGAGGCGGTCTCCGGGATCGTGATCTCCTTGAAGCCCCAACGGTTGACGATACGGGCCTCGATGCCGACGGCCAAATGCCGGACGGAGGCGATCACGGAGTAAAGAAGGGTCCGGTCCTCGCGGGCGAACTCGTATTTCCTAAGGAAGGAAGAGGACGCCTTGATGACCCAATCGAGGACGATCGGCTCGATCCAGAAAAGGGAAAGGGCGCAGCCTTCCTTCGTGTTCTTCCTGCTCAGGACGAAGACGGATTGGGCGATGTTCGTCAGCTGGGCGGCGAGCGACCCGGAATACTGCTCGTCGGCGACCAGGGCGAAAAGGTTCTCGTGCCAGACGTTGGCCAAGTGGCCGCCGAGCTTGATGACCATGTCCATCATGTCGTTCTTGGAGTTGGATTCCTCGTCGTCGGCCTTGACCGTGGAGTTCTTGTTCTGGTTGCCGTATTCCTTCCCGAATTCCGTCATGAAGACGACGGAAGGCCCGGAGCAGTCGACGAAGGGGGAATTCGGATCCACCTTGCGGCCGAACCTCAAGGCGTCGAAATCGAGGTCATGGGACAAATACGAATAATCCCAGATATTAAGGTTGCTGTGACCAAACCAATCCTCGTCCCAAAGAACGAGGTGCCCTTTGTCGAGACGGATGTTGTCGGACCGGACCGGGATATTGCCGCCAATCAGCGAGGACGGGTAGAAATAGACCCAATAGGACTCAGCATAGATCGCCATGGCGTCGCCGAGTCGAAGGTCGATGGCCCCGTCGAAATAATGCGTAGGCATCACCTTGAGGTCATAGACGGCCTTCCCCTCCCGCTTGAACCTCTTCAGGAAAGGCTTGACGGAAGCGGCGGCCTGCTCGATGTTGTGGATCCCCTTCCTCGTGTGGAAGGTCGAGTAGCAGATGAAATGCTCGAACGCGATGAACGGAAAGGCGGGAAAGTAGGACTTGATCCGGTCCATGTTGTCGAGGGTGTTCCCCCTGAAGATGACCTCCTTGATCCTAGTGACGGATTGGCCAACCGTGGTCTTGCCGCCGCGCATCATGCCAAGCAGCAGAAGGAAAAGCCCGGTCTCGTCGTTGACGACCTTGCGATCGAAAAGGATCATGGCCCGGCCTTTGTCGTCGGCCCTCCTCGCGGTGGCCCTCCTGACCAACACGTAGGCAAGGCAGGCCCAGACCCAAACCGGGACAAAGGACACCGAGTAAAGAACGGAGAACACGAAAGCGGTCAGGCCATCGACGAAGCCAAGGAAATCGAGGCTGAGCATCAGGCTGAAATACCCGGACGCGAGGTCCAGGCCAAAGCTGAAGACGTTGAAGGCGAAAGCCAGCACGACGAAGACGAAGACGAAATAACGGCTCCGGAGGAAGCCGGCGAAACGCTCCTTGAGCCAAAGCCATAGCCCAGGAGCTTTCCGATAGACGAAATCCTCAAACCGAAGAGAGTTTTTCGAAGCGCGGCTCCATTCGATCCCGGACTCCGCGAAATAATCCTTGAAAAGGATCTTGGCCAAAAGCCAAACCAAGACGAAAAGCATCAGGCCCTGAAAGAGATCCGTGAGGGCGGTCACGGCGAACGAAAGCCAGGAGAGCCAGGACATCCCGGAGCCGAACAGCCTGAAGAACCAAGCGACGTCGGCGAAGAAGCCCCCGAAATCGACCAGGAAGGAGGATCCGGACCAAGGGAACCTGCCCATCATCGTCACGGAAACGCTCTCCTTAAGAAAGAGGTATTTGAAGACCCTCACGAGCCGGAACCAAAAGGTTTGGCAGCTGAGGAGGAAGCGGCAATAGGACAAAGGCTCGACGAAGGCCAGGAAGCACAAAGAGGCCGCGCAGGCGGCCAATCCGACGAAGAGCTTCCAATGCCTCTTAAAAAAACCAAGCATAGGCGAATCCCCCTTTCAAGAAACGGATCACGAACGGTAGAACAGGCTTAGCGAGAAATCGGGCTCGAGGTACTTGTCGAAGGAGCGGAGACGGAACGCCATGTCGGGGGAGGCGCAGAAGAACGTCCCCTCCGAATAGGTCCAATCGAAATCGAGAGAGTAGGGCTCGCCCAAGCGGCCGCCTTCGGGATCGACGCGGAGGTAGACCTTCCCGTCCGTCCAGGACCCGACGAACGACTCGGCCTTGAGATCGCGAGGTGAGGCCAGTCCTCCGGCGAAGAAGGCGCAAATGGCGACGAACAGCGCGATGCCAATGACGGCCAAAACCTTCAAGGCGCGGTGCTTGGCCAAGACGGGGAACATCAATCCTTCCCCCGGAGGAACTTCAGAAAACGGTTGACGACGAGAACGGCGACGACGGCCCCGCCGACGACCAAGGCCCAAATGACCCAGGGCGGGATCCCGGACGCATCCGGGGACCCGAGAACGACGGCATGGGTGATATATTGACTGTCGGCGGAGACGGGAAGGACATAGCTGACGCCGTTCCTCTCCATGTATAACTCAAGGGGCGAGACGTCGGACATAGACCAGGAGTAATGCTCGCCCTTGTTATTGACGATGTAATTGATGGCGAACCAAATGTTATAAAAAGGAATGAGATCCTGAAAGAAATCGGACCAGGTGATCTCACTGGTGAAGATCAGGTCACGAACGTCGAAATGGCAGACGTAGACGTCCTTGAGCGGATCGAACAGCGACCCGATGCTCGAGGCCGCGATCTCGGAAAGCAAATACGGATTAGACAGCTGGGTCGCCCCGGCCGTCAAACTGCCGGTATAAAGGCCGCCGCCGAGAAGCGGGACGATCTTTTGGAAAGCGGGGATACGCCAGTCGCCGGATTGGTCGGTGCCCCACGCGTTGGCCAGCTTGTAGAGCCAAGAGGCGTCGAGCTTGGACGAATCGTAGCCCGGAAGATCCAACGCCGGATCCGAAACGAAGAAATTCCGCTCATTGACGACGGGCGAGACACCATCGATGCGCATGACGGTTCCGCTGAGGTTCTGAGGATCGTCGCCCGGGGTGTAGATCTGGGAAGCCTCCCAGGAAAGCCTCAGGCCCTTGCAAGCCCCCAAATCCTTGGGAACATTGAAGCCGAGCGAATATACCACCGAATAGCAGTTGTGCTCCTCATGGAAGTTGTCCCCGCCCCAGGAGTCTCCCGAATGGTTGTTCTTGCCGGGGATGGCGTAATTCCACGCATAGACCTCGGGACGGTAGACGGAGATGGACGAATTGACGACGGCGCGACCCTCGGAGCCACCGGTGGCCAAGAGCCTTTGGCCCACCGTGTAGGCGTTGGATCTCTTGCTCTCGGAGTCAAGGACGTCGAACGACGAGATGTCGTAGACCCTCTGGGAATACGAGCTGAACCCGAAGGACCCGTCGAGCCGGAACTTCCAAAAGCGATAGTCCGGCGAGCTCGACAGAAGGACGACCTTGCGGCGGCTGAACATTGAGGCGTCGGCATGATCAGGTGAGACAGAGATATTGACCCGGAAACCGCCGGCCTGGGAATAGTCGATGCCGTCCCAATAGGCGAGCTTGAGGCCTGACGGATGGTAGACGTAGAAATAGGCCTTCGAGAAGGAGGCGGCGCCATCGGAGACCGTGATGAGGCGGATGTCCCCGTTCGCGCCCCGGTTCTGGACCTGGGAGGAATCGAGCGGGTAATCGGACTCGGAGAAGCCAGGCATCGCGGAGAGATCGTCGAGGACCGAGGAATCGTCAAGAGAGACCTGCCTGGTCATCACAGAGCTGACGGCCCCGGACGACGAAGAAAGGGCCAACAGGCCGGAAAGCAAACCGACGAACATCAGATTAACCATGGCAGGCCTCCTTGAATCACGGCTTAGAAAAGAATGGTCCCCGTCTCGAGCGTGATCGACGATGCGGGGACGTTAAAAGAAAGCTGATCCGGATGGATGGTGAAGCAGACCGGAACATTAATGAACCTGGTCATGCCGCCCCAGGTGACGGTGTACTTGTAGACTGAGCGAAGGACGACGTATTTACGGTTGGATCCGTCGTAGGTGGAGGCCTTGAAGACCGACCGATCGGCGGAATCCATGTCGTTGATAGCCGTATTGGCGGAAGCGACGACAGCCGAGACCGAAGACCAAGAAGGGCCACCCACGCCCCACGCGGAATTGGCGGCTTGCGTGAACGTCCCGTCGTAGGAACGGGTCCCCACTGGCCCGATGACGTTGCCGTAGCCAAGGCGGAAGGCCTCGGAGGAGTCGCAGACGACGGTTGGCGTGCCAAGGGCGTCGACGGTGTAAACCGAGGTCTCGTAGACGATTTTGGAAAGGTCGTCGAACTGGCCGCCGACGTTCCGGATGTAGCTGACCTTGTCGGACGCGACCGAGCAGCTGACGATAACCCGGCCCGTGTCGGCAGCGTCGCAAGGAACCTCGAAGGAACCCCCAAGGGTGATGTTGAGGACCTTCCGGCCGTAATCGACCGCGACGCCACCATAAACGGAGGCATCGGCGGCGGACTTGAGAGTGAGCCGGATCTGGACGTCGAAGGCCTGCAGGCAAGTGACCAGGACGGTCTTGGTCCCGGGATTGACGACGGCCGCCAAGAAATCCGTGACGTTGGAGACGGTATGGGTCACGTCCACGTTGGCCCAAGCCAAGGAAGCGACGATGACGTCATCGGCGTTGTCCGGAACCACGACATAAGACAAAGTCTGGGTGGGACGACCGCCGGTATCGACGCCGGTGGTAAGCCTTTGGATCCGGATAGCGGCGAGGTCGCCGTTGCCGACCTGAGACGTGGCCGAAGACGTCGAGGAAGAAGGCAACAGATTACCGTCGACCCACCCCTGAACGTTCCCATCGAAATAATAAAGGCCAACGCCAAGGACGCCCACGAGGGCTACCGCGGCGAGGCCATAGAGAAGCTTGACGAGCTTACTTTTCATAATGAACCCCCTTAAGGGAAAAGGGAGGGCGTTGGCCCTCCCGTGGCTTTTAGGCCGAGGCGACGGACGAAGCGGCGGCGGAGCTGGCGACGGATGACGAGGTCAGGCTGGCCTCGTACATGTCGGCGTACTTGAGGACGTCGGCTTTGCTGAAGGTGAGATCCTTGTCGATCTTGTCGAGGGGTTTGGTGAGTTTACCCCAGATATAGGTGACCTTGGCGACGGACTCATAGCCAAACGGGCTCAGATCGTAAATCGCCGGATCCGTGATGGAAACGCCTTTCTCGAGAAGAGTCACGACGTGAGCGCCCAAAGCGGGAACGCCGGTTTGGGCATAAGCGGCAGCAATGCCGGTTTCATCCTGAATACCGCCTCCCAAGGTGTCCCCGGCCTCGTCGAGGTCGGTGACGAACCAATTTCGAGCGACGACGACCCGATCCAGATTGGAATAGAAGATCGCTCCCCGCTTGAAATCGAATTCGACATCGAAGTTCAGAGCGATAGAGTCCAAGGCGCTTTTGTTCGTGATGACGCCATTCTTCACGGTAAGAAGCTCCCGTTCCGAATCGGTCATGTTCTCAGAATCGAACTCGGCGAGATCCTTCAAGGTGACGGTGCCGATCTTGGCGACCTCCCCGTCGACCTTGTCCTTGATGGCGGCGACGCCGAAGTAAAGGCCGGTTCCGAGACCGGCAAGGGCCAGCAAGCCGGCACCCGTGATGATTGCGGCTTTCATGCCGCGAGACGTGAGATGTTTTCTCATGTTTTGTTTTGGGCCTCCCAGCCCTTTAATAAGGAAGCGAACAATCGCCCCCTGAGGAGGATCCACAAAGGAGAGTGGACCCTCTTCGGGAGGCCCTGGGGAGAAAGGAGGCCCCAGGACCCCGCTTGGTCAGTTGACTGACCATTGAGCGGCTACTCGACCGGATCGGCTTTAGGAAACTCAGGAGACTCGTTCTCCCCCGGGATGTGAACCCAGTAGGAGTACTTCTTGGCGAACTCGGCGTTGGCGGCGAGGAACCGCTTGTACGTGACGATGAACAGATCGTCGTCGCGGAACGTCTCGACTCGGATCAGATCGGGATCGAGGGGGGCCTCGATCTTCCACGTGACGAAGGCCTCCTTGCCGTCCTTGGCGGGCCAATCGGTGCGCACGAGGCGGACCTTGACCGACTTCTTGACGAGGTTGTCGACGAACATCTTGTCGAGGCCCAGAGCGATGAGCTGGTACTCGTCGAGCGTGAGCCGGAGCTGACGCTTGAGCAGGTAGTGGAACACGAGGACGGCGGAGTACTGATCCCTCTTCAGGGCGTTGCCCCGGGAGCTGCCGACCTGCTCGTGGACAAGGTCGCATTCGACGAACGGCATCTTGGCGAGCTCGGCTTCGAGCTCCTTGCCCTTAAGGAACTGAAGCCCCTTATAAGCAATTTGACGGGTAAGATTTTCCATATAGACTCCTTTGCCCTTAGGAATGAGGACATGACCTGTTCGCTCTTGAGGATAGAGCTTGACCGAAGTTGTTATGCTTAGTCCGGTCGCCGGGACAGCCCGGTTAACGGAATGGCATCGGATCAACGGTCCTTGTAAGGGACGTATGGCTTTCGGCCGTAACGAAGCTTCACGGACACGCCGCCCTTACGAAACGATTTCAGTTCCTTCAGGAAGTCCTGGCGGGTCTTGAAATCAGCTTCTTTGAAATCCTGAATGAGCTTATTCCCGGACCTTTTAGTCCCGTAGGAACGCGTTGCGGTGAATCGGACGATTCTTTTTCTGTTTGGCATAATTGCCTCCTTAGCGTGAAGCCTTCTTCTTCGGAAACTTGGCGCGTTGCTCGGAGAAGTAATCGCACATGGCCTTCCAAGCCGGAGTCTTATTGTCAACACCCTTCGTAAGAACAGCGGCGCTGGTGTAACGCCGGCCATTCGGCTCGGGAGAAGAAGAAATCACATAGAACTGGCTTTTCGAAACGTGGCCAACGGACTCAACCCGGTATTTCTTCTTGCCTTCAAAGAACTCAGCCATAGGTCACTTGCCGCCTTTTTTGTCAAAATAACCAAAATCAGCATGATTCTTGATAAGCTGATGTTTACATGCGGCAGCTTGCCCAAAATAAAAGGAACCAGTAACAGTCCCTTTGTTTTCAAACCCTTGACTCCGGTTGTACTTATAATCGGAAAGATCCGGACTAGAACGAGAAAGCCCGTTCTTGTACCCATCCCGATAAGCCTTCCGGGAAATTTTTGACTTTAAAGAAGACCGATTAGTTTTCATAGGTCACTTGCTCCCTTTCTTGTAGTCGATCAAAGTGGAATCCTTGTAGCCCAGCCGATGAAGAAAGGAACGATAGACGCGGGCCTTTCCCGAAAGTTCGGCTTTGCCACCTGCAACAAGGCCACCAAAAGAGGCATTAGTGCGAAGATGGGCCTCGTTTCCAAGGAGCTTCGCAGGATTGTTCATCAAGCCGATGGCTTCTTTCTTGCCGGCCCGGTAACCGCCCCAATAACTGTCGCGGTACCATTTTCGATTCATAAACGCAGGTTTTTTCATAGGTCACTTGCCGCCTTTCAATGAAAGACCAGCGATTTTGGCATTGGCCAGTTTCTCGTCTTTCGTCCAAAGACGATTGGAACGGCCAATGTCTCCGCAGCAAAGCGCGTGGTAAGAACGCTTATTTTCCGCAGAAGAAGAACGACCATGAAGGTACTTCTTAAACAAACGAAAATGCGAACGATAAGACCGAACGGCCTTCGAATCAGAGACGACGCCATCGAAAGTTTTGATTTTCATAGGTCTTTATGACCTCCTAAACCGATTAATATAAGAATAGTGACAAAATAATTTGTCTCTAAACAATAAAATAGACCAAACATTTTGATTTATCAACCGAAAAATGACAAAAAAATTAGAATAAAAGAATGAATGGGCAAATTTTAAAAGAGCTCAGAAAGAAGAAAGGTCTATCACAAAAAGAGATGGCCAAAATTTTAGGAGCGTCAAAAACCGGCTACGTTAATTGGGAACTGGGCGACTACGATCCAAAAGTAAGTGTGGTCATTAAAATGGCGAAATTCTTTGGAGTTACAATCGGATACCTTATTGGCGAGCCAACAAACCAACTTACACAAGAAGACAAAGAAGAACTTAAAAAAGTTGCCAAAATAATCGAAGAAAAATTGAAATAGAAGGGAGTTTTTTATGAGTAACTGCGAAGTTTGCGGAAAAACAACGGCACTACATTATCACTTTTGTGCGAAATGCAACGAAAAAATCAAAAATGGACAAATAGAAAAATGCCAACATTGCGGAGTTTGGAAAGAGACAAACAGGAAATGCGATAAATGCGGATTCCCTTTTCTCGAAAACAAGAAGCATTGTCCTTACCAAAACTGCAAAGAAGAAGTTAAAAAATGTTTCGGGAAAGAAATCAAATTTGCATCGAGGGAAGAAGCAAAAATAGCAAAATTCATCGAAAATAGCGGATACCATTTCGACCACGATCAAATGTACCCATTCGAAAACATGGGTTCAAAAAGATACGATTTTCATCTACTGACAAACACCGGAACCGATTTCAAAAAGCAAATTTTCATAGAAGTAAAATGCCACAACCCAAACAAATACATTGACCAAATGCTAGAAAAACAAAGGCTTTGCCTTGAAAACGGCGCAGAATTCATATTTCTTGACGAAGCTACAGAAAATGAATTCAACGAAAAGCTAGAAAAAACAATAAATAGAATAATGAACTGATACCACACTTTTACCACACTCCCATCCTTTTAGGATCGAAAAAAAGAAAAATGACAAATCCATTTGACAAAGTAAGTAAAAGATAACAACTTACTTTGTCTTTTTTTAAATACTCAATTCTCGACGTCTCCGCCATAAGAAAAACGCCCAGCTTCGGCTGGGTTTTTCTTTTTTGGAACCAGCTCGTCAACAACGTTACAACGTAAGCAATATTCCACTTCCTTTTTTTCACCTCCAACTCTCTTTGTCAAAACAGAAACATTTGTTCGTTTGCTTCAGATATGCATTCAGTTTCGACGGTCGTAAGTCTCTGAACCAAAGCGGATTGACTCCTCCGTGGCATGTCTTGAACTATTATCGAGATTGTGTCATTTTCTAGAAGAATATTTTCACAAAAGCGTGTTCACGTTCACTCGTTTTCTCAGGGATAAAAAACTTTGATTGATTAAATATTATTAATTGAAAACACAAGCTTTCATTATCAAAACTTTTAAGTGAAAAAGTCGTTTTTTCTGATGCAAAGCATGAACTCAAAAAGTCTAGTTTTTTAACCAACTTTATGGGTTTTACCGAAGCTTAAAATAAAAGATTTAGCCCAGAAGTTCATTAATTAAACGCAAACGAAAGAAGTTTCACAAATTTTCATTAATCTGACGGCAATCTTTTTTTCTTTCTTTTCAAGTTCTATAATCTTGTCAATGGCAAAAAACTCCGTCTCTCCTCTTTATATTACAAAAACATCGCAAGAGGGTGTAAAGAATTGTTACAAAAAGCCTACTGTTTTTGTGGGCTTCGGTCCGAACATTAATACGGTTGTTTGTTTTGATGAGAACGGATGCAGCGACAACCTCAACGATATCAAGAAAAAACTGATTCTTCATGAAGACATTGATGACGCCCGTCGCTTTTTCACTTTAACAGGCTGTATTTTTTCTAAGGACGAATACAAGGACGCTTCATTTATTATATCCAAATTGAAACGCCAGTATTGGAAAACCGATCCGATGTGCATCGTGCTTCATTCGAGAGAAATACGAAAAGGTCTTGGATCGTTCAGTTTTTCAGCCGAAAAACGCAATAGATTTGTCGAGTCACTTTCAAACACTCTTTCAATGGTTAATTGTAAGATTATTTCTATTACTTTTGATTTAAAAGAATACGCTGAACACGGTTACCAATACGATCCATATTCCGTTGCTTTCGATTTTCTTCTAAAAGAAGTGTATTGGCTCACGAAAAGAGAAGACCGAGTTGCTTTGGTATTTGAGGCTCGAGGCAAAATGCAAGATTATCAACTGCTCACGCATGTCGACAAAATTATGAATCTTACGGGAATGAAAGAAATAAGAAAAGATGATCTTCAATGGCGAATAAGGGGAGTGTTTTTCAACAACAAATGTGCAAAGGATGACAAGACCAACGTGTATCCAGGTATCGAAATAGCCGACCTCTTCTCATATCCCATCCACAGGTATATGCGTGGCGGTATAAAGGGCAAAGATTTTGATGTTTTGGAAACGAAAATTGCACATTATCCAGATTACCTGAATAAAGGGCTGAAGATGTTTCCTCGCCGTTTAGAGAAAAAACAACCTGAAAAGTTGTGTGATTTAGTTAAGTAAAATAAAAAGGGGCCTAAGCCACTTTTTACCGCGCGAGTTATACCCGAGCCCACCAATACGATATCATTTCTTGAACCGTTGTAAAGGATTATGAAAGCGTTTTAAACGTTTTTTTACATTGTCAAGTGGTTCTTGCGGTCGTGGCGAAAACAAGGGATCTTTTTGACTTATCAAAAATGTGAAGACAACCATGAACCTATGTTTCTAAGCGCTTTTCTAAGCGGTTGCTCCGTAAAGGCGTAGTATTTCCTTGTGAAAAACACCCAGGTTCTTTCATTTTTACTCTCACCCCGGATTCTTTGGGCGTGGAAAGAACGAAAACACTTCACTGCCGAGAAAGCCAAACAGGCCGATTCTTTTGGCGCGATCTTCATGAACTTGGTGAGCTTCGATGGCAAAGACTTCGTAAGCTAC
>Ga0183099_1001361_pt1 | contig 14420 bp, 10 predicted proteins | sample Biomet1_FD_127788 | JGI IMG/M metagenome (GOLD analysis project Ga0183099, IMG submission 127788) | Microbial communities from bioreactor (seeded with anoxic lake sediment) at LBNL, California, USA - Biofuel metagenome 1 | ecosystem: Engineered > Bioreactor > Anaerobic > Unclassified ... | reverse complement strand
TGGTATGCTAAGTGCAGGACTATTTTTTGACGGTTGCAGACTCATGACGTTGGCGGATATCGCTGATGAAAAACTTACTTATAGTAAATTTTACTTTTGATATTAGGGCTTTTGAATTTCTTTCAATGTTTAAACCCTGGTCTATTCTATTTGCACTTGGTATGCTAAGTGCAGGACTATTTTTTGACGGTTGCAGACTCATGACGTTGGCGGATATCGCTGATGAAAAACTTACTTATAGTAATGTTGGAAATGTGGTTCTTAGCAACTATTTTTTGGCTTTGTTGACTCCTGGAGCTAGTGGTGGAGCTATAGCGCAAGTTATGTTCATGAAAAAAGCTGGAGTTTCCGTACCAAAAGCAACAGTGATTATATTCGTAAGGACGATTATGTCCATAATTTTTCTTTTCTTTTTAGTTCCGATAATTTTTTACTATGATCATGCTTTGATTGGTTGGCTGCCAACTAGTGTATTGGTAATCTTTGCCTTTCTTTTTATTTCGTTACCTTTACTGAGTATTTTTCTTATGACTACAAGGTATCCGGAATATTGGTTGGGAAAAATTACTAAAAATCTTTCCGACAACACACAAAGAGCAATATTTTTGTGGTATCGTGATTTTCGTCAAGCGGCTTTTTTAATAGGGCATAATCCGTTTAGAATCTTAAAAGCATTTATAGAATCAGGGTTAAGCTTGCTTTGCATATATTCAGTTGTACCTGTGCTTTTTAGCGGGTTTGGGTTAAAGATACCAATCTGTATAACCATGGGGCGCATGTGCTTACTTAATTTAGTTTTATATTTTACCCCTACGCCTGGTGGTGCAGGGGTTGCAGAAGGTGGATTTGTTTTTCTATTTAGCAAACTTTTACCTGATGGCACAGTTGGTATTATGGCGGTATTATGGCGTTTATTCTGTGAATATTTGCCTTTTATTCTAGGTGCTATTATAACAGTACGTGCTTTTGGCACTAATGTTTTAACACAAATAAAATTACGGAGGCCTTCTGAATAATGAAAATACTTGTAACGGGTGGAGCCGGTTTTATAGGTTCCCATGTATTGGAAAGATTAGCAAGAGATAAAGGTAATACAATTACTGTTTTAGATAATTTGGATAGCGGTATAGCTGAAAATATTCCTTCCGGAGTAGCTTTTATTCATGAAGATATTCGCAGTTCTAAAATTATAAATATTTTTCAAGAGAATACTTTTGATGCAGTAATTCATTTGGCTGCGCAAACTATGGTTCCATATTCTATTGCACATCCAAATGAAGATGCAGATATTAATCTAATAGGGCTCATTAATGTATTGGAAGCAGCACGTCTAAACGGTGTAAAGTCTGTAGTGTTTTCTTCCAGCGCTGCTGTTTACGGCAATAGTATAAACTTACCTTTGAAGGAAAATGAAACATTAGTTCCAACTTCTTTTTATGGAATAACTAAAATGACAACAGAACATTATTTGCGTGTTTATCACGAACTTTATGGTATAAATACAACTGTTTTGCGTTTTGCTAACGTATATGGTGAGCGTCAAGGTATCGGTGGCGAAGGCGGTGTTGTCTGTATTTTTTCTCAAAAAATATCTGAAAATCAGAGTATTGATGTTTTTGGTGATGGCGAGCAGACGCGAGACTTTGTCTATGTTAAAGACATAGCGAAGGCTATTTGTAGCGCCATAGAACACAAGGGTTTTGGTATTTATAATGTTTCAACTAATACAGAAGTGTCAGTTAATGAACTTATTGGTGCTTTTGAAAAAGTATCAGGGAAAAAAATACAAGTAAATTATTTGCCCGCAAGAGCCGGCGATATTTATCGTTCCGTATTGAGCAATAAAGCCCTTAAAACAGAATTTAAAATAGATGCTTTTACATCATTGGAAGAAGGATTAAATAATACTTACAACTATTTTGTAACTTCCGGAAGGAAATAATTATGAATAAGAAATTTGCTGCATTTTTTTTGTTACTTGTTATTTCTATTAATATTCTTTGGGGTATTGGCTCAGTTCCATTATTGGATCCTGATGAGCCTGTTTATGCCGAAACGGCTCGGGAAATGATTGAGTTCAATGATTATTTATCGCCGCGTATTTTTAATGAATACTGGTATGATAAACCACCTATGTACTATTGGTTAGTAGCAGGTGCTTTTAAAATAACAGGTGTAAGTGATTTTAGTGCTCGGCTTCCCTCTGGAATATTGGGTATTGCAACAGTTTTTATGTTGTATTTGTTTTTAAAAAGACTTTCTAGTGAAGACACGGCCTTTTGGTCGGCCATGGTTTTGGGTACATGTATAGAGTTCTTTTATTTGGGTAAAGCAGCCGTTACGGACATGACGCTGTTATTTTTCATGACAGGAGCACTCTTATGTTTTCTTAACAAAAAATATTGGGTTATGTATATTTTCATGGGCTTGGCTACCTTGACTAAAGGACCTATCGGTATTGTTTTTCCTGGAGCTATTATATTTTTGTACTTATTGGCAATGCAACAGCTTGGGGAATTAAAGCGAATGCATATAGGGTGGGGAGTGCTTATTTATCTTGTCGTTGCCAGCCCCTGGTACTACCTTATGTATTCTGTTCACGGTCAGGTTTTTATTGATACTTTTTTTGGTTTTAATAATATAACTAGATTTACTACACCAGAGCATCCTTCAAGAGTTGTGTGGTATTATTATATACCCGTGCTTGTTTTAGGACTTTTTCCTTGGACTGGATTATTCTTGTCATCATTAAAGGCTTCTTATACAGAAAGTTCCGGAAATGATTTTGATCTTATGATTTTTATGAATATATGGTGGATTTTTGTTTTCATCTTTTTCACTATTTCTAAAACAAAATTAGTTTCGTATATTTTCCCTCTCTTTCCACCAATAGCTATAATAATAGGGTGGAATATTTCACGTTTAATTAATGAACGTTATCGTAAAACAGAAACATTTATTGGTGTTTCATCAATACTAATGTTTTTACTTCTAGCATGTGGTTGGGTTTATGGGGGAACTTTCTTCCCTGAACTTATGACTGCAGGACGAGTTTTGGGCGGAATTACCGCGCTTTTTGCAATAGCTATTGGTATGGCTTTGTTAAAGTATAAAGATGTAAAATTGGCGGTTTTGTGCCATGTACTTGCAGGAACAGTAACGATGTTTGTGGTTTTTAGTTTCATATTACCGCAGCTAGCCAGTAGACTAAGTGTGAAACAAGTGGCAACATATTATACTGAAAATTGCGATTTGACCGCTAATATATATGTCGATAAGTTCTTACGGCCTGGATTTATGTATTACACCCACATTCCGGGTGAGGAACTAAAACCTGGAGTTGGAGATGCCTACACCATACCGGAAAATTCCGCAAATAATTATATAATTGTTAGGGGTTTGGAATATCGGCGCTGGGATGGAACTATGGCTGATAAAGTGCAAGAAATCTATAATACAGGTGATATTTATCTTTTACACCAAATAAAAAATACTCCACAATAAATCATTATTGTGGAGTATTTTTGTGCGAATTAATTAAAAGGTTTGGCTGTGGCGTCTTTTTGTTCAAAAACAAAAGCAGGGGACGGATAGTAAAATTGGCAATGTTGCGGAGAACTATTTTCTGTACTAAAACGTTTTAATAATGAATAGGATGCGCGTTCCTCAAAATCAATAAGATTATCCTTGTTAATGTCTGCGTCATCTACAATTACTAAAAGAAAGAAGGGAACATCAGGGGCGTTTTCCGGTACTTGAGAACGTTCAAGTGGAATGCCTGGAACCACGCGTAAATGAGCTAGTACCTCAGCATTATCGTTAAGTAATTGGCAACGATAAGTATTGGTATAAAGAGTTTTTGTTAAATTAACTTTGTAAGCAGTGTCTTGTTTCATGTAAATCAACTCCTTAAATTTAGTTACCTATAATGTTAGCACAAAATAAGAGAAAATTGCAAAGAAATATAACAAATATAACATAATTTAATCATTTGTACTTCGAAATAAAGAATACAAAATACAACTTTTATAAAATAAAGGATTGTAAAAGATTTTGGCGAATAGATATTGTGTATAGATATAAGTAGATCAATGATGCTCTACAATGTGACGGGGGTGATGGCAAAATTATTAGTCGATGTAAATTTTTGTCAGAAAAAAACAAATTGGAGGGAAATTCATGAAAAAGATTTTAGCTTTTTTAACAGCGTGCATGGTCATGGGTTCTTTATTTGCAGGTTGTGGGGGAGACAAAAAAGAAGGTGCTAAGCCAGCTGCTTCTACAAAGTTTATTAACATAGCTACTGGGGGAACATCAGGAACATATTTTCCATTGGGCGGAGCGGTTGCAGATATTTTAAATAAACATGTTAAAGGGGTTAATGCTAGTGCTCAAAGTACCGGCGCTTCTGTAGCAAACATTAATTTATTACAACAAGGCAAAGTAGATATCGCATTTGTACAAAATGATATTGCTTATTATGCTGCAAATGGTGTTGAAATGTTTAAAGATAAAAAAGTTGCTAATTTAAAAGGCCTAGCTACTTTGTATCCTGAAACTGTACAAATTATAACTTTGGACTCAACAGGAATTAAGTCGCTTGCTGATGTAAAAGGCAAACGCATAGCTGTTGGAGCTGCTGGTAGTGGAACAGAAGCTAATGCTCGTCAAATTCTAGAAGCATATGGTATTACGTATAATGATATTAAAGTTCAATATTTATCCTTTGGTGAAGCTTCCAGTGCTTTGAAAGACGGCAACGTTGATGTTGCTTTTGTAACTGCTGGGTTTCCAACAGCTGCAATTCAAGATATCGCTTCTCAACATAATGTAGTTTTGCTTCCTGTGGAAGCTGAAAAAGCTGATGCTTTAATTAAAAAGTATCCATTCTATACTAAAGTTAATATTCCTGCAAAGACATATTCGGAACAACCTGTTGATTGTGAAGCCGTAGCAGTGCGTTGTATGTTAGTAATAACTGATAAAATGGACGAACAGACTGCTTATGACGTAACAAAGGCTATTTTCTCTAACCTAGATCGTCTAAAAGCAGCTCATGCTGTTGCAGCAGTTGCCAGTGCAGCTACTGCTAAAGATGGTATGTCCATCGCTCTTGCTCCTGGTGCCGAGAAATTCTTTAAGGAGAAATAAGATTGCCGAATGCTCTTTATGGAAAAGACCGGGTACCGGCAAAATCCGGTTTCCGGTCTTTTTATAAGATGATTTTGTTTATATGCATAGCTATTGCCGGGTTTATTTTTTGGTATGGTAACCAATTAGTACTAAGGATTACTCCAGATGATAACCAAAAAAAAATTAGTTTTACGACGTTTATAGGTGACGAATGGCATTATAAATATATTCATTCTGTGGAAAAAACTCCTTGTGAAGAATATTTTGTTATACATGGTGCAAACGATATGGTTATGGTTTATACCAGGTATGAAGATTTTGGTGTAGGCTTACCTTTTTTGGCTAGTGAGGGTAAATTTACAACTACAAGTGATGGCCACTTTATGATGGAAATGAATAGACATTTTAATTCTGTAGCTTTTAGAACGGCAGAGCAAGCAAAAGCTAGCTTTTACTATGCTGGCAAGGAGATCCCTATGTATAAACTTTACAAATCAGGCTCTCTTGTAAAAATATCAGTAGATAAAAGATATCGTAATTGGTTTTGTTTTGAAAGGGGGAAAGACAAGTGAGCAAGGATCAAGTAAAGGAACTGACCGCGGAAGAAGTCTTACAAAAATTTGACCCAGAGTCTGGTAAACGTACGTTAACAGGAGCTTGGAACAAAATTATTTCTGCAGTTTGTATTTGTTTTGCACTTTTTCAATTATATACTGCAATTTTTGGCGTTTTAGACGCTTCATTACAAAGAGCCATTCATTTGGCTTTTGGTTTATCATTAATCTTTTTATTATACCCAACTCGTGGAAGCTGGTCAAAAACTTCCATGAACTGGTTTGATGTCATATTGGCAGTTTTAGGTGCAAGTAGCTGCATGTATATTGTGGTGTTTTATCAAGATTTGGTATTACGTGCAGGAATGAATAACCAAACGGATTTTATAATTAGTATTATAGGTACGTTATTGGTTTTTGAGGCAGCTAGGCGTACCGTTGGCTGGCCAATGATTACAGTTGCCTTTTTGTTTCTTGTGTACGCTTTTGTTGGGCCATATATTCCAGGTATTTTAGCTCACAGAGGTGTAGGTGTTCAAGAAATGTTGGATCATTTATTTTTTACTACCGAAGGAATTTTTGGTATTCCATTAGGTGTATCATCGACCTTTATTTATTTGTTTATTTTGTTTGGGTCCTATTTAGAAGCAACAGGATTAGGCAAATTCTTTATTGATTTAGCAAATGCTGTAGCAGGTTGGGCTGCAGGTGGCCCAGCAAAAGTTGCAGTATTGTCCAGTGGTCTTATGGGTACTGTGTCAGGAAGCTCTGTTGCTAATGTTGTAGGGACAGGTTCTTTTACCATTCCTATGATGAAAAAATTGGGATATGATCCAGCTTTTGCAGGTGCAGTAGAAGCTGCAGCTTCTACCGGTGGACAGCTAATGCCTCCTGTAATGGGTGCAGCAGCGTTTCTTATGGCAGAATTTGTTGGTGTCCCTTATATTGAAGTAGTCAAGGCTGCTGTTATTCCTGCTATGCTATATTATACTGGTGTATGGCTAGGTGTCCATTATGAGGCTAAAAGATGTGGTTTAAAGGGAACTCCGCGTGATCAGTTACCGAAGTTCAAGGCATTATTCTTAGAAAAAGGCCATTTGGCCATACCGTTGGTTGTTATTGTTTATTTGTTAGTAACAGGGTATACGCCTACTAGAGCTGCTTTAGCGGCTATAGGTTTGACAATTGTTTGTGCTTGCCTGCGCAAATCAACGCGAATTGGTTTTAAAGATATTGTTAACGGGATGATATCAGGTTCTAAGGGAGTTTTAGGAGTCTTAATAGCATGTGCTACTGCAGGAATTATCATTGGTGTTGTCACGAAGACCGGCGTAGGTTTGAAAATGGCTACAGCGTTGATGGATTTAGCAGGTGGGCAACTTCTTCCTGCGATGTTCTTTACGATGGTAACATCTCTAATTCTAGGAATGGGTGTTCCTACGACTGCTAATTATGTCATCACTTCTACTATTGCTGCACCAGCTTTGGTGCAGATGCATGTGCCAATATTAGCTGCTCATATGTTTGTTTTTTACTTTGGTATTGTTGCTGATGTCACACCTCCTGTAGCTTTAGCAGCTTATGCCGGAGCCGGTATTTCTGGGGCTAATCCCATGAAAACTGGTGTAAAAGCCGCTAAGCTAGCAATCGCAGCTTTTATTGTTCCGTATATTTTTGTGTTTTCACCGGAATTATTAATGATAAATGGGACAGCACCTACGATTGCTTTTGCAACAGTTACAGCGTTGATTGGTATGTGGGGTGTAAGTATTGCTATGACTGGCTATTGCATTAGAACAACAACGCATATTCAGCGTTTGTTATTCTTTTTGGGTGGGTTGATGTTGATAGATCCAGGTTTAAATACCGATATCGCAGGAACTATTGTTTTAGCAGCAACTTATTATTGGCAAGTTATACAAAATAAAGCAGATGCTAAAAAAGGAATTATTTAAGAGAGTTCAAGATTCTAATTAACTGCGGGTTATTGCGCGTTATTGCGTAATAACCCGTTTTTTTCGTCGAAAAACCCAAAGTTTAAGCTTTTTTCACACATAAAGGGCATGAATATTTGCAAAATAGTATTAATAAAGGTATAATAATCAATAGGTGAGTGTTCGGCTATAATAACTCCCAATGTATGAATGTGCGGAAAAAAAATATAGGAGGTGTGTTTTTTGAATAAAACGCAAGAAAAATTAAATATTATTCCACTGGGCGGTCTAGGAGAAATTGGTAAGAATATGACCGCTTTTCGCTATGGTGATGATATCATTTTAGTGGATGCTGGTTTAGCATTCCCTGAAGATGATATGTTAGGTATAGATTTGGTAATCCCTGACACAACTTACCTGATGGAAAACAAGGATAAGCTCAAGGCTATCTTTTTGACTCATGGTCATGAAGATCACATTGGAGCTTTACCTTTCTTATTGAAAGATTTTGATGTGCCGGTTTATGGAATGCCTTTAACATTAGGGATTTTGACAGGACGTTTGAAAGAAAATGGAGTTTCAAGTAGCAACCTAAAGACAGTAACGCCTACTAGCATAGTTCGCGTTGGTCCTTTTAAGTTGGAATTTATCCGTGTTAATCACAGTATTCCTGATGCAGTAGCAATAGCAATACACACTCCGGTGGGCGTTATTGTCCACACAGGAGATTACAAATTTGATCAAACTCCGGTTGATGGTCAAGTTACAGAATTTAGCCGTTTTGCAGAACTAGGAGATAGGGGAGTTCTTTTACTGTTAGCCGACAGTACTAACGTAGAGCGCCCTGGTTATACACCTAGTGAAAAGATAGTAGGGAAAACATTAGATGAACGTTTTCGCTACGCTAAGAACAGAATAATTGTTGCAACTTTTTCTTCGAATGTTCACCGTATCCAACAAGTTGTTGATAGTGCGGTAAAAAATAAAAGAAAAGTGGCCGTTATTGGTCGCAGTATGGTAAATGTCGTTAATATTGCCAGTGAAATAGGCTATTTGAAAATTCCTGAAGGAGTTTTAATCGACATAGATGATATTAAAAACTTTACGCCTAGCCAAGTCGTTATTATTACAACAGGCAGCCAGGGTGAACCCATGTCAGCATTGACAAGAATATCTATGAATGATCATAAAAAAGTAGGTATTATTCCAGGGGACACGGTTATTATTTCTGCTACACCAATTCCAGGAAATGAAAAGGGAGTTTTCCGCACCATTGACAACCTGTACAAACAGGGCGCGGAAGTAATTTACGAAAAATCAATGGGCGTGCATGTTTCAGGACATGCTAGTCAAGAAGAAATTAAGATGATGCATAATTTAGTCAGACCTAAGTTCTTTATGCCTGTCCACGGTGAATATCGCCATTTAATAAAACATAAACAATTAGCTCTTTCTTTGGGCATGCCCAAAGAAAATATTGTAATTGCAGAAAATGGATCAGTAGTTGAATTAACTCCTAATTCCATTTGTTTAAATGGTAAAGTTACAGCTGGCAAGGTTTTAGTTGATGGATTAGGTGTAGGAGATGTTGGCAATGTTGTTTTGCGCGATCGCAGACAGTTATCTCAAGATGGTATATTGATTGTAGTCGTTAGTGTTGATAAGGCTACTCGTTCTGTTGTAGCTGGTCCGGACATTGTGTCTCGTGGCTTTGTCTATGTAAGAGAATCAGAAGATCTTATTGATACTGCCAAAGAACGTGTTATTATAGCATTAAATAGATGCCATGATAATAACATAACCGAGTGGGCAGCATTAAAATCAGCTGTACGTGATGCCTTGGGCAGATACTTGTATGAAAAAACAAGACGTCGTCCGATGATTCTGCCACTGATTATGGAAGTTTAATTATCTAGTAGCCAGAGGTGGTAAAATTTGGAGAAAAAAAGTGGTAGGACCATACCTAAAAAGGTATCTGAAAACGGGTCCTTTTTACAGTATGTAGAAATAGTGGGAATTATTTTAATTGCCATAGCAGTGTTTATGTTTTGCGCCCTTTTGGGTTTAAATGTAGGCAGCGTCGGTGTTTTTGTGGCTAAAATATTAAAATATGCTCTTGGACGGGCCGCTTTTATTTTGCCTGTATATTTACTAACTATTGGTTTGGGCTATGTTATTAAACATGAGCAACTAACTTTGAGCAGAAAATTCTTTTCTGTTCTGCTTATATTAGTGTCTCTTATAGGTTTAACACATTATTTTCTAGTTCCGGATGGTCAGGAATTACAACCTGACCTATTACCTACCGGTGGCGGCCTCTTAGGGGGAGCCATCCTCTTTCTATTAAAGAAGGTGGTAGGTAAGGCCGGAGCTTTGATTATTTTATCAGCGGGAACTTTAGCCGGGATAGTACTTACCGGCAAATTTTCATTAGGAGACTCATTACAAAAAGCAAGCGACGGTATGAAAATTGGAGTAAAAAATGCTAGTTTAAAATTTGAAGATGTACGCCAAAGACGCAGAGAAAGAAAAAGCTTTTATAATCAAGAAAAAGATAATGAAAATTATACGGAATATATGGAAGAAGATCCTACTGATATAGTACAACCAATATTGAAGTTTTCTCGCTCTGAACTTGAGGGGGAAATTCCTACCTTGGAAATACCAAAAGAAGTGGAAACTGTTCCATGTAGCTCTGTTGCACCAAATAATAAAAAACAAGTAATGGCGCATATAAATTTCCTCCATTAAATCTCTTAAATCCTATACATAAGACTAAGACGCAGGGCATAAATGAAGCAATTAGAACCCAGAGTAAAATTATTGAGCAAACTCTAGTAGATTTTGGTGTGCGAGCCACATTAACCAATGTAACCAGTGGCCCGTCGGTAACACGCTTTGAGTTGGCTCCCGCACCAGGAGTTAAGGTTAGCAAAATTCAAAACTTATCTGATGATTTAGCTTTGAAATTGGCGGTGCCCAGTATTCGTATTGAACCTATTCCCGGAAAAGCTGCTATTGGGTTAGAAGTTCCTAGTCTTACTAGTGAGGCAGTAAATTTTCGTTCAGTAGTTGATTGTGCCGCTTTAAAAAAAGCTACAGGTAAGCTGTGCGTAGGTTTAGGAAAAGATATTTCCGGCAATGTTATTATCGCTGATTTAGGCAAAATGCCGCATTTATTGGTTGCAGGTTCAACTGGTTCAGGTAAAAGTGTCTGTATAAATACAATTATTGCTAGTTTATTGTATAAAGCGACTCCTGATGAAGTAAAATTAATTTTAGTTGATCCCAAAGTTGTAGAGCTGACTAACTACAATGGCATACCACATTTATTGACTCCTGTTGTTACTAATGCAAAACAAGCTGCATCTGCCTTACATTGGGCGGTTGTAGAAATGGAGAAACGTTATACACTTTTTGCCGAAGCACAAGTACGAGAAATTAATAAATACAATGAGACAACAGAAGAGAAGCTACCTTTTATAGTCATAATTATTGATGAGTTGTCTGATCTAATGATGGTTGCAGCTGTTGATGTTGAGGATGCTATTTTGCGGTTGGCGCAAAAAGCTAGAGCCGCCGGTATTCATTTAATTTTAGCAACACAAAGACCTTCCGTAGACGTTATAACGGGTATTATTAAAGCCAACATTCCTTCTAGGATTGCTTTCGCTGTTTCTTCTCAGATTGATTCTAGAACAATCCTAGATATGAATGGGGCAGAAAAGCTTTTGGGAAAAGGTGATATGCTTTTCTATCCTATTGGTGCAAATAAACCACAGCGTATACAAGGAGCGTTTATTTCTGATGAAGAATTAGCCAAAGTAGTTAATTTTATAAAAGCACAAGCAATTCCGCCTATATTTGAAGAAGAGGTAACAACCCAAGAATTAACTGGAAATAAGAAACAAGCATTTACTGATAATGCGTCTGAGCAAGAAGATGAATTGTTTGAAGATGCAGTACGTTTAGTTGTCGCTACGCAACAGGCGTCGTCTTCTATGCTGCAAAGAAAGTTTCGTATTGGCTATACTAGGGCTGCCAGATTAGTAGATTCAATGGAAGAACTTGGAATAGTCAGCGCTTCTGATGGCAGCAAACCGCGAGCTTTAAAAATGAGCCCAATGGAAATAGAAGAAAAATTCTTTACTAGAAAGTAAGATCGGGGGTTTTGACATGACTCAAGTTGGCGATTTTTTAAGAGATGTACGTAAGCGTAAAGGTTTATCCATTGATGAAATAGCCGAAGGAACTGGGATCCGCGCCCAATATATAGATGCTTTAGAGAACGGAGATTATGCGAAAATTCCCGGGGATGTTTTTATTAAAGGGTTCATTCGTAACTATGGTAATTTTTTAAATTTAGATGGCAATGCATTGGTTGAACAATATAAAAATCATACATTACTTAAAGACGAGACTATAGAGGCAGCTCTACTTTCTATTGATGAAGACAATAGAGAAATAGCAGATATCACCCCGAAAAAAACCTTTTTCTCTAGTATAAGAGATGCTTTTCAAGAAGTTAAAAAATTTATTTATGATAATATTTATGAAACCATAGAAGTTGATGACGAGACAGAGGATAATATTAGTATTATTACTTCTCAAAAAGGTGGTAGTGAACGTCAGCGCTTAACTAATCCGGCAGAAGCTGCAGCTGCAAATAAAACTCCATTTTTTAATTATAGAATTTTTATCCGTGTATTCACGGTATCTTTGCTGCTATTTGTTTGTTTTATGGTTTACTTCTTTTTAACAGGAACCAAGTCTTCCCCTAAACCAGCTAATGGCGCTAACGCATTTACAGATACAATAAAATCAGAACATTCTTCTGACAAAGAAGCCACTTTGAAAAATTCTGATAAAATAACTGCTAAAATTACTAAAACTGTTAAAGAACTAGTTGAAACAGTTGATAGCAAGGTTGCCACAACTAAGAAAGATATTAATGCCCTAGTTACTGATCCTGCTACTAGTGATGATGTAATTGTTCAAATTACTTATAAAGAACCTGTTTGGACAGAAGTAGAAGCAGATGGCAAAACTGTAGAAACAGCTACCATTGCTAAAGGCACAACTAAAACTTATAAAGCAACTAAAGAAATCAAAGTTAAACTTGGCAGTATTCGTAATGTGGAAATTAAAGTTAATGGTAATGTTGTCCCTTATGGTGAAAAAGAGTGGGGTACCGTCGAAAAGATTTTCAAAAAGTAAGTAAATGAAGGAGTAAATATGAGCGAATTTTTGCCCATTTGTAAAGAAGATATAATAAAACGGGGTTGGGAACAAATAGACTTCCTGTTTATTAGTGGTGACGCCTACGTTGACACCCCTCGTTTGCTACGGCAGTTATTTGTCGCGTTTTAGAAGGACAGGGCTACAAGGTAGCGATTTTATCACAACCTGATTTGGCAGCATAGTGAAAACTTTGCCGTACTAGGAAAACCACGTCTTGGTGTTCTTATTTCCGGTGGCAATTTGGATTCGATGTTATGCCACTATACAGCTGCAAGAAAGCCAAGAACGCGAGACAGTTATACAGCAGGCGGGATAATGGGCAAGAGGCCTGATCATGCAACAGTAATTTATAGCAAAATCGTAAAGAAACTGTGGCCTAATATTCCTGTTATTATTGGTGGGATAGAAGCAAGTCTGCGTCGTTTTGCACATTATGATTATTGGGAAAATAAACTATTACCATCTATACTGATAGATAGTAAGGCTGATCTGCTAGTGTATGGAATGGGTGAGCAGCAAATCGTAGAAATAGCTGATTATCTAGCCGGAGGAGCTCAGTTAGAGGATATGCATTATATTCGTGGTACAGCTTATTTAACATCTGAACTTGTTGACGTGGACGAAAAAGCTGTTTTATTGCCATCCTATGGTGAGATACAAGCAAATAAAGAGCTTTTTGCTAAAGCATTCCAGCTGCAAAGTCAAGAACAGGATCCATTTAATGGGGAAACTGTTATACAGAAAAACGGTAATTATTTTGTAGTACAAAACCCAGCACCATACCCACTAAGCATGGAAGATATGGATGCTATATATGATTTACCATATTGCCGTGAAGTACATCCGTCTTATCTTCCCTTAGGAGGAGTCCCCGCAATTGAAGAGGTGCAGTTTAGTATTATAAGTCAGCGTGGCTGTTTTGGTAGTTGTGCATTTTGCGCAATTCACTCTCATCAGGGACGTATAATTCAAGCCCGTAGTCATAATTCAATTTTAGCAGAAGCACGAGCAATTAGCGCTTTACCTAATTTTAAGGGATACATACATGATGTGGGTGGGCCAACAGCTAATTTCAGACATCCTTCCTGTGCTAAACAGCTAGAAGTAGGTGCTTGCAAAGATAGACAGTGTTTATTTCCTACCCCATGTCCTAATTTAGATGCTGATCATACAGATTATATTAATTTATTGAGAGAACTAAGAGCGTTACCGGGAATTAAGAAGGTATTTATTCGCTCAGGTATTCGCTATGACTACTTGCTTGCAGATAAGCAACAAGTGTTTCTAGATGAACTTTGTCGCTATCATATAAGCGGACAATTAAAAATTGCCCCTGAACATATTTCACCCAAGGTTTTGAAGTGTATGGGGAAACCGGGAAAAGATGTATATTTGAAATTTTCAGAAGTTTTTGATGCAAAAAATAAAGAAATCGGATTAAAGCAATATTTAGTTCCGTATTTTATTTCTAGTCATCCAGGTTGTTCTCTTCATGAGGCAGTAGAACTAGCTGAGTTTTTACGTGATACAGGCAGGCACCCGGAACAGGTGCAAGATT
>Ga0183099_1001360_pt1 | contig 14422 bp, 13 predicted proteins | sample Biomet1_FD_127788 | JGI IMG/M metagenome (GOLD analysis project Ga0183099, IMG submission 127788) | Microbial communities from bioreactor (seeded with anoxic lake sediment) at LBNL, California, USA - Biofuel metagenome 1 | ecosystem: Engineered > Bioreactor > Anaerobic > Unclassified ... | reverse complement strand
CAGTGTTAAGTGTAAGTCCGTTCGACTTGCATGTGTTAAGCACGCCGCCAGCGTTCGTCCTGAGCCAGGATCAAACTCTCCAATAAAGTATATTGAAGAACCGATAAGGCTCTTAATAGTTAAGAAATTGTTTCAAGCTATGCTTGAAGTTGATTGGTTTGACTTGCGTCAAACCCGCACATCTGGCTTGAACCATGTGTTACATAGTTCTTTATTGCTGCATTGTTTAGTTTTCAAAGAACACCGTGCTGGCTGCTTGAGTCAGCTTTTATAGTATATATCGCTGGAAGAAGTTTGTCAACCTCTTTTTTTCTGCGGCTTGGCGGGATGGAAACTCTCGTTTTTCTCGCGGCCGTTGTCATCAGCGACTTGTATTATACTACACGCTTTTCCAAGCATTGTCAATACCTTTATCAAGCTTTTTTCTTTTTATCTGGTTCGCTTATCTGTCCGAGTTTGTAATTATACATTCTGCTGTCCATCTGTTTTATAGCCGCCTCAACATCAAGCGGCTCTGAATAGTCATAAAACAGTGTTCCAAAAGAAAAGGACATTCTATAGCCTTTACCCTGGCAGGCATTAATTACAGCAAGCTGACGATTCACCTTCTGTAAAAGCGTATGTGCATTTTCTTCGAATTTATTTGGCAGGGCTAAAACAAACTCATCTCCACCAAATCGGCAGATGATATCACTGTCATTAAGTTCTGCCATTAGAAGGTCAACGACTGTTTTAAGGTATATATCTCCCTCCTCATGACCATACAGATCGTTGGCTGCCTTTAAATTATCAAGATCAACAAAGGCCATCGTCAAAAAATCCACTTCATCCGAGGGCCCGCCGAGCAGCTGCCGCAATATGGCATACCCTGAGCGTCTGGCGTAGGCGTTGGTCAGCTCATCCTTGGCATAAATACGGATGTACCGTTCCATACGGCGGACTTGTTTTTCCAGCATATGCCGCTGTGCATGCAATTGGTCCATCATGATCTGCATATACGATACCAGGGTACTGATTTCTCCATCCCGACTGTCAATGCCGCCATTTTTAATTGTTGCCAAAATCTTACGCATTTTCTTTTCGCCGGTATAGCCAAGAATTTTTTCCATATTAAATTCATTCAATGCCTGTGAAAACGCCTCCGCCACATCTGCCGGGTCATGTTTGCCTACTGAATCACCGCATTGCTGTTGTAAAATATTACGCCGCACAATCTGTTGCGCTTTGCGTTCCATATCATTAACAATCTGCACATGCCTTAAGCGGCGCAAAGTAAAGTAGCTCTTATACTCGGCATACCGGACAGGGAAATCATCATTCCCCTGATCAATAAATTCGCCATCTGCCACTTTAAAGAAAAACACCGCCGCCAAAGAATTATTCATCGGAATTCCCATGATCTCGCCCCGTCCGGAAAAACCGCTGATATCGACCCCTTCAAATAAATCGGCAAAGTCGGCTCGCTTTTGTTCGGTCCGATGTATTTTACAATCAAAGATTATTCCGGCAAACGGCTGCGTTTTTTTATGCATAAACCGCTTCCAGTCCTCACGAACATGCTGTTCAAGGCCGTTATACTTGAGTAGCATTATCTTTTCGCCCATGGCAAAGCCGCAATGAAAGTGCAGGCAATTATGCGATTCTTCTATATGCCGCATGTCCCTGGCATATAAACGCCCGCCAATCTCTGTACCAAAGACATAGGGTTTCAGTGCCCGTTTCAAATCGACAAGACTTTCACAACCAAATGTTTTTTTCAGCGCCGCAATTACATCCTGGCAGCCCGTCTCAGCATCAACCACCTTATAAACGGTCTGCAGCGTAGAGTTGGCATCGATAACGGTATATTCCTTTAAAATGCTTTCTATATTATTAGTATTAAATGCCGCAAAGCGATAACCCGGCTGCAACTTAATCAGGCAAATTATCAGACTGCGTTCCAAGGTTTTTTGCCCATCATATATATAGCTGTGACGCTTTGCCGCATCGGCTCCGGCGGACCCGCCAACGAAAGCACACGGAAAACACTGACTCTCATAAACAGCCTGCATAGCGATATTTTCACAAATTGATAAGCCATCCATATAAGTCATAGCCAGCGTGTCTTGCGAATTAAGTGGAAATTCCAAATGACACTGCTGTAGCTTTTTCTTTAATACATCCACCCGCTCCTCCAGCCGCATATCCACCTGATGTTTCCGTATATCATCATCGGGCAGGGGGAACGATAAAATCTGGACTTGCCGCATCATACGCCGCGAAAATCCATGCAGTATAACGCCGGTCGTCATCCCCGGGCAATAGAGATCCGCATATCCCTCCTGCCGGTAAATACCCCCCTCGCTTGAAACAACCAGCAAATGCGTTTCTTCAGGAAGTTCCCGGCGCAATTGCTGTCCAACAGCGGTAAAATCACTATCTGCCGGGGCAAACCCCAACACCAGCGCTGGTCCGCCAGCAAGAACGGAAAACTCCTCTACTATCTCCCTTAATTTTTCCGTCTTTTCTGATTTTTCAGATATATCCCAATAAGCAGCATAGCTATCTTTAGGAAAACTGCGCTCCTTATTTTTTTTGCTCTCTAGAAATTTATTCGCGTTCATAATGAAAGCCTCTTATCTTAGACGATGCTATCTCGCGTCCGTCTTTAATTAACTATTGCTACTAATTTTACTATAATTTAGGCAAAAAGTCACCATCTCCAAATAACTTAGTAAATCTTATTTGTGTCAACAGTTTTTATTCTGTTTTCTTCACTCTCCTTCTATTAACAAAAGCAGATCCGCTATAAAAATCTAACGGATCTGCTTTTTCTCACTTAAAGTATTTTATTTATTCTTGCGGTTAATAAACATCCTCGAGCCTGGCTATTCTGTATTTTATATTAACTTACTCTTTTCGTTTAAGATTTTTTCAAAAACAACGATACAATTCTATAGACTTTACAAGGATGAAAATTGAGACAAGGATGATTCTTACATGAAAATGCGAGCAACGCCACAGGAATTGGCGATTATTAAGCATACACTCCGTCAGGAGACCGTACCTCGCGTGCAGAAACGATTGCGCGCCCTTTATCTGTTTCTTTCCGGAAAAACATGTCAGGAAACTGCTGAAATAATCGGAATGACTGCTGCCACGGTATCCAATATAAATCGAACTTACAAACAATCGGGTCTGGGGGGACTCCCCGGAAAATCAATCCCCGGTCGCCCCTCAAGACTTTCTCCTCCCCAACAGGAACAGTTACGGCACATTGTTTAGAAAAATTGCCGAAAGAAGTTGGTTATGCGAAAAAAGCCAACTGGACCGCCGAACTAATTGGAAATTACATCTTTCGCGAGTTTGGCTATCGTTATTCCATCCGCGGTATTACCCGCATGCTGGAACACATGGGGATTGTATATATCCGGCCCCATTATATGATGGCCGAGTCCATAAATCCTTCGCCATCTATCCGGAAATCCCGCTAATTGTCCTTTTATTGCAGGAATATAACCGAACAGTTTTTCAGAAAATCGTATTTCTGTACCGCTGCCAAAACAGCTTCTCCGTCTTCTTTTCTCACCACTGGATTCTGGCGAAAATCAGCCAGCCCCGTAGCCTTGATCACAAGCGGATTATTTCCTACATAGGGCCAATCCTTCGGATTATCTGACCGCGAATAGCTCACCAGACCATGCTGGATAATCGCGGTGTCCATTATATTTTTCGATCCATAGATCGTCTTGCCATCAGCATCAATAATATTAGGGGCCATCGCCCGCTCAAGGTCCAGTCCCCGGCAATCTACGACAAGACCTGAAAAAGCACCCTCTGGAACAGCCGACTGCGGCGGAACTGGCTTTATTTTAGCCATTTCTGCCGGGTCGGTTGTTTTTGGTGTTTCTTTATCAACCGTTGTATCTTTTTCTGTTGAATTTTTAGCAGCTGTGGCGATATCCGTAGAAAGCGGCAGCATCGTGTCACTCTCTTCTGCCTCTAAAGAATTTTTTCCGGTCCAAACGGCAGCCGACAAACTGTTTGGTCCATAAAGCGGCATACAAAGTGTAATCTGATAATCTCCATTATCAAGTTGTTCCTCATCAACAACGCGGGCATTCTTAATTGCGCCGGCAACAGCAGTCTTAATCGTATCTTTTTTTACTACCAGCTGCGCTACCGTTGTCTGATTTTCAATTTCAACACCATAGACAATACTTGCCATATTTCGATAGGCATCGACAACAGCCGCCCGCCTGGCCAGCGCATCGGCCTGCCCAGGTTTTATTGCATATTCCGGTGCAGCCCCCACCCCAATCGCTGTGATGATATTACTGTTCCAGTCGATTCCAATCGCAAAACAAGTCGATGATAAAAATAATGCCAAGGCTATAGTCAAACCAAATATTCTCATAACAGATCATCCTTTTTCGTTTATTAGACGGTCAAATATATATTATGATTTGTCATCTTTGTAACCATCCCCGGGCAGGACATATTTTGCGTTAGCAGATACGCAAGCCACTGATCATCTCCATGAAAAGCGAAATCCACAACAGCCTGCTGGCCATTATATGATCGCAAAGATACATTATTTACAGCTGGTGCACACTGTAAATAATCCCGGACAGCACTCACCTGATTCAAATCATGAATTCCAGAAATATATAATATATACATATCATTAGCGACCGTTGCATCGGCCCGCAGCTCTTTTCTCAAATAATCACTGACCAACAGGGCGGCTTTGCTCTTTGCGCCTTCAGCTGCAGCCGTCGCTGTGATATCTGCAGCATTTTCTGTGTACTGACCTTGCCCAATTGTTTCATTTGTCGCTAGCTTATTGACACTAAATGTCAGAGATGCCACATAAGAAGAAATTGGTATTTGCGTATGAAACCCATTTTCTACCGGAGTACAGTTCACACTGCCTTTAACAACATAGTCAAAATCATTTACTTCTTTCAATGCCTGCATTTTTTCAGCCGAAGAAAAGCCCGCGGACTGTAAGCCTCTAACAATCGCCGCAGCAACCACTTCATCCGGGTAGTCACCGCTTGCGACCTGGTTTGTAATCCATACACCGACCCGGGCATAACGCATAGCATCGAACTGCTCGCCAGCGGTCAATATTTTTTCTTTTTTTTCAACTGGATTTTTATCTACCTCCACCCTCGTTTTAACAATATACATTTCATCTTGTTTCTTTTCTTCTAAAACCGTATACCGTTTAATATAGCCGCGGCTATGAGCAATCGTTTGATCACGGACCAAAATGCTGTTTACAACGTAGGTATCACTTTTTACATCAATGCCAAAAGCATTTTCCAATGCCCGCCGAAAAGAATCCTGCAATGCCGCATTTTCATTGGGGCCAAACCCTTCAACAATATGCACACCCGCCTCTACCGGCATGGCAAACTGACAGAAAAGCAAGAAAAAACATGCGATTTGCCCAGCAATATATGCTGTTGCTTTCCCCTTCATTGGCGGACCACCCGGCTTCCTATCCGGACGGCTGATAAATCGCCGTCAACAAACGCACCGGAAGCTAATTTCTTTTCTACATTGTTGATTATAATCCGGCAAATCACTCTTTGCTGGCGTCCCAAAATCTCGCCGCTGTCAGGATCATGAATCGGCAGCCCGTCCTGATACACACAAAAAACCTGTCCTGGTTTAACCTGCTTGTTTGCACCAACATCTATATAAATCGAATTTCCATAAATGCTGGCTACACTGGCAGACAGCATCGGCATATTCAAATTTTCTTCCAACGATTCACATATTTTTTCTGCTGCATTTTGCGCCGCTTTTGCATACGCTGCCGGCGGCATACGCCAGCTCTTATACCCTTTTCCTGCTGCAAAATTTTATTACGGTTCCCGTTACCGTAGCTGCCGATAAAACCGCTCCCGAAGTGGTATCGATAAGCTCCCAAAAAACACAAACGCCAACCATCGGGACTTTTCCAGGAAGAGCCGCGGCGGTTTCCAGCACACTTCCCGTCAATAAATAGTGGATCCCCGAGACCCGCCCCATTTGCACGGCACTGTCTTTTTCGATAACTCCGGTGCGGCTGAGGCTTTGCTCATTTAGAATTTTATCCAAATTCCCCCGGTCGACAATCCTGAAATTATTATTTTTCGACAGCTCTACCAAAAGTGCCGTTTGCATTATTTTTTCAATGCCACGGCACCCCGATGTATTCTGAAACCCAATAATACCAATATTTTTTTGCGCCGAAGCATAAGAAATCGTCATAAAGGACATAATCACTGATACAAGAAAACAATATTTTGCCAGATGGCAAAAGCGCTGTTTTTGAATTTTCATTATCTTTTCATTCCCTTTGCTCTGCTTTATTCAGCATATATGCAAATAAAAATATAATTCATGAAGACGCTTTCTCATCCCTGCAGCCTTTTGCACCATGATAAAATTCATCCATGTTTAGTTTTTTAATAAAATTATTTAATTCAACTATCATAATATATAATACAATATTTTGAAAAAAAGTAAAGGCTTAATTTTGCATTATCGCTGTATTTCAACGCATATGCCCTTTTTGCAAATAATTTTCAGCCACAAGCCTCTGAGATAAAACAATTATAGACAATATAGCTATCTCAGCTATTTTAAAAACCTGCTTTAAGTAAAAGGCCCGCATATCAGTAACTGATATGCGGGCCTTCTTTTACTCGTTATATTTAACTATATTTCCACTTTTATTTCTTTCGTCTGTGACGCAAATAGAAAAAAACACCGATCAAAACAGCCGCACCAATAAATACCAGACTCGCCTCATGCCCAATCGCCAGCATAACCTTCCAGTTTTCTCCTAAAAGCAAGCCAGCATACAGAATCATTGCCGTCCAGGGAAGCGACCCTAAAATTGTATAGGTCAGGAATTTTTTTATATTCACATGCGCAAACCCTGCCGGCAGAGAAATAAAGGTGCGGACAACCGGCAGCATCCGGCTGAAAAACACGGCCTTGACACCATAGCGATCAAACCATTCCTGAGCCAAATCAACATGTGATTTTTTGACAAAAAAATATTTCCCATATGCATTAATGAAAGACCGGCCGCCATACGCTCCGACATAATAAGCAAACAGTGACCCGGCAATTCCCCCAACCATCCCGGCGGTCAGAGCTCCAGAAAATGTCATGCTGCCGGCAAAGATAAGATATCCGGCAAAACCAAGAATCAGTTCACTCGGAACCGGAATACAGGCATTCTCCAGCGCCATCAAAATTGCAACGGCCCAATATCCCCAAACATCAATAAAAGATAAAAAAACCTGTGAAAAATTTTCCATTTCGTCTCCTTTTACAATATGTATTTACAGCCCCTAGCTGCCTCATAAAACCGCACCCGGCCGATACTTAATAAAAAGCGGCCCAGGTATTCGGCGCAAAAACATCACATAAACCAAACACGCCGAAGGCAACAAAGATTGTCGCTGCCGCCCACTTCATCGTCTTCTCGGAAACGAATTTCTGTAGAATACTGCCGGCGGCAATCCCCATTCCATCAGCAATCATCATTCCCGTCGTCGTCCCCAGCCAGACCGGAACAATAGCCGCAAACTGTGCCGCCAGTGCAATCGTAGCAAATTGTGTTTTATCCCCCATCTCGGCCAAAAAGAAGGCGATGGTTACGGTCCAGAACGGACTGGTTTTCGTCTTGTCCGCCTCATCATCAAGCGAATCCCCACGGATTGTCCATAAACCAAAGAAAATAAATGCCACAGAGGCCAGGATCTGAATATAGGTCGGCGATAAAAATTCATTTAAATACGCCCCGGCTACGACCGCCAGCAGATGATTGCATATTGTTGCCAACAGCACCCCGCTCATAACCGTTTTCCAGGAATATTTGGTAGCAAAAGCCATCGCCAGCAGCTGTGTTTTATCTCCCATTTCAGCAAGAATAACCAAAACACATGCCGTAAAAAAAGCTGTCATCAATGCACACTCCTCAAAATCAAGTAACATCTCATCCTCAGAACGCTATATTATCTCCCCTGAAAACGAAAAAGCGAAACCTTTAGCATGGACGATGCCACACTAAAGGTCTCGCTTTTGATCTCGTGCAGACCAAATGAATAAGCCAGACAGAATTTCACTGCCAGGATGTTGACTTATCCCAAAGAGCTACTCCCCTTTAGAAATACATAGGTGTATTCTACCGAAAAAACTGTAAGCTGTCAACTTTTATTATTTAGAAACAATCGCCTCATCAGCCTTCAGCAAAAGCTCTTGATATTCCTTGCCATCATAGGGGAATATTGCCGTTCCCACATGGCAGGGAACATTTACCGCATACAGCCCGGCGGCTTCACTGTCAAATATATGGCGCAGTTTATCAGCCTTACGCGGAACAATCATCAAATCCTTGACATTTTTCATTAAGATCAAAAACTGGCCACGATCGATATAAGCCACGATATCGGATGTCCGGAACAACTGCAAAATTTCCCGGCTCAGGCTGACAAGAACATGTTCGCCAAAGGACTGGCCGCGCGTATCATTAATCTGTTCAAAGTCATCAATGCGCAGCAGAAGCAGCGCTCCGATTGCATCGGCTTCAGCTGCTGCTAAATACGAAGAAATGGCCCGTTCAGCGCCAATCCGGTTATACAGGCCCGTCAGCGGATCATGTGCGGATCTAAAGCGTAGCAGCGCCCCGTCGCCATCCGTAGCATCTTCAATATTCCATAAAATCCCTATTGTCCGAACGACGCGCCCCCGCTCATCACATATGGCTTTGCTGAGAATCCGATGCCAGGAATATTCCCCCTGACGGCTTTTATCAGGATCAAGCAAAACCTCCTGCGGTTCAACACTTTGCCCCATATAGGCCGCCAAAAGCTTGTCGAGAAAATCCTGGTGTACCGTTTCCCGGTTTATCGTACAAAGTTTTTTTCGGTAATCTTCAATCCTGCATTCCCGCCCCTCACCGCCACCATAGCTGAATACCATGATATCTTTTGCAATATCATACTCATAGGCAATTGCCTGTAACTGGTCCCGTAGCAGCAAATACCGTTCCCGGTCATAGGCTGTCCGTTCCTTTCCGCTCGTTTCCATAAAAAACCCTCCCCTCATTTTTTATCTGAATCCGTCATATCCTATTGACAGAGTTTACGCCTAGTTTAATTATACAAAAATTCTGTTTTTTTTGCATCTATTATTTTCTTAGCTTGCGGGAAAAACTGGGCAGCCCGCAGACTGCCCCGCTCCACATTATGACTCGGCAAAATATTCCCGGTCAAGAATCCCCAAAATCACCAAATTTTCATAGACCCCATCGGTGAGAATCGTTTCCCGGATCAATCCTTCACGCTGAAACCCTGCTTTTTCATATACATGCAGTGCCCGTGCATTGTGGTCCTTGCAATCGAGCCAGCCCCGATGGAATTTCAAGTCATCAAAGGCCCAGGATTTGAGCATGGACAAGGTCTCCTGCCCAAACCCCTGCCCCTTGACTGCCAGAATAATCCGTGTAAATTCAATTTCCTTCGACGGATTGTCTAGACCGGCAATCATCAAAAAACCGACCGGATTGCCGTCAAGGGTTTCAATAATCAGATGCACGGCTCCCTTCGTCTCCAATGTGACTAGATGGACTTCCCGCGAATAGGGGATCACATACTTTGCATTTTCCGGCAAATATTCCACATCCATAATATAATCCATATCAGCCGGCACAGCCTGTCGAAAACGCAGCCGCTTTCCTTTTTTTACAATTTTTTGCTCCGCCAAAAAGCACCCTTCTTTCTGTACAACCTTTTATAATGTATTTAGCCAAAAACAGCGGAAATCCTGCAAGATTTATCCCCGAAAGGACGCATTTATAGTATAATGAAGGCATGTCATGCTCTGGCATACTTTTTAGGAGGGATTTTTTTGCTCGCATATCTGAACATTAACTGGGAGCACCTGTTTCAAATGCTGCTGCTTCCATTTTGCATCCAGCTTGGTGCTTTAGCACTGGGAATATTTCTTAACAACCTCATCAATCATCGGCTTCACGATAAGCTACCCACAGACAGCCAGGCCCTGCAATATGTATTTATCAATGCGCTGCGGGGCCTGCCGATCGCCTGGTGTTCCGGTGTTGGACTCTACTGGACGATAAGCTCGCTTGCCATCACACCAACGATAAAGGCCATGCTTTCCTATATTCTGTTTACCATCATTATTTTAACACTCACCCGCGTCATCGCCCGCACTCTTGTTGGCATGATCGACATGCACACGCTGCGCAGCGATACAAATCTGCCAAAAACCTCCTTATTAACAAATATTGCCAATATTTTTATCTACTGCATAGGGATTTTAGTCGTCCTACAATATTACGGAATTTCAGTAACACCAATTATCACCGCGCTCGGCGTCGGCGGTATGGCAGTTGCCCTTGGTCTGCAGGAAACCCTGGCTAATATATTCGCCGGGCTGCATCTCATCTTGTCAAAGCAGCTACGACTCGGCGATTTCATCAAGCTGAGCTCCGGCGAAGAGGGCCGCGTAACCGATATTGCCTGGCGGTTCACTACGATCCAATCGACAACAAACAATGACATCGTCGTTCCAAACCAAAAAATTGCCTCAGCGATTTTGACCAACTATAATATGCCACAAAAAGAGATTGCTGTCAGCGTCCCGGTCGGCGTCAGCTATGACAGTGATCTTGATCAGGTCGAGGCAGTTACTCTGGACGTCGCCCGCGAAGTCATGGATCAGATCGACCCTGGCAATGCGTTCACTCCGGCCGTCCGTTTCCATACATTTGGCGATTCAAGCATAAAATTTAGTGTCAGCCTCCAAACCCATGAATTCCTCAACCAATACCGCCTGAAGCATGAATTTATCAAGGCACTGACCAAACGCTATCGACAGGAACACATTATCATGCCATATCCGATCCACACCATCCTTCAGCCAAAAGATTAAAGAATTTTATTTGCAACACCGGACATAATTTTGTCCGGTGTTTTTCTCGAGTCCACGGTATTTTTATCCAAAAACAGATTTCTTAATACATACTTTGGCGCTGATATCCCCCTGAATTCGCTGAAAAAATACACAGGCTGCCTGCATGATTATAAAATGCATTATTTTTTCAAAAAACAATATATTGTGGATGGTAAGACTTTAGTCCATATATGTTGTGTGGTTTGTGTTGACGATTTGCGCTACATATAGTATAATTTTTCTCAGCAGTAATTCAATACACCATATATCGGTTTCGGGCAGCAACGTACCGCTGTTGCTCGGAGCCATTCCATTAACAGCATAAAAAAAGAAAAGAGACGACAACATGATACAACAGATCAAAAAGCGTACCGGCGACATTGTGACTTTTAACGCACAAAAAATTATCGATGCCATTCACAAGGCAAATCTTGAATCCATCGATAAAACCTTCTCGACCCAGCAGCTAAAAGAACTGACAGAAAATGTCCTCCACCACTTTGCTCCCGATACCCTGCCGACCGTTGAACAAATCCAGGATGCTGTTGAGCGCGTACTGATTGCCAGTAATTTCGCCAGTACTGCCAAAGCCTATATCTTGTATCGTGCAGAACATGCCCAGATACGGCAGGCAAAAGTCGACCTGATGGATATTTACAATGAACTGACCTTTGAAACCGCTAAAGATGCCGACATCAAACGCGAAAATGCCAATATTGATGCCGACACCGCGATGGGAACCATGTTAAAATACGGTTCTGAGGGTTCCAAGTATTTTATCGACAATTACATTCTGCCAAAAGATATTGCTGCCGCTCATATTAATGGCGATATCCACATTCATGACAAGGACTTTTATATGCTGACAGAAACCTGCTGTCAGATAGATCTGATTAAGCTGTTTCACAATGGTTTTTCAACCGGCCATGGTTACCTGCGTGAACCAAATGACATCCGCTCCTATGCGGCTCTCGCCTGTATTGCTATCCAGGCCAACCAAAATGAGATGCACGGCGGCCAGTCTGTCCCAAACTTTGATTACTCCATGGCACCGGGCGTCGCTAAGACTTTTCGCAAGCAGTATTTTGATGCCCTGGCCCAGTACATAGCCATGCGTTATGACATGAAGCTACTTGATGCCGAATTGCTGGCAAAAGAAATAAACACCAAGTTGGCAATTGACATCACAATGAACACTACCGATGCCTTCGGTGAAGCTCTGATCGCATTTTTACCTGAGCACCAAGCAACAAATGAGTATCAGCCGATTACCGCGCTCGATACAGCAAAGGCTCATAACTATGCCGTTGAGGCGGCTCTCAGTGAAACCGACAAGGCTACCTACCAAGCCATGGAAGCTTTTATTCATAATTTGAATACCATGAACTCCCGTGCCGGGGCCCAGGTTCCCTTCAGTTCTGTCAACTACGGGACGGATACCTCACCGGAAGCCCGGATGGCAGTCCGCAATCTGATGAAAGCTACTGAGGCCGGTCTCGGCAACGGTGAAACCCCGATTTTCCCGGTACAGATCTTTAAAGTCAAAGAAGGCATTAACTATAATGAAGGTGACCCTAACTACGATCTGTTCAAGCTAGCCATCCGCACCTCAGCCCGCCGTCTGTTTCCAAACTTCAGCTTTATTGATGCTCCATTTAACATCAAATATTACAAAGCCGGCGACTATGATACAGAAATCGCTTATATGGGCTGCCGCACACGCGTAATGGGCAATGTCCACGACAAAACCCGCGAAACGACCTGTGGCCGCGGCAATCTGAGTTTTACCAGTATCAATCTGCCGCGCCTGGCGATTGAAGCTAAAGGCAGTCTCAAGGCTTTTTATCAGGGGCTGGACGACATCATTGAACTTGTAATCCGTCAGCTGCTGCATCGCTTTAAAATCCAGTGCTCAAAAAAGGGCCGGAACTATCCGTTCCTCATCGGCCAGGGAATCTGGATTGACTCTGCCGGGCTTGGCCCGGATGATGACCTTACCGAAGTGCTCAAGCACGGAACACTGTCGATGGGCTTTATCGGATTGGCTGAGACATTAAAGGCCTTGACCGGTCAGCATCATGGGGAATCTGCTGCCTCACAAAAACTCGGGCTCGAGATTGTCCACTATATGCGCCAGCGCATGGATGATGAATCCGCTAAAACAGGGTTAAATTTCACCTTGTTGGCAACCCCCGCCGAAGGGCTCAGCGGCCGGTTTCTTAAAATTGATCAGCAGCTGTACGGAAAAATCCCTGGCGTAACGGATAAAGATTATTATACAAATTCCTTCCATGTACCGGTTTATTATCCGATCAAAGCTGCCAAGAAGATTCAGCTGGAAGGGCCTTATCACGAGCTTACCAATGCCGGCCATATAAGCTATGTGGAAATGGATGGCGACCCGACCAAAAACCTTACGGCCTTTGAAGCCATTATCCGCTGCATGCATGACAACGGTATCGGGTACGGTTCGGGCAATCACCCGATTGACCGCGATCCGCTGTGTGGCTATAACGGTATTATCGACAATGTCTGCCCAAAATGCGGCCGCACCGAAAGTGAACACATGCTGCGCATGGTTGTGCCGCGCTACAGCAGTTGTAAATAAACAAAACAGTTTATAAAAATAGTCTACAGAAAGAAGCGATTATTATGATGGTACATGGTGTTTCCGTAACCCTGAACGGCTTCAGTGATATGACTGAAGAAGAAATCTGCAGCTATATCAGCTGTATTGAACAACAGACAGAGGAGTCTTTGGTCGAACTGACGATCTCGGCTGCGGGAAAAAGCGATGTTGCGCTTGACTACCGCCTGCGCCCACAAAAATTTCAGCGCATTCGCCGGATTACCGGCTATCTCGTCGGAACTACAGATCGCTGGAACAACGCCAAACGCTCCGAAGAACACGACCGCGTAAAACATGGCCTCGCTTAGAATTTCCGGTATTGTCGATGATTCGGTCGTCGACGGCGAAGGCTATCGATTTACAATTTTCACCCAGGGCTGTCCGCACGGCTGTCCGGGCTGTCATAATCCACAGACCCATGACAACGATGGTGGCTACCTTGTTGATACGGATGAGCTATATCAGCAGATCTGTGAAAATCCTCTGCTATCAGGGGTTACCTTTAGTGGGGGGGAACCCTTCTTGCAACCACAGGAACTAGCCGAGCTTGCCCGAAGGCTTCAGACAAGGGGACTCAACATAACGACATATACCGGCTATACCCTCGAAGAACTGCAACAGCTCCATTGCCCGTCAATCAATGAGCTGCTTGACGTCACCGACATCTTGATTGACGGCCCCTTTTTACTGGCCGAGCGCGATCTGACCCTATCATTTCGGGGCAGCCGCAACCAGCGTATTATCGACATGAACCGAACGCGGCAAAGCGGCACTATTGTTCTAAAAGAGTTTAGCGACTGACAACAAAAAGGGGCTGTGACAAAA
>Ga0183099_1001359_pt1 | contig 14463 bp, 11 predicted proteins | sample Biomet1_FD_127788 | JGI IMG/M metagenome (GOLD analysis project Ga0183099, IMG submission 127788) | Microbial communities from bioreactor (seeded with anoxic lake sediment) at LBNL, California, USA - Biofuel metagenome 1 | ecosystem: Engineered > Bioreactor > Anaerobic > Unclassified ... | reverse complement strand
GAACTTTCTTGCTTTAACTATTTCTCCAAACTTTCTTTTTATTAATGAAAATACTGTTTCAACAATGCTTCTTCTATCGTAGACCTTTTTGTCGAAGTTTTTATGCAATTGCTGTCTGTATTCTCCAATTATCCTAGTATTTTATGTGCTCCTACATTTTTGTGATAAAAAGTGGAAGAATCATTTTATTTAAAACCTTTTTTATAACAACTTAATAATTTAGGATTTCTACAAAGCCGGAATTGGAATTTTAATGGGACTGGTTGTCTGGATTGCACAAATATATGATGCCTGTAATTCATGAAAAATATGTTAAAAAATCCGTTTAAGAGGAGGTTGTTTTAGAGGAGAATGACCTTTCGAGGTTAAATTATTTATACCCCTCCTCTTATTAAGTATCTTAAAAAAGGTAAGTTCTATGAACTGTTGCAGAACACACGGAATTCCAGCCTTATTTTCTTTTTTCTTTCCTGGTCTGGGCCAGCTTGTAAAAGGACATCTGTTCAAGGCTGTGGGCATCTGGATAGCTTTCATCATTACCGGGACAATGCATATTTTCGGGGTTGGAATTTCAATATGGCTAATTATATGGATTTGGCAGATCTATGATGCCTACAACGCCTGAATAAAAACAGGTTAAGAGAAATCCAGATAGGATGAGATCAGTATAGTAAATTAAGTTACTTAACCATATGTTAACTTTTTCTAAAAATTGGAAGATGTTATCCTATTTTTTTAATTGTTCTCTATAAATGTCCTTATCTTGTTAGGGCTAATCCGCCTATTCTTAATTTTATTATCAATTTATCAAAACCAATCAAATTGATAGAAAACGAAAAGAAAATCGACATTGATATCCATCGGCATCTCTCATAATCTATCAACATCTATCAAATTGACAGGAATAACAGAAATTGATTAAAGCACCACTTAAAATGGAAAAACTTTCCCTGCTCCTTCTAATCCACATATTATTATAAGATCGTCTTAAATTCACTATCAAACTGAAGATTATTTTTCTCTTTTCCATTAGATTAAGGTGACTACTAGTTTCCCCAAAAAAATACATCGCATTTTCTGCTTAAATTCAAATTAAAGATATAAAAAACCGTAAATTTTATTGAAGAGGACTTAAAATTCTCCTTTGACGAAACGTTATGAAAGCTCCGCTTATTCCACTAAACGAAAATTCAAATGGAAATTGTTGTCCGAAATATTAAACGTTTCTGATTTGAGATCTTGTAGGCAAATCCTTACAAGGAGGGGCATCCTGTTCCTCCAAAAATCAGTGCATGCTATTAAAATTGTCCTTCTGAGCATGTTTTTTCCTGTGAAATATCCTACGCTATCAGAGAATTAGAAGAAAGAGAAAGCTTGAGAAACTTTTCAAAAATCAGTTCAATATCCACTCAAAAGGAAATTTATGGCATTCTTAATAAATATGAACACAACAGTTTACTGATTTTGTTTTTGAACTATTAAATGATTTATGCCATGAAAAAAATGTAGATATAGAAATCATAGATATGCGATTAATAAACATAATATAGGCATTTGATTGTGATAGGCATGATATCAAGGCACGATATTGTTCCAGATCGTATTGTTCCAAATTGCATTACTAAGTGCAGAGAATTTAATGACAAGTTGACCATTTCTTCCTGCGGAACTGGAAATATCTGAAACAGCAACGTTATTATGCTGTAAAACAATCTCTAAATGGGGATTGATGTGATAAAAGAAGCCATGTTCTACGAGAAAATCGGAGACAATAAAGTACACTGCAATCTCTGTGCCCAGAGTTGCAAAATTCCCCCGGGAAAAAGGGGTTTTTGCGGGGTCAGGGAGAACAGGAAAGGAGAATTATATACTCTTATTTACGGGACGGTTTCAAGCGAGGCAGTTGACCCTATCGAAAAGAAACCGCTTTATCACTTTTATCCGGGGTCTTACGCTTATTCAGTCGGGTCAATAGGATGTAATTTCCGCTGCAAGCACTGCCAGAACTGGTCGATTTCCCAGGCCTGCCTGGAGGAATCTTACACAATGGACATTCCTCCTGGCGAGTTGATTGAAAGGACGCTCCTCTCACGCTCAAAATCAATTGCCTGGACCTATAATGAGCCCACAATCTGGCACGAATACACCTACGAATGTGCAAAACTGGCAAAAGATGCAGGGCTTGCAACAATCTATGTGACAAACGGGTATATGACGCCTGATGCCCTCAGGCACATAGCGCCCTATCTGGATGCCGCCAATATCGATATCAAGGCATTCAATGAAAAGTTCTATCATGATGTCGCCAGCGCAAAACTGGCTCCTGTGCTCGAGGCTTCTGCCCTTGCAAAAGAACTTGGAATCCATGTCGAGATTACGACCCTCGTTATTCCTGGTGTAAACGATTCTCTTGAGGAGCTCAGGGAGCTTTCAAAATGGGTATATAAAAACCTGGGGCCTGATACTCCCCTGCATTTTACACGTTTCCATCCCCAGTACAAGATGCAGAATCTCTCTCCTACACCTGTAAAAACCATGCAGGAAGCCTGTAAAATTGCAACCGAGGAGGGGATGAAGTATGTTTACATGGGCAATGTTCCTGGCAGTGAGCACAATAATACTTTATGCCCGAACTGCGGAAAAACGTTGATCACCCGCGGCTTTTTCGAAATTGAAAAGTACGATATCACACCTGAGAAAACCTGTCCGAAATGCGGGGAACGTATTCCGGTTATAGGTGAATTTGTCGGCTCAAAACAGGCACCGGCTGGATACGAATATTAAGCCTGGAGTGTTTGAGAACCAGAACAGGAAAGAAACTACAGGGCAAAACCCAGAAAATACCGAATCGCTTTTCTCTACTGAAACAGATTTTATTTTTTTCAGAGTATATATTTCCCGTAACCTTCCTGAAAGATTTTTATAATTCCTGCTCGCAGGGAAGGCGTATACTTTTCAGGTTCGATTTTAATGGCCCTGTGCAGTTCATCGATTTTTACCCATTCTACATAGACGGCTTCTTCCGGATCAGGCTGGATTAAGCTTGCAGTTTTTTCAGAGCATCGGCCTGAAAATATTGTGTGGAAGGCCCCTTTGTTTTCGAAGATGCAGGGAATTTTAAACAATTTCCGGAATGAAACCGATATTCCGATTTCCTCAAGCATTTCTCTCTTCATGCAGGCTTCATAAGATTCATCCGCTACAGTACCGCTTACCGAGTATGTATAACGGTCCGGATACCACCTCTTTTGAGGCGACCTTTTCTGGATAAGCATTTTATTTTCAGGGTTGAGCAGGATAAGTTGAGCAGCCCTGTGAATATGCTTTCCCGAATAAAACTCCTCTCGCTCGCGTAGCCCAAGAAAATTATCGTTTTTGTCGACTTCACTGATTAGCTCTGCCACAAAAGCACTCCTATTAGGTATTTCACTATCCAGATTCGGTTGGGATAAAAAATAAGAATCTCGGTTAAAATAAAGAACCACCGGCTTCAATAAAAGGTTAAACCTGAAAAAATGCCATGAAAAGAAAAAAGAAACTCACTCTTCAGGTATCTCTCAGGGTTCGGAAACTTCTTTTGGTCTTTCTATGGATTTCTGGATCTCATCCAGAAGCTGATCATCGGTCTTGCCTCTTATGTCAATCCCGAGTTTCTGGGCGGTTTCCTGTACCTTACTCTTTGGAGCTGCGGGTTCCTTTAAGGATTTCTCAAATTCCCTAAGGTTTTGTTCGGATTCTTTCTGGGCTTTTTTGAATTCTCCCACCGAACTCCCCATGGATCGGGCCAGTTCCGGAAGTTTGGACGCCCCAAAAAGGAGTACAATTATTGCGAAAATCGGTATAAGTTCCTGTGCGCCTAACATGGCTTAACCTCAAGCTGTCGTTTTCTTAGATTATATAATTCAGCAGGTAGTAATGATCTGAAAATTGAAAGATCTCTAAATTAAGCTAAGATTTTTTATGCTATATAAAGGTTCTATTTTTATTTATTATTTTAGATGTGTTATAGATTTAATTCTTTTTATTTGATTTATATCTCCTTAAATCTGTCTCTTTTTATCTTAGCTTTATCCCGGTATTTCAGCTTTTCCGGGGCTCTTCCTTTCCAGGGATGGATTTTCCAGTTTCCGACGTATCTTTCAGATCCATATCGGTTTTCAGGTCTGTATCGGTTTTTATTTCTTTACTGCTGCCTGAAGTATCCTTTTGTTCCTTCTCTTTCTCTTTTTCCTCGGGATTGACTGTATTCCCAGCCTTTCGGGTGTAGGCGTCGAATTGAGTGAGTTCAAGCTCAGAAGCGCGCTGTGCTTTTTTAAACTCCCCCATTGCACTTCCTAAAGACCGTGCAAGCTCAGGAAGCTTCTGGGGCCCAAAGAGAAAGAGAGCAGCGATAAGGATTGCTATCAATTCTGGTGTGCCTATCATTGTTGGTTATTATCAGCAATCAAATATAAAAGTTCTTGTAATAAGATCGGTGGACTGGCTTAGTCTGCAGATCTTTTGAAAAATCCTATTTTTTAATATAAATTATTCCATTAAATGGGTAAAATGGCTGTCAAAATAACCGGATCAGTAATAGGCTGAATTCAAAGAGAACCCCCAATAAAAACGCTACAAGGATCTGGGCAATGAAAGTTGGATCAGGGGAAAGGAACAGCGAAACTGCCAGAATCACACTGTAGACCAGTACCCTCTGCTTTTTAAGAGTCTGGTACTCTATAAGCCCCATTTTCACGGCAAAGACCACAAGCAAGGGAAGCTGGAATACGATTCCGAAACCTGCCAGGATTGTAGTTACGGCTGAGAGAGTGTCCTGAACGGAAAGCTGAGCTGTAGCCATATCGCCTGAGTAAAATAGAATGTATTTGAACATCACAGGCAGGACGATAAAGTAACCTATAGAAGCCCCAAAGATGAAAAGCAGGAAAGATGCCGGGATGATCTTGAGGAAGAAGCGCTTCTCATGTGGATAAAGTCCTTTGCCTGCAAACCTGTAAAGCTGATAGAAGAGCAGGGGAATTGAAATAGCAAGGGCAAAGACAAGGCAGAGCTTGAGGCGAGCAAAGGTCCATTCGAGGGGCGAGTAAGCTGTCATATAAATGTCAGAACTTATAAATTCCTTCCAGACGAGCAGCATCCCTTTTGCTGAGAATGGGAAAGCGATAATTATTCCCAGAAAGAGCCAGATTAAAACGATTGCCAGCCGGTTTCTGAGCTCTAACAGGTGGATCATGAGAGGTTCTTCGGTATCTCCTGGGACACCGGAAGTATACGAATTAATTCCCGATGATATTCCATTGGAAGTGGTTCCGTTGCCTGTGTGCTGTGAATCCATTTTTTTCTGCTCTTAAATGTACTTAGATAAATATATTAATATCGGGACATAATATTAAATGTGAATCTGGTATCCTTCTGCAGACATTCAATTTCCTGTTATAGAATATCTTCGCAGTTCATTTTACGGTTCATTTTCACAATATCTTTCTTCTATATATTTGCATACCTGATAGCTGTGTACTGAAAATTTATAACACTAAGTCATTATACTATAATCACTTAAAATGATTAGTATAACTCGATTAAGATAATTTGTTTAATAAGTTATAGTAATTAATATAACCTGATTGATTGTATAACCTTATTAGAATAATTAATATAATATACTTGTTATAATAAATAAATTATTAGGCTATTAAGAAACTGCTATTTCCCGGTTCCCGGTACTCAAATATAACTGTTTCCGTACTCGAGTTTGTGGCTTTCTCGATTCGAATTTCTCCTGAATGGTTGGAAGTTCCAGGAAATATTTGAAGGATTCCATGAAAAGAGCCGGACAAACCTAAAGCGAAAAAACAAAATAGGTAAAAAGAAAGTTGATGATAAAAGTCTCTGCAGTGAATAGGTCTCACTGTAATGAATATAAGAGTTCACTTAAATAGGAGAAAGAACTTTCTTTTGCTTTTCCGGATAGGTACTCAATATGTCTGAAGCCATTGAAAATCTCAGTGTAATCCTGCTGACCCTGCGAAATAAGTTACTTGTAATTGCTGGGGTCCTTCTCACAGGCATTATTATCTCTTTCCAGTTTACAGGTCCTCTAATCGAGAGAATGAAAGTTGACCTTCTCCCTGAGGGCGCAAAGCTGGTTTATGTGTCTCCCCTTGAAGTAATGATGCTGGAGCTAAAGCTCTCTATTATAATAGGAGTGCTTCTTACCCTACCTGTGATTGCGTTCTATGTTTATCGGGCCATCTCAAACCGGTACTCAATTAAAGTTCCAATATCTATTGGAAAAAGCCAATTTGTTTTCCTGAGTTTAGCGGTCATTATCATGTTCGTCCTTGGGGCTTCATACTCTTATTTCTTCATGCTGCCTCTTTTTCTTAAGTTTCTCTACCTTGATGCAGCAGATTCTGGGGTGACTGCGACTTATTCGGTTTTCAAGTTTATCTCATTTATAGCAACAACTATAGCAATCTTTGGGCTGGTCTTCGAACTCCCTATAGTACTTACTTTCCTTACCCGAAATGGATTTGTAAAATACAGTACTCTTGTGACCTACCGCAAGCACATTTATGTCCTTATCATGTTTATTGCAGCCGTCGTTACTCCTGGGACAGATGTCTTCAGCGAGATGATGGTTGCTGTGCCCATGATAATCTTTTTTGAGATCAGCATGGTGATTGTGAGAATACTTGGAGTGAAGAGTAGGCTTTCCAAGCCTGATCCTTCAGCAACTGCAATAGGGATTACGAAAAGGGATTAAAGGAAAGTAAAACTGAAAAATAAGAAAAAAGGTTCAAGAATAAAAATAAGAGCTCAAGATTGAAAGAAGAAGAATAAAAGACGAAAAGTAATGGAAGGATGAGAGGCACAGGCTTGTTTGGGGGTGATGTGATGATGGTTGGGAAAGCAACCCAAACACGCCTCTCATCATTCTTTTTCCGCACTCGCCTATCCGTTTATATTTTGTATTGACAGCATTTAAGATCATTTAAGATTATCGAAATTACTTTTATAAAACAGCTTTTTTGACATTATTGTTAAACCGGCTCTTTATAAACAGCCGATTGCTAGTGGTCCGGCTGTCCTGAGATTCTTTTCAAAAGGCTCAAGAAAGTTTTATTTAATCTGGTTCCTTATCTTGAGATTCATGGAGCTGCAGCACATAAAAGCAAACGTCCAGGTAATTGCCGCATCCGTTATTTACGGGTTTTCAGGAATTTTTTTCATGTATGTAAAGAATATGGCCGCAGGGCCCGTTGTGTTTTACCAGCTTTTTTTCGGGCTTCTTGCACTTGCAGGCTATCTGGCAGTTACCGGAAAACTTTCAGGAATTAAACTCAGGGGAAAGCGAAAAACCCTGATGATGCTTGGAGCATGGCAGGCAGGTGCAATGATCTCTTATTATACGGCTGTGAGCTTTACAAATGTCTCGATATCCGTACTTTTGCTTTATACGGCTCCATTTTACGTTTTGCTGCTTGCTCCTATCATCTTGAAGGAAAAATATAGTAGAAAGAGCCTTGCTGCCCTGATTCTGTCTCTTGCGGGTGTGGTAATCGTGATCGGTCCTGAAAACCTTATTTTTGGCTCAGGAACTGAACCCGGATATCTGTTTGGGGTGCTTATGGGGCTTTTTTCAGGTCTTTTTTATGCCTGCGTTACCGTGACTTCCCGCTATCTCAGGAACGAATATTCAGGCCTTGAACAGTTATTTATTTCAACCTGCGTAACGCTTATATTGCTGCTTCCTTTTGTAATGCAGGTCCCGACGACAGCTCTTATAGAGAACCTGCCTGTTCTCCTGTTTCTCGGGATAACAATCACCTCAGTAGGCTCAATTCTTTACTTTACAGGGCTGGCACATGTCAAAGCCCAGAATGCAAGCATACTTTCCCTGCTCGAGCCTGTAAGTACGATTTTTTTCGCTTATCTACTCTTAAAAGACCCCATATCCACTCAAACCTTACTCGGCTGTGTTCTTATCCTTTCCAGTTCCTTTCTGGCAAGCTTTGGGGATGAGCACACAGTCGAAAATGAATCTGTTTTCAAGGAAAAATTGCCTGAAGTCCCGCAAACCTTTTCAAAAAAGGCTTGAGCGAAAACGATATTGGACGGTGTAGTACGACGTGATCAACCGGCTCAACGCTTGAGGCACAACGCTTGTGCTCAAGAGAGCTAATGAAAAAACTTGTTTGCAAATTATACTTTTTCCGTATTTTCAGTGATTTCAGTGGTTATAGTGTTTAGATTGGATTTTTCCGGATGCTTGCGTTCGAAGTTCTGATACGAATAACCGTAACTTACAGAAAAATTTTAATAGTGGGGAAATAATTTTTAGATATAATAAGGAAAATATTCTTAAATGTATTATTCTTAAATATGTTATTCTTAAAGAAGCCCTTCTCCATCTGGGTTGTATTTCTCCTTCATTTAGAGTCCCGTGTCCGGCAGAACATAATAAAATTTATAAATAAATGCCCTGCATCCGTATCAATCTTAAATAGATTTCATTGATTATTTGAAAAGAGCCTGGTATTCTTATGGTAGACGTAGTTAAGGAATTGGAAGCACTGAGGCAGAATTTGCTTGATCTGTCCCTTCGAAATAATCTTCTCAATTACCGCCCTTCCCAAAAAAGGACCCTCTCAGTTGCAGGTCGAAAGCCGGAAGAGATTTACGAGCTCTTTGTCTATCAGGAAAAATCGTTGAGGTTCAGGGCAAAAGCCAGGTCCATAAAAGGCAGGAAAACCGAAAGTGAGGAAGAAGACGAGGCTTTGGAGAAAGAAAGCAGGCTTTTGAAACCAATAGGAAAAATCCTGGCCTCCGAAGATAAATCCCAAAGTTCCCGCTTTGAACCTTTCCTGGAAACTCCGGACGACAGCGAAACCCTTGACAAAAAACTTTTTTACGTCTTTAACCAGGCAAACTCCATTTTTGAAGAACAGGGATATCCTGTGCTCTACCTTGCGCTGGGCTTTCTGCAGTGGAATGACAACCGGTCAGCCGTAAAAACTCCGAAAGCTCCCCTTCTCCTGGTTCCTGTCGAACTCAAACGCATAGGAAAAGGCCGGATTTTCAGCATCCAGTGGACAGGAGACGAAATCTTCGCTTCAATTACCCTCCAGGCGAAAATGAAAGAGTTTGGAATCCAGCTTCCCGAGTTTGAGATGCCTGAGGAAGCTGCAGGAATTGAGGAATATTTCAGGGCTGTATCTGGAGCAATCCATCGAAAAAAGGACTGGAAGCTCCTACCTGAGATCTGCCTTGACCTTTTTAACTTCAGGAAATTTGTCATGTATAAGGATCTTGACCCTGCAACTTGGCCTGAAGACATGTCTCCTGCAGACCATCCCCTGATCCGGAAAGTCTTTAACCCTGAAGACCCCCCGTGTGAGGTTCCCGGTTTCCTGGAAGAAGAGGTTGACCTGAAACTTTCAGCAAAAGACGCTTACCAGATAATGGATGCCGATTCTTCCCAGATCGCGGTCATTGAAGATGTGAAAGCCGGAAAAAACCTTGTTGTTGAAGGTCCGCCCGGAACCGGCAAGTCCCAGACGATTGCAAATACGATTGCAGAACTCATGGCCCAGGGAAAAAGCGTACTTTTCGTGAGTGAAAAAATGGCTGCCCTTCAGGTTGTAAAAAGCAGGCTGGATTCTGCAGGCCTGGGAGAACTCTGCCTGGAGATCCACAGCAACCAGACCCGCAAAAAAGCTGTGCTTGAAGAACTGGAAAAGACCCTGAACCGCGAAGCTCCTGCCCCCATACGCCCTGACAGGGATATTGACGAACTCGAAAAGCTAAAACATGAGCTCAATCAGTACGCCCTGTCCCTTGGAGAACCTGCGGGAAAACTCTATCCAAGTCTCTATACCCTCTACGGTGTAAGGGAAAAGAAGAGGGCTTATTTTGAATCAAAAGGTCTGAAAATGCCCGCTTACAAATTTCAGGATCCTGAAACATGGGATCCTGAAGCCTGGGCCGATGCAGAGACTGTTCTGGAAAAACTGGGTCAGGTCATTCCTTTTCTCGGGCCGGTCCGAGAAAATCCCTGGTATGGCTGCGAACCAGGGCTTGTACTGCCTTCGGATTTCGGGGAAATAGAATCTCTTACAGGCGAATGCGCTGCGGCTTTTGAGTCTCTGGAAACGGCAATAAAACCCTTAATGACCTTTCTGCAACTTCAAAGCCCGGCACCCTCGAGGGGATTACAACCATAATAGATACCGCAAAACTCCTCGGTAATTCTAAACCTTTGCCTGAAAAAATGCTTCAGAATTCGGAATGGGAATCCGAGATCTCAAGAGCCGAGGCCGACGCTCTGGTTTCAGAACTCAGGCAGTACATAGAGCTCAAGACTTTTGCAAAGAAAACTTTTCACCCTGAGATCTTTGACCTTGATACCTCTAAATTCGAGGAGCTTTCCCGCAATCTCCTCAAGCTTTTAAACCCAAAGTACAGGAAGCTCAAGAAAGATATTTCAGCCTGCTATATCTCAGGAGTACCTTTTCGGGACAGTAAAATCCTTCTTGACCTAGCCTGCCTTTCCGAATATAAAGCCCTCAGGCTGGAGCTTAAAATTTCGGACGCAAAAGGCAAAAAGTACTTCGGAGACTACTGGAAAGGGTTTGAAAGCGATCCTGCCCTGCTGGATGAGTACAGCCAATGGATAATTCTCTTCCGGAAGTACCTGAAAGAAGGTATTCTGACGGACAGGAGCTTCAGGCTTATAGAAGCAGGAATTGACAGCGCAGCCCTCGAATCCGCAGCTAGCCGTGTACTGGCCGCAAATCAGGAGTTTCTGGAGTCGTTTAAGAAAGTTGGGGTTCGCATAGGCGCAGATTTCGGAAGAATGTTCGCAAACGGCTTAGAATCCGCAAAATTCAGCCAGTTAAAATCCCGTGTAATCCGATGGAAGACCGAGACTTCATCCCTGGTATTCTGGAGCCAGTATCTCGGGTACAGGCAGGCCTGTCTGGAAACAAAGGCAGCACCGATGATGGAAGACCTTGAGTCCGGAAAAATCGCAGTCTGTGATGCAATCCCTGCTTTTGAAGGAAACTATGCCGATGTCATCCTGAATCGCACCTTCAGGGAGAGGCCGGCACTTTCTATTTTTATCCGGGAACTCCATGAAGGCAAGATTAACAAGTTCAGGAAACTTGATAAAAAGGTCCTTCTGGAAAACAGGAGAAGGATTGTATGCTCTACCTATGAGGAAGCCCCAAAATTGACCTCAGGCGCTTCAAGAGCCTCGGAGGCAGGCGTTCTGCTCAATGAGTTCAACAGAAAAAGGGAGCATATGCCTATTCGCACCCTCATGAAAAAGGCAGGTGACCTGATCCAGAAGGTCAAACCCTGTTTCCTCATGAGCCCACTTTCCATTGCCCAGTACCTTGATCCCAGAAGTACCCGTTTTGATGTGATTATCTTTGACGAAGCTAGCCAGGTCAGACCCGAAGATGCAGTTGGAGCTCTCCTGCGCGGAAAGCAGGTCGTGGTAATGGGGGACTCAAAACAGCTTCCGCCAACCGACTTTTTTGATACAGTGATCGACTCTCCGGAGAGTGAGCCCGATGACTGCGCTATAGCTGGGGATATGGAAAGTATCTTGAATGTCTGCAAACGCAGTTTCCCTGTAAAGACCCTACGCTGGCACTATAGGAGCAGGCATGAGTCCTTGATTGCGACTTCAAACCAGGAATTTTACGATAACCGGCTGTATGTTTATCCCTCCCCTATGCAAAAAGACGAAAACCTCGGGCTGAAATCCGTGCATCTTCCGGATGCGGTTTATGACAGGGGTAAAAGCGGAGCCAATCGGGTAGAAGCAAGGGCCGTTGCAAAGGCGGTTTTCGAACACTTCAGCAGGCACCCTGATAAAAGCCTCGGGGTCGGGACTTTTAATGTGAAACAGCAGGAAGCTATCCAGGAAGAAATCGAGGCTCTACTTAAAGTAAATAAGGGACTTGACCTCAATTATGGAAACGGAAAAGGTGAGCACTTCTTTGTTAAGAATCTTGAGACTATCCAGGGCGATGAAAGGGATGTTATACTGCTGAGTGTGGGTTTCGGCTTTGACGGCAGCCGAAAGCTTTCCCTTAACTTCGGCCCGCTTAATCGCGAGGGAGGGGAAAGGCGCCTGAATGTTCTTATTACGCGGGCCAGAGAAAAATGTGTTGTTTTTGCGAATTTTACATCAAGGGACCTGAATCTTGAGAAAAACTCACCTTTCGGGCTTCGGGCCCTGAAAGTCTTCCTTGAGTTTGCAGAGAGCGGTAGGCTCCCTTCACCTGCGTACGGCAGGGAAAAACCCGATTCGCCTTTCGAAGAAGCGGTCTCCGATTTCCTGGCAGAAAGCGGCTGCGAAGTCCACAGGCAGATAGGCTGTGCCGGGTACAGGCTCGATCTTGCAGTCCCTGACCCTGGCCATCCCGGAAGATATGTACTTGGAATCGAGTGCGATGGAGCAGGCTATTATTCCTTGCATGTTGCACGAGACCGCGACCGCTTGCGCCAGCAGGTGCTCGAAGGGCTGGGCTGGAAGATCTACCGGGTCTGGTCAACGGATTGGTACCTGCATCCGAAAGAGAGCAGGGAAAAACTGCTTGAAGCTGTGAAGGGGGCTGTAAAGCAGGCAAAAGTGCAGGCAAAATCCAAAATCGAACTCAATATTCCGAAGATAAAAGAGCCGGCTGTCTGGGCTGAACCCATAAGCCGAAGTCCTGCAGGAAAGTTTTCCAGTTACCCTGCAAATCCGATTTTACCTATAGTTTCAGCTTTGCCTGCGGTGAGTGTGGCAAGCAAAGGCGGTGAAGAACTTGAGACCAAAGCTTTTGAAACCGAACTTATTTCGGAAGTTTTTGAAGCCGAGCTTCGTCCAGAAACTTCCTTTGAAGCCGAAATTAAAGAACCTTATTCAGGCTCATTTTTTAAACTGGAAGAAGGGCTTACAGACCATTCAGATATGGATTTTCTGCCAGAAATGGCTTTAAAAGCCGAGTCAATGGCTCTGGTAGCCGATAAAAACTCCCGAAAGAAACCTGTAAGAAGGTCAAGAAAATCAAAACTTCTTAAATTCAGCGTAGATCCCAGCTCTGAAGAAGAACCTGAGCTCATACCTGAACCGGAGCTTGAGAAAGTGAACTTTTTTCAGGCTTACCCTGAGATTGATTTCAGTGCAGGTCCTGAAAAGAAAAAGAAGCGCAAGCGGCTTAATGAGTTTGCATATATTTACGGCTCAGGAAGCTATTTTGAACCCGAGCCTGACTCCGAGGAAGACAATTATGCAGGCGAGGATGACAGTTATGCAGGTATATGGGATTCGAAAACTGAAATCGAGCCCGAAGCCGAATCTGCAATTGTGCCCGACATAAAACAAAGAGCTAAGCCTGTTATAACTAAGCCAGCTCTCGAACCTGCGTTTGAAGTTGAAACCAGAAACAAACCCCTACCTGCAACCCCGACTGGAAAAGCAGGTAAGTTCCCAGATGAATCCGACACTGGAAGCTCCTTAGAATTCAGGGTCGATAATACCAGATTGAGAACTGTCGAAATACCGGAAATTTCAAAAAAAGGGCCTGAAAAGCTGTGTGGAAAAATTAATTCGCTCGAAGCAGCTATTCCCCTTTACCAAGCCTGCCTTTCCTCAGGACTTCCGCAATCAGACGAGCTTTCTGAGGTTTCCGATAAGCAGCTTGAGGAGACAATTATACGAATTATAGATTGTGAAGGTCCCATTCATGCGGAACTCTTGCCGCAACGGATAAAATCGCATACAGGAATTCCTCGCATGTTTGGGAAGATTAAGCAGCGGATATTTGATGTCGTGGATATTGCCGAAAGTTCCGGAAAAATCCGGGTCAAAGGCGAGTTCTACTGGCCAGTTTCGGAACCTGCTTGTCTCCTGCGCAGGCGTGATGGGGACGCATCTGCAAAAATCGAGTGGATCTGTGACGAGGAAATAAAAGAAGCTATTCGTTTTGTCCTGAACAGCCAGTATTCAACCCCTCTTGAAGATCTTATTGTCCAGACTTCGAAAGTGCTCGGGATAAAAAACACACGCAAAAACACAAAGGAACGAATTGAAAAGCTTGTACAGGTAGGAATAAAGAATAAGGAACTGACTCTCATGCCTAATGAAATGATTTATTTTGTTGAATGAAATAAGTTTTTCAGAAAATCATATTTTTCTAAAAAGTTATTGTTTTCTTTAAAATCTTAATCCCTTTTTCTAATATCTTATTTTTTCTTCATTATATTAGTTATAAGCTTTCCAATTTTCTGGAATTAGATTTCGGCTCAATAACTGAACCTGTGCCTTAGCAAAAATAGTTTTTATAAGATTATAACTATATCCTAATTTCTATAAGAGCGTGTCTTAAAATTAAATAATCCGTGTACCTTAATTGTTCGTTAATGTCAAAACGATCTCAAAGACTTCCTTATCCTAGTGAT
>Ga0183099_1001358_pt1 | contig 14466 bp, 16 predicted proteins | sample Biomet1_FD_127788 | JGI IMG/M metagenome (GOLD analysis project Ga0183099, IMG submission 127788) | Microbial communities from bioreactor (seeded with anoxic lake sediment) at LBNL, California, USA - Biofuel metagenome 1 | ecosystem: Engineered > Bioreactor > Anaerobic > Unclassified ... | reverse complement strand
ACAGGGCCTTGAACTCCGCAAGGCGTTCCGGCCTCACAGGGCCTTGAACTCCGCAAGGCGTTCCGGCCTCAGGCTCTCGTAGCAGGTCACGCCGCCCACCTGCATGGTCTGGGCGTGGGGGTTCTTGCCGCTGAAGATGGCCATGGCCCGCGCCAGCTTGAGCTGCACGCGCAGGCCCTCCAGGTAGTTGGCGGCCAGGATGAGGTTCTCCTCGGGCGTCAGCCGGTAGGAGGGGTGCCCGCCCAGGAAGTAGGCGTTGGTGAGCCAGCCGAGCTGGCCGCTCTCCACGAATTTCTTGAGCCTGGCCTGGACCATGTAATAGTCGCCGGGCTGGGCCTCGCGCCCGGAGACCTGGGTGGCCTGCTTGGCCGCGGCCACGGGGTCGGCCTTGAGGGCGCTGGCCATGTCGAAGAAGTCCAGCGCGTGCAGGTGGTAGAAGTGCACCAGGTGGTCGTGCACGTCGAGGGTGCCCAGGATGAGCATGCGCACCAGCTCCGCCGCTGGCGGGGCCTTGAAGTTCATGGCGTTTTCCACGGCGCGGATGCTGACAAGGGCGTGGGAGGTGGTGCACACGCCGCAGGCGCGCTGCACGTAGTTGTGCACATCCTCGGGCGGGCGGCCCAGGACGATCATTTCGAGCCCGCGGAAGAGCTGCGTGCTGGACCAGGCGTTGCTGATGACCCCGTCCTTCACCTCCACGTCGATCTTGAGGTGTCCTTCGATGCGGGTGATGGGGTCGACCGTGATGCGGCCGGTGTATGCTTTTTCAGCCATGACAGCGCCTCCTTAGGCCTTCTCGCCCTTCATGAGGACGTCGCGGTTGAACGGGGCGTACTGGTCCCAGAAGCCGGGCTCGCTGCAGCCGATGCAGGGCGCGCCGGCGCGCACGGGCCAGTTGGTCTGGTTGAACTGTGCGGTGGGGCAGTTGTTGTAGGTATATGGCCCGCGGCAGCCGAGCAGATGCAGGCACCAGCCCGCCCGCGCCTCCTTGGACTGGAAGCTCGGGGCGAACTCGCCCGCGTCGAAATGCTTGCGGCGCTGGCACTTGTCGTGGACCGTGGAGCCGAAGAACATCTTGGGCCGGCCCACGGCGTCAAGGTCGGGCATGCCCTTGGTCAGCAGGTGGACGACTGTGCCGATGTAGTTGATCGGATTGGGCGGGCAGCCGGAGATGTTGATGGGCTTGATGCCCATGGCGGCCAGCGCCTCGCCCACGCCCACCGCGCCGCTTGGGTTCGGCGCCGCGGCCTGAATGCCGCCGTAGCAGGCGCAGGTGCCCATGGCGATGACGCCCTTGGCCTTGCCCGCCACGCGGGCGAAGAGCGAGAGCATGGTCTCGCCGCCCACCTTGCCCCAAACGCCGCCATCGCGCAGGGGAATGGCTCCCTCGATGGTGCAGTAGTATCCATCGGGATTCTTCATGGCCTTTTCCAGGGCCTGCTCGGCCGCGTGCCCGGCGGCGGCCATGATGGTCTCGCAGTAGTCCAGCGAGATCACTTCCATGATGAGGGTGTCGACATAGGGATCGACTGCGCGCAACAGGCCCTCGGTGCAGCCGGTGCACTCGGCTCCGTGCATGTAAATGACGCTGGGGCGCTTCTTCGTCTCCAGCGCCTGGGCCACATCGGCCGCGAACGCGGGCGGCATGCCCATGGCCGCGGCCACGATGCCGCAGAATTTCATGAAGTCGCGGCGGGACATGCGCCCGCCCTCAAGCTGCCGGTCGAGCAGTTTGGCAGAGATGCGTGAACTCGAACTCATGGTGGCCCTCCTTTACTGCTTCTTGTGGCAGCCGCGTGTGCAGGAGATGGGTGGCGTGCCCTGCTTGGCCAAGCGCTTCTGCTTGTGGCACCCCAGGCAACTGACGGGGCTGGAGTTGTGGAAGGCGCGGTAGAAGCCTGTGGGCTCATCCTGGCCGGACTTCACGTGGCACTGGGTGCAGGGGAGGAATTGCCCCAGCGAGCGGTCGGATTCCTCATGATGGCAAGCCTTGCAGTTGTTGTACACGGCGTGGAAGCCGTGGGGAAATTTGACCTGGCCGATCCAGGTCGATTGCTGCGGCGTTTTATCAGGCCGTTTGATGATGAGGTCCTTGGGCACCTCGTAAGCCGACGCAAAGCAGGGGAGCGTCAACATCGCCATTGCCGTCATGATGCAGAGCAGTCTCTTCATTGCCTCCTCCCGAACTAAGGATATCCAACATATGCCACAATACATAATGTTGGATGTCGGTCAAGGATAATAATGGTTCTTTTGCGGGCGGATAATGGCGGACGTGGGCGTCCAGGACGTGAGCGCCCAGGACCTGGGCCGGGGATCTGCACTGAGGGCCTGCGTTCAGAACTAGCGCCCGGGACCAGCACTGAGGGGGCCGTGCAAGGACGCGGGCGTTCCGGCCAGTGATTTCCGTACGGCATCGCCCAGCTGCCCGCGCGCGGCTTTGGCTGTTTCGGTGGCGGCTACGGGTTCATGACGAAGGATTCGGCCCGCTGGGCGAGGAAGGCTGCGTAGCCTTGCTCCATGTGGCGGGTGGAGAAGAGATAGACGGCCCCGGTGGAAGACGTGGTGAAGGCGATGTCCTGGTAGTCGGGACCTGCAGCCATGACCCGCAGGGCCTGCTCGATGTCCTCCGGAGTCAGGTCGAAGGGGGGCGCCTCGAAGAGCTCCACCGGCACGGGCCGGGGATAGTCGCGGGAGTTGGCGCGGATTTCCTCGGCCATGAGCAGAAGGGGGGAGCCTTTGCGGTCCAGGATGTGCGCGTAGGTCTGGCTGAGCAGGTCCGGCGCGTGGTAGACCGTCTGGCCGGAGAGGCTCTGAAAGGTGTTGATGTCTGGGGCCGTGGCGAAGATGGCGGCCAGCAGGGCGTCCCGGTCTTCGGGCGGTGGCGGCTGGGCTTCAGCTTCCAGCCCCACGGGCGAGAGAAAAACCCCGTCTGCCTCCATGGCCGCAAGCACGTCCTCCCGCGTCGCCAGGCGGCCCTGGCGGCTGGCCTCGCGCACTGCCTCAACCGCAGCCTCGGTGAAGGCGGCCGCGGCTTCGGGCGTCACGACTTGTCCCCCGGCATGAGCTTTTTGGCTTGCAGGGCCGCGCCCACGTGCGCCAGCCCCAGGCGCGCGTAAGCTTCCCGGGTGGGCGCACCCGTGGCCTTGTCCCAGCCCATGGCCTCGTAGAACTGGTCCATGGCCACGCTCATGTCGTCCCGGTCCATGCGGATGGTGCCCGGGGTGAAGGGCTGCGCGTCCTTCGGGTCCTCGTACACCCAGTCGGGCACGCGGTCGTGGGCGGCGCGCATGTCGGCGGTGGCCATGTCGCGGATGGTCAGGGCGCGGTGCAGGGTGAACACGCGTTCTCCGGCCGCGTCCAGTTCCTCGCGGTCGAGGTTCATGCCCGTGGCCAGGCTGAAAAAGCGGGACTCCAGGCTGTTGTCGCCACGATAGCCGCGCTCCTTGATGGGCGAGGCCACCCACGGGCCCATCCAGTTGCAGAGCCCCAGGCAGTCGTGCAGCTCCTTGCGAACTAGCGCCCACTTTGCGCGCTGGGCCTTGTACTTGTTCATGCGCGTGTAGTGGCCCGGAGCGTCCACGGAGTCCGGCGAGCCCCACAGCTCCCCGGCCAAGCGCTTCTGCTCGCGCACGGGCAGGCCGTTGCGCACGAAGTTTGTGTGCGAGTGGCATTGGGCGTCGCGGTTGTACTGGGTGTTGATGATGACCCCGCACTGGCCGTCGTCCTCGTTGGCGTGGTGCTTGGGGTGGCCCATCTTCCAGTAGGTGGTGGCGTGGTCCGCACCCCAGGCCTCCTCGGTGACGCCCCAGTGGTCGAAGGGGCCGCCGGAGCCCTCGCTGAGCACCAGGCCCAGCTCGCCCCGGCGCTCGCCGATGCGCGGAATGATGTCCAGCAGGAAGGCGGGGTCGCCCGCGCGCCACTTGTCCCAGGGAATGGCTGCATACTCGGCCGAGCCGAGCTTGGCCTGAAACACGCCGTCGTGCGAGAGTTTGATGAAATCGCGCTGGAGCTGGCCGTAGTTGCTCCATATGCCCATGTCGTCGGCCATGTTCATGCCGATCATGCAGGCTTCCAGCGCGGCCTCGCCCTTGGGGCCGCCGGGCAGGGTCGGGAAGAAGAACCGGCCGAAGTTGAGGGCGATGCAGGTGCCCTGGGCCACCTCGTCCAGGCCGTATTTGGTGGCCATGGCCGGAACCTTGAGGGTGGTGTGGCAGCGGATGGGGCAGGAGGTGCAGCCGTTGCCGCGCACGGTGTGCTTCCAGGCCTGCTCGCCCAGAAAGAAGGCCGCGCTGTTGGTGCGGTAAGAAATGCGGCTCATGTCGCGGATGCTGCCGGTGATCTCCACGGGCGGCTTGGCCGCGCCCCAGCGCTTGCCGGGTTCGCCCACCCAGCGCGAGCCGGGGTTGTAGTACTCGGACTCCGGGGTGGGGAAGCTTGGCACCACATGCTGGTTGTTGGCCCCCAGAATGGACAGGTGGAACTTGACGAGCCGCTCCCATTGCTCCTTGTTACCCGCAATGCGCACGCCGCCGCTGCCCTGCACGGCGATGGCCTTGAGGTTCTTGGACCCCATGACGCCGCCCACCCCGCCGGCGGAGTGGGACAGGGAGTTGACCACGGTTGCCAGCGGCGCGAGCTTTTCGCCCGCTTGGCCGATGGCCGCCACCGCGCAGTCCGCGCCCATCTCTTGGCTGATCTGAAGGGTGGTGCGGTGGATGCCGTTGCCCCACAGAAATGCGGCGTCGCGCAGTTCCACGCGGCCGTCGCGGATGAACAGCCAAACCGGCCTTTCGGCTTTGCCCTCCACGATGATGGCGTCGTACCCGGCATACTTGAGCTTGGCCGCGAACTGGCCGCCCATGTGGCCGGAGCCCACCAGGGCCTTGGGCCAGCAGGAGGGAAAGATGGTGGTGATGGCGGTGCGGCCGCTGCAAGGCACGCTGGTGCCGGCCAGGGCGCCCGTGGCGAAAATGAGCTTGTTGGCGGAATCGAAGGGGCCGGTGCCTTGGGGCACTTCTTCCCAGAGCACCTGGTAGCCGAGCCCTGTGCCGCCCAGCACGGCCCCGTATCTCTCTCTGGTGTCCTGGGTGCTGATCTTTCCGGTGGAGAGGTCCACCCGCAGCACCTTTCCGGCAAAGCCTCCAGCGGTGATGGTCATGTTGCGCTCCTTGCGGGGGATCAGCGGCGGGTTGTTTTTTTGCCGGACGGGACGTGGCACTCGACACAGGCCTTGGCCTTGGCTGCGGAAAGCGCGGTCAGCGTCGCCGCGTCCGGGCGCCCCTGACGGGTGATGTCGCGCCAGGGCACATAGCGCAGCGCGCCGGACGGGCAGGCCTCCACGCATTTAGGCTTGCCATTGCACAAAAAGCACTTGGAGGCCTTCTGGCTCTCCTCGTCAAAAGAGATCATGTCCCAGGGGCAGGCCCGCTGGCACAGCCTGCAGCCCACGCAACGCTTGGCGTCCACCACGCGGGCCCCGGTTTTGGGATCGGCCTGTATGGCGTCCTCCGGACAGGCCGTGGCGCAGGGCACGGGGTGCGGGCATTGGCGGCACACGCTTTGAACAACCAGCCCGTCGCCCCAGATTCCCTGCATCGCGGTTCCGCCGGTGGGGCCCGCGGGGCCGAAATTCATGGTTCGTGCGATCTTGATGCGGGACAGAGAGGGCTGGGCGCGGCCGTCGTTGAACTCCGTGCAGGCCAGTTCACACCGTTGGCAGCCCACGCATCGTGAAGGGTCGGCCAGGATCAAGCCCTTGGCGTTGTCCAGGATCACCAGCGGGGCGCCGCCTGCGCCCAGGGCCTCGCACAGGCCCAGGGCCGTCAGGCTCGATGCGGCGCAGGCCGAAAGCATGAGGAAGCCCCGCCGCGAGAGGCTGGCCTCCATCCCCGCGGCATCGGCCGCCAGGCTGATCCATTCCGGATTTGTCTTGCGCTGCATGGGTCCTCCAGGCGGGGAATGGCCGTGGAAACAGTATCCGAACGAGTTATATGAATAATGTACGCGGTGACACTGTGCGCGTCAATCCGGCCTGCCTCCCAAACACTGGACCACGCAAAGCGAGAAAATCCTGTTTCGGTTTGGATCACCCCGAAGCGGAGGATTTTCTCATGTTGCTTGAGGTACATGGATTCGCAGAACGCATTCAAGGACGAGATCCGCGGGCACCGCTATTGCGGCGGAAACCTCTGGAACACCTGGGCCAGAGCCGCGCCGTCCGGCCCCGCGGGACGCACATGCTGCGGCCACTCTCGTGGCCAGGATGGAAGACAAGACCCTGGATCAAGCGCCTCTCTGGTCTGACGTGCGCGCCTTCGACGGCGGAACGTGGCGTGGCTGCGTGGATATCCTCACTGCGGGCTACCCGTGCCAGCCGTTCAGTCTCGCGGGCAAAAGGCTTGGCGAGGCCGACCCCCGGCACCTTTGGCCAGACGTCGCCCGGATCATCGGAGAAGTCGGCCCGGAGTGGGTCTTCTGCGAAAACGTCGTGGGGCACCTTCATATGGGATTCCCAGAGGTCGCCCGCGACCTTGAAGGCCTGGGCTACCGCGTTGCAGCGGGCGTGTTTTCAGCGCGAGAAGTCGGCGCTGGCCATTACCGGCGCAGACTCTTCATCCTGGCCCACACCGACTGTGGCTTGGTTCAAGTACGAGCACGGGGTGACGGTGGGAGAGGGGCGGCTCAAATTCGAGGGCAAGCACCAAGTGTGTATAGGAGGGGCGGCGATAGCCTGGACGCGGTTCTGGGAGCTTCTGCATTCGACGCTGGGGCCGGAACTGGTGAGACTTCGGGCGATCTGCCCCTCTTCGCCCCCGGTCCAGGTGACATTGCGGCCTGGACCGACCTGCTCATGCGCCGCGCTGACCTTAAACCCGCGCTTTCTGGAGATGCTGATGGGGTGGCCACTTGGGTGGACAGACAACGACTCGCCGGTAATGGGGTTTGCCCCCTGGCTGCGGCGTATGCGTTCCGAACTCTCTCGGCTGTGCTGACGGGGGCTGAAGACTCGCGCCAGCGCGCGTAGCAAAGAGCGGCCGGAAAATGAACGCCCCCGGCGGGGCTGTACAAAAGTAAGCGTCGCCGGGGGCAAAAGTAAATGTCGCGCTACAGAAGGTAGTGGGGCAGGAGGTCTTGCGGAACACGCCGCCGGAACCACCAAAAGGAAGACTCCCCGCGCCGATAAACGCCTGGACATTTTGCCATCGTTTCCATGCCCCTGTGGTACACCGATGTGGGACAGGAGGGAAGCGGCAAGTCGTTCTGATTCAAGGAGTCTTGGAAAGTCGAATGCTTAAATGAAGGGTGGCGGAGAGGGTGACGGTCGAATCATGACAGCAATAATCTGTAATTAATTGATTAATTATAATTAGCTTTGTACTGTTGTCCGCATAGTTGTCCGGTTTGGGCTAGGGTAACCCTCGTGTACTATCATTATTTGAATGGGGATTTGCCCGCCAGCCACGCCATGCTGGAATGTTGCTCGCAAATCATTGATCGTAATGATATGGGGCGCCCTTCGTTTCACTTTCCGTGGCTACTGCGCGTGTTGTATGCGTACAAACAAGCAGGGCTTCCGGATGTGACCATGTTCAGCTTTGAATCAGAGTTCGAGATTGCGTTGGCCGCGGCGAGTCTCCAACTGCAGGCTTCAGCTTGGTTGGTCAAGGGGCAGATGCTGCTCGACCAGGGGCAAAAGGCTGACTTGAGCCGGAGCGCCTTCAAGCGATCACTTAAGCTTTTCCTTACTGTGGGCAATCCCGTGGAGGCGGCGCGAGTCAAACTCAATTTGGCACGCGCCGACGCTTACGGGCAGACGCGTTGCTTCAAAGCGGCTGCGCGATGGGGCTTTTGCCGTGCACCAAGCGTATGGGCAACCAGAATGGCCCAACGATCTTCCACGGCCGCGGACCACTGTGTCGAATTTTTCTGCCATTCGGGCACCCTTTGGCCCCAAAGGGCACGAGGAGCTCAGCACTCCACAGATAAAGAAACGGGAGGATATTTATCAGCGCTTGCTCACCAACCTCTGCCACAATCTGCGTGTGGAACAGGGGGCTCTATTCTCTGTGGTCAATGGAGAAATCCTTCCATTGGCACGTATCAACCTCTCTCTCGCGCAATTTGATGGTGTGCGCTTCTCACGCTATCGGCACTGGCTGCGTAAAGAGTGCACCTCAACACAGATAACCCGCCGCAGCGGACCGGAAGGACACGCGGTCTGCATTCCAACAAACGGGGAGCAACAGCTTTAACCTCTATCTTTGCAATATGTACTTCAGAAAAGAGATGGATCTCATTGACAACTCGATTCTGCGCACGGCAGCAGAAAGTTTTCGCGAAAATTTACAGCTTGCAGAACGCTGGAATCCCAAGGAGGAAGACTTTTTAAACAACGGACGCGGCGATTATGTTATTATACCGCAGATGGATCCAGGATCACTGATCACTAAGAATAATACCATGCTTCAGCTACTACAAAATATTGAACAGATAGCAATAACAGATGCACCAGTACTTATCTTTGGCGAAACTGGAGTTGGCAAGGAGCTGTTTGCAAAGCAGCTGCATAAGAACAGTGGGCGCAAGGGGCCTTTCGTCAGTGTGCACCCCGCAAGCATGACTGAAACCTTGTTCGAAAGCGCCTTTTTCGGACACGAGAAAGGCGCTTTCACCGGTGCGACAAGCCAGAAGATCGGTTTTTTCGAATTGGCCAACCATGGCACTCTGTTCATCTATGAGGTCGGCGAGATGCCGCTGTCTATGCAGATAAAGTTTTTGCGCGTGCTGCAGGAACGCTCCTTCATCCGCGTAGGCGGCCTGCGCGAAATCCATTCGGATTTTCGGCTGGTCGCCGCCACCAACCGTGACCTGGGGAAGGAGGTCACGGCGGGTACTTTCCGCCAGGATCTCTATTACAGGCTCTCCGTTGTGCCGGTGCACGTTCCGCCGTTGCGCATGCGCGGCGGCGATGCCATGCTCCTTGCCCAGCACTTTCTCTCGAACTTTGTGCGCAAGTATAAGCGGCGGGATGTTTCGTTCAGCAGGGCCGATCTGCTCAAAATCGCCACCTACCCCTGGCCCGGCAATGTTCGCGAGTTGGAGAACGTCATCGAGCGAGCTGTGATACTTGTGGGCGATGGTCCGCTAGAACTCTCCTTGTACGGCCCCAGCATTTCGGAGATGGAAACGAAAGCCCTTGAGGGGAAAGCCGAGCCCGTCCCGCAGATCATCGAGGACTGGCCGCCCATCTCAGAGCTGGAACGGCGCTACATCAAGCTCGTATTGGAGCAGACAGGAGGCCGGATTTATGGGGACAAAGGGGCGGAAGCCATCCTTGGCATTGGCCGGTCCACTCTGTACGCTAAAATTCGGCAGTACGGATTTAAGGTGCGCCGACATTATGATTGAAGAGTCGTCGCTTAGACGCATCAAGCTTGGTGTATTTATCTAAAATCCAATTACTGCACGCGAGACAAATCTTGTCTTGCTTGGGGGACATCTTCAAATCGAGGTAGTCTTCCCATGTGATCGGAGCCCAAGCGAAGGTCTTCATGCCCCGACCAATTCTCCTACCTCATGCCGACCCTGTTCAGCTTGGCCACTGCTCCCCCTGAGTCGGGCGGCATGGTTGGACTACGGAGCCGGTAGGAGGTTTTCTCAATGGGGCGTTGCCGTCGTCCAGGCCCTTCATGACCACAGGCCTCGCATTTCAGCGGGTTACGATGATGGGCTCGCGATTGTCGCACACACGCTCCATGGTTTCGACCAACATCTTGCGGGCCGTGGAATATGTGACGGCATCCATGGTGGTGTCTCCTTGTTGATACACTTGCACCACGGCCTGTACAGTTGCCAAGACACCTTGATCGGCCATCCTCATCTGAAATTGTCATTTTGAGGGCAGCCATGCGGGATGCGCAGGAGCGTTGAGGAGAAATCCAGGGGGAAAACATGGGGGATGTGGGTGCAAATCTTGCTTCTTGTGCCGTTTTGCTCGTTCACGGTGCGCAACCGACCCATCATCCAATTCCCTACTCGTGTCTTTCTCTCAATAATCCGCGCCGCGTCCACAATGCTCTTAAGCTTCTGCGCGGCCACCTCCTCCACATTGACGCAGCGAATTGAAGGCTGGCGGCGCGAGTGCGGATGGCGAGCATGGCGGTTGTGATGATTCGCCGTTCACAAGCGCTATCTGGATCAAGTGTTTGCGCAGGGTGAGGCCTTCAAGGTTGAACAGGAAGGCGGACTCCACAGCAACAGGGGTTATCGGTTTGGAACTATTAGTCTAACTGGCGCGTGGCCGTGGGTGCCCCCGGGCAAGCCATGGCAGAATGGGGCGGCTTACCGGGGGCAAGGCGATGTCGAGGGATTCATAACAGCCCAGCCCAACTGCGCCCTGTATACGAATTCAGGGCCGTTGTCAGAACGGGGAACGTCGTCACGCGGCAACAAGTCACGTGATGCTCATAGGGGCCACGTTTGCCCGTCGAGCTTCTGGCAGCGGAGATAAAACGGTTTGCCGAGAGATATGTCCATATTGCGCACGGGCCGCTCTCTTGGCTTTCCCTCTTCCTTTTTTATGCAGAAAGAAGGTGATCGGTGAATCCGTGGCCTCGACTATTTCGTGCGAGAATCCTTCTGGCATGGATGAGCCCAACCGAAGCCAAAGTGCACCCTTTTCAAAAGCAGTGCTTCTTAGGAGTGCATCAATATTCGATCGTCTCGTCTTTGGACTGGTTCCGTTGCAGCTTCTGATTGCGTTGTCTTTCTGTCAGCGGCGGACGTAGCCATCCCAAAAATGTGTGGTCTCGGCGTTGCCGCTGGAGTCCATCTTGTGCAGGTCCACGACGCGATAGCCATCGGACTCATCGACGGCCATGTGCCAGATAACGCTGCAGGTGGCGCAATCGTACTGCCGGTGCGCGATGGGATCGCCCTGGCGCTTCTCCCAAGCGATCTTCTTCGGGTATCCGCCGCAGTCTGGGCAACGCCAACGCTCCTTCGGGGGAACATACAGGGATTCGCTCATCTTTCCTCCAATGCTAGTGGATTGGGGTTTGGACAGTCCGCCGGTCAGAGGTCGCGTTCTTCGTGGCAGAGCGATTAGCTTTGGTGCGGCGCCGCGTTGACCACCACAAGAACATTGCAGGGGGCGCAGGAAAGCAGAGACTCGCCCACCGAGTCATCTAGCAATCGATCGAGCCAGGAAAGGTTCCTGTGGCCGATAACGATCAAGTCTGCGCCTATTTCCGCGCTGAGCCGAGCTATCTCTTTGGCAACCGGTCCAACGGCGGCGTGAGTAGTGCACTCGACTCCGAGGGTGCCCAACTCCGAGCAGGCCTGCTTCAGCGCTGCACGAAGCCGGTTCTGCATCGACTGGCTGACCCCGGCGAATCCGCAGCCCAATGCGGCGCTCCAGCCGCTTTCTGGGGTTGCTATGCTTACCACATGCACCAACGCCTCGAACTGTGCGGCCATCTTGGCTGTATGCTCTAAAACAGCAGAATGCTCTGCTGAATCGTCCACTGCGGCCAGGATTATCTTCATTATGCCCCCGTGATGTTGGACTTTTATTGAAGGGTTGTCACCCCTGGCCTGTGTCTTTTTGCGACAGGGGCTGCGGCGCGGAGAGGCTGCGGCCAAGTTAGTCTCGGGCCGTCCAGCATCTTTTCAGCCGGGGCTAATGCCCTGACGCGGTTTGCAGCGCCCCTTTGGGCGGCTTGACCAGCCAAACGACAGCAGCAAAGATAAGAATAAGAACGGTTGCGTAAGCGTAAAAATGATTAGTCGCCACCATGAAAGCCTGCCCCGAAACCGCCATGGAGAACATGGGTTGTGCCGCGTCGGCCGACAATCCTGGCGGCAGCGCAAGGGGCGTGTTCGGATTGATGATGGAGACCAGCTCCGCTCGGCTCGCCTTTGCCGCGTCTTCCCAGTATGTCTGGGTCAAGGATCCGCCGAAGGCCATGGACATGACACGCAGGAAGTTCTGGAGCCCCGCGCCCGCGGCCATTTTATCCGGCGGCAAGTCTGAAACGCCGAGGGATGGTCAGCGTGATGATGCAAGCGGGCACCCCCGCGCCAAGCACCAGCATGGGAAGGGCGATTGAGGCGTAGTCCGCCTGTGATGTGAGTTGCGAGCGCATGAAGAAAGAGATTCCCAGCACGACCATGCCATAGGTGACGAGGATGCGCGGGTCTATCTTCGGCAGCAGACGGCCCACGATGGGCGCCGTGGCCACCGCGAGCATGCCCATGGGCGCAGTTGCGAGTCCTGCCCACAGGGCTGTGTAGCCCATTTGCTGCTGCAGCCACAGCGGCGTCAGCACGATGTTGCCGAAGAAGAGTCCGAACATGAGGCTGAGCGTGATGGTAGAGACGAGCCAATTGCGCGAGGCGAAAACCGAGAAGTCGATGACTGGATTCTCGTCAGTCAGCTCCCATATGACGAGTACCCCCAGCGACACGAAAGAAACGACGGCACACCCGACGATGAAGGGAGAAGCGAACCAGTCGAGCTCGCGCCCTTTATCGAGCATGATCTGAAAAGAGGCGACGAACGCGATGAGCAGGCCGAGGCCGGTGATGTCGATCTTGCAGCTCTCGGTTGGAGTTTCCCGGTTGCGCATAATCCACCAGGAGCCGATCCCCACGGCGAGTCCGACGAAGATGTTGATGTAGAAAATCCAAGGCCAGGTCCAGCTGTCGCAGATCAACCCGCCGAAGACTGGCCCGGCGATGGGTGCCACCACGGTCGTCATGCCCCAAAGGGCCAGGGCCACGTTAGACTTGCCATTCGGGAACACGGAGATGAGCAGTGTTGCCGAGAGCGGGATCAACGGGCCGCCGGCGAGCCCTTGGAAGACGCGAAAAACGAGCAGCGTCTCCAGCGAGTTCGCCATGCCGCAAAGGACTGAGAACAGGACAAAGGCCGCAACCGCGCCGATGAACAGCCGTACTTGGCCGAAGCGCTGGGAAAGCCAGCCCGTCAGGGGAACGGTGATGGCCTCGGCCACCGCATACGCTGTGATGACCCATGTCCCCTCGGTGGTGGAGACGCCCAGATCGCCCGAGATTGTCGGGATGGAGACGTTGGTGATGGTGGAGTCAAGAACCACCATGAAATTGCTCAGCGACAGGAACAGCACGCTGAGGCCCAGCTTGGAGCCGGTCAGGGCCGGGTATTCGCTGGAGGTCATTGGGCCGGTCTCCTTGCGGGCGTTGCCGCCTGAGCCTCTCCGACGGCGGAGTCCAGGTCTATGGTCACATGCATGGAGAGGCCGATGCGCAGCGGATGCTTGCCGAGCTGCTCCTGGTCCAGCTGGATGCGCACGGGAATGCGCTGGACAACCTTGATCCAGTTGCCCGTGGCCTCCTGGGCGGGTATGGCGGAGAAAACGGCGCCCGTGCCACCAGAAAACCCGATGACCCGGCCGGTGTAGGGCACGTCCTTGCCGTACAGATCGGAGAACAGGCGGACCGACTGCCCGACCCGGACCCGATGGAGCTGGCTTTCCTTGAAGTTGGCGTCGACATAGACGTTTTGGATGGGCACCACGGCCATGAGCTTGGCCCCCGGCTGAACATACTGGCCGATTTCAACGGCGCGCTGAGCGATGACTCCGTCAACTGGCGAGCGGATCGCGGTGCGCTCCAGGTTCACCCGGGCCTGCTCTAGCGCTGCCCGCGCTGCCAGCACCTCCGGGTGCGAAGCCACGGTTGTCCCTTCTATTAGTGCTGAATTAGCCGCGCGGGTCGCCCTTTGCCGCCGCGCCGGAGGCCCGGGCGGTTGCGGTCACGGCTACCGCCTGCGCAACCGCTGCTTGCGCTTTCTGCTTGAGAGTCTCGGCGTTGTTCAACTCCTCAACTGAAATTGCGCCCGTGCGAACAAGGTCCTGGCGGCGTTTGGCATCCAGCTCCGCCTTCCTCAGGTCGGCTCGGACGCGTTGAAGGTCGGCATCCGTGCTCTGCACCGTCGAGGACGTGGCGCTGAGTTGCCCAGCAAACGTCATGTCCTGGGCGAAAATCTGCCGCACGCGTTGCTCGGCCCGGGCCAGTTCGGCCTCGGCTTGGGCAACGGCGATACGCGTGTCCGTGTCGTCTAGCTGCACGAGAATATCACCCTTTTTCACAGCCTGGGTGTCAACAACCTGCACTGACTTCACCGGTCCAACGATTTGAGGCGTGATCTGCGCGAGTTCCACAGCGGTGTATGCGTTCTCCGTGGAGACCGTGTCTCCGGCGAAAAACGTCGTCCACGTCCACCACAATCCCGCTGAAAGCAGCAGCACACCGGTGAAGCGGAGCAGCAGGCGTTTTCTTCTACGGGCGCGGTCTCCCGGCTCGCTCATTTTGGGTGGTGTTGTTTTAGTGGCCTCGGTCCCAAGTTCTTTCGTATTCAAAACACTCTCCAATTCTTGTCACGTTCGGTGACGGCGATGTTTGACGGGGCAGTTCCGCTGC
>Ga0183099_1001357_pt1 | contig 14469 bp, 14 predicted proteins | sample Biomet1_FD_127788 | JGI IMG/M metagenome (GOLD analysis project Ga0183099, IMG submission 127788) | Microbial communities from bioreactor (seeded with anoxic lake sediment) at LBNL, California, USA - Biofuel metagenome 1 | ecosystem: Engineered > Bioreactor > Anaerobic > Unclassified ... | reverse complement strand
CACCTGTCCGTTCCTCCGCGGCCCGGACACGGTTAAGCACAGCCTCCACAATATCGGCGAAGCGCAGCTCCCCACCTGTCCGTTCCTCCGCGGCCCGGACACGGTTAAGCACAGCCTCCACAATATCGGCGAAGCGCAGCTCCCACGGCAGCAACACCAGCGGCAGCCGCTCCTTTGCAAAGTCCAGCACCGCCTCAGGCACCCGGCGGCCCGGATCCTCGAAGGATAGCATCACCGCCACGGCGCCGGACTCCGCCAAATCACGGACAAAGGTGAGCAGCGCATTATCTTCGCCACAGCCTACCGCCGTCGTCAGCACCAATTCTCCCGGTCGTACGAAATTCCCCGCCGGCGGCTCGATCACCGAAACGTGGCGAATGACTACATCCTCCGGCTCCGGTTGCCGCGTCAACAGGACTTGACCGGGAAACTTAGGCATTCTGAGCAGCTCTGCCAATGTAAAATCATTTTGTTCCACAAAAGAGCCTCCATAGTGGCTATGAACAGCGCAAATCTTCATACAAATTGGACATTGAAGCGATACCTGAAGCTATTATATAATACTTTTGTAAATAAATGCAAATCCTATTGGATCAAAGTGAGGGATAAATATGAAACAATACACTGTTGCTGTTGTCGGCGCGTTGGGCGCTGTCGGCCAGGAAATGCGCAAAGTGCTGGAGCAGCGCAACTTTCCCATCGCCGAGCTGCGGGCATTGGATGTACCGGGATTCGTCGGCCGAGAAATTCCATTCTGCGGCAGCACCGTGAAAATCGCCGCCGCCGAAGAAAGTGCCTTTCGGGGTGTGGACATCGCTCTGTTTGCCGTCAGCGACACGGTCAGCCGTGTCCTTGCACCCGCAGCGGCAAAGGCCGGCTGCATCGTCATTGACAATTCCAGCGCTTTTCGCATGGATGCGGGCGTACCCCTGGTAGTGCCGGAAGTCAACCCCGAAGCGCTGCGCACCCACAGGGGCATTATCGCCAACCCCAATTGCTCGACAGTGATCGCCATGCTTCCCTTAAAGCCTTTGAACGATTACGCCGGTCTTCGGCGCGTCGTCGCGTCAACTTATCAGGCGGTATCCGGCGCAGGTGCGGCGGGCATCACCGAACTGACTGAACAGACGCGGCAGGTACTTGACGGCAAGCCCATCGCACCGGCGGCCTTCGCCCACCGGATTGCCTTCAACCTGATTCCCCACATCGACTATTTCGAGGACAACGCCTATACCCATGAAGAAATGAAGATGCTGCACGAGGGCCGGAAAATTCTCGGCCTGCCTGAACTCAAAGTTTCCTGCACCTGCGTTCGCGTTCCGGTGTTCCGCAGCCACAGTGAATCCATCACAATTGAGACCGAACGTCCCATTGATCCTGACACCGCGCGTGCCCTGCTTGCAAAGACTCCGGGCGTCAGAGTTGTGGATGATCCGGCGAACAAAATCTATCCGATGCCTGTAGACACCTCCGACGGCGACTTGATTTACGTCGGCCGCATTCGTAAGGATCTGTCGAATGACGGCAACGGCCTCTGCTTCTGGTGTTGCGGGGACCAGCTCCGCAAAGGCGCAGCGCTCAACGCCGTCCAAATTGCAGAAAAAATGCTTGAAATGGGATTGTTGTGATGGAAAAACCCATTGTTGTATTGAAATTCGGCGGCACATCCGTCGCCGATCAAGCTGGCCGTTCCGCTGTCATTCGCCACATCTGCGCCGTGAAGAACAGCGGCCGCGATGCAGTGGCCGTCGTTTCCGCCATGGGACGGCTTGGAAAACCCTACGCCACCGACACCCTGTTGACGCTGGCCCCGGATGCAGACGCCCGCGCCCGCGATCTGTGATGAGCTGTGGCGAAACCATCGCAGCCTGCGTGCTGGCGAACGAACTGGAGCAGCACGGCATGCCTGCCCTGCCGATGAACGGTGCCTCGGCACGTGTTCTCACTGACGGTACCTTCGGCCGCGCCGAGGTGATCGGAATGGATACGGAGCCCGTCCTCCAGGCGTTGAGCGCCGGAAAAGTTCCCGTGATTACCGGCTTTCAGGGCGTCAGCCTTGACGGGGACCTGACCACGCTCGGCCGTGGCGGCAGTGACACCTCCGCCGTGGAGATCGGCGGATACCTTTCGGCCGAAAATGTGATCATTTTTACCGATGTTCCGGGCGTCGCGGTCTGTGATCCCCGCTTGGTACCGGAAGCACCCTACCTGCCGGTGATGGACAGCCGTGACATTCTCCTGCTCGCGCAATACGGTGCGAAGGTCATCCATCCCCGCGCTGTTGCTGCCGGACAAAAGCATCGCGTTCCCGTTTTTGTGCGCTCCACTTTTGATGACCGGCCGGGCACCGAAATCGCCGAACTGCCGAAGCTGCCGGAGGGGTTGCAGGGCGTGGCACTGCTCAAAAACTGCCTCCGCAGCCGTATCAAAGCCCTTGACGCCCTGCCCGTGGGTGACGGCTTTGTCCTTCCCGGCGGCGGAGATATCTCCATCGTCACCGCCCTGTGCCGGCCGCTTTCGGCAGCGCAGACTGCCGCCATCGCTGCGCTGGGTAAAACCGCCCGCACCGGTGAGCTGCTGCACCTGCTGGTCCCCGACGGGCAGGCAGCCGAGGCGGTCAGACAAATCTATGAAATTCTTAAATAAGGAGGTCCCCATGGAACAGAAAATTTTTGAACAGTATGAGAGTGAGGTCCGCTCTTACTGCCGCAAATTCCCCGCTGTTTTTAAAACCGCAAAGGGCAGTATTCTTACCGACGATCATGGAAAAAACTACATTGACTTTTTCTGCGGTGCAGGCGGCTGTAACTACGGCCATAACAATGACTATATCAAAAACAAGGTCATTGAATACCTGCAGGCCGACGGCATTATCCACGCGCTGGACATGTATGCCGACGCCAAAGGCGAGTTCATCCAGTATTTTGAGGAAAATGTCTTGCAGCCAAGAGGACTCAATTACAAGATTATGTTTCCCGGCCCCACAGGCGCCAACGCCATGGAGGCGGCCCTCAAGCTGGCCAGAAAGGTCAAGCAGCGCAGCAACGTGTTTGCCCTTATGGGCGCGTTTCACGGCATGACCCTGGGCACACTGGCCCTGACCACCGACGAAGCTGCGCGTCAGGGCAGCGGCGTCGCGCTGCAGAATGTCACCCACATTCCTGCTCCTTATATGTTCCCAGAGTTGGACACAATAAAGTATATGGAAACCCTCCTGACCGACGATCACAGCGGCGTTGAAAAGCCCGCTGCACTGGTCGTGGAGACCACCCAGGCCGAAGGCGGCATCCATGTCCTGCCGACGGAATGGCTGCGCGCTGCGCGGAAGCTGTGTGACGAGCACGACATGCTGCTGATTTGCGATGAGATTCAGGTGGGCTGCGCCCGCACGGGTACCTTCTTCGCCTTTGAGCGTGCCGGCATCCAGCCGGACATCTTCGCGATGGCAAAATCCATCGGTGGTATAGGCTTTCCGTTCGCACTGACACTTTTCAAACCCGAGCTGGACATCTGGACTCCCGGCGAGCACAACGGCACCTTCCGCGGCTTTCAGCCGGCCATGGTTGCTGCCAAGGCCGGATTGGAGTTCATGCTGAGTGAACACGTAGAGGCCGAGACCGTCCGCAAGAGCAAAATCGTAGAAGGCTTCTTAGGCGCTGAGCTGCCGAAACTGGGTCTGAATCTGCCCTTCCGGGGCATCGGCCTGATCTGGGGCATCGACTTCGGTGCCTATCCCGAAAACACAGCTAAGCACGTAAGCCGCGCTTGCTTCGACCGGGGCATGGTCATTGAACTGGCCGGCCGCCATGACTGCGTACTCAAACTTATGCCGGCGCTGACCACCGACGACCAAACCCTCCGACGCGGGCTGGAGATCATCGTCGACGCCATTGCGTCTCTCAATTTGAAATAGACTGTAAAATTTAGGCAGGAAAGCACCCCATGGGGGTGCTTTCCTGCGATTGGTGATATAATGCAATCAAACATTTGCAGGGTGGCGGAAGATATGTCGGAACAATATCTGGTGACCGGCGCGGCGGGACATCTGGGCAGCGCGGTGGTACAAGCACTGCTTCGCCGCGGCGAGCGGGTGCGGGCTCTGCTGCTGCCCGGCGAGCCGAACTCGCCGGCAGGGGCAGAGCTGTTTTACGGCGATGTGCGCGACAAGGAAAGCCTCCACTCCTTTTTTGACTGCGGCAGTCAAGCGACGGTCATCCACTGCGCCGGCATCGTGTCCATCGCCAGCGGCCGCGCGCCGCTGGTGCGGCAGGTCAACGTAGATGGTGTGCGCAACATTCTGGCGCTGTGCCGGGAATACGGCGCTAAACTGCTGCACGTCAGCTCGGTCCACGCTATACCGGAAAAACCCAAAGGCGAGATCATCACGGAAGTTTCCCATTTTGATTTAAAGAATGTGACCGGTTATTATGCTGAGACCAAAGCTGAAGCGACCCAGCTGGTCCTTGATGCGGCCGCCGCAGGACTTAACGCACGGGTAGTGCATCCCTCCGGCATCGGCGGCCCTGGGGATAACGGACGAGGACACCTGACCGCGCTGGTGTCAGACTTCTGCACAAAGCGGCTGTTCTGCGGCGTTTCCGGCGGTTATGATTTTGTCGACGTACGCGATGTGGCGGACGGTATCCTGTTGGCCCTTGACCACGGCCGCGCCGGCGAGAGTTATATCCTTTCCAACCGCTGGCTCTCGGTACGCGAGGTGCTGGGGATGCTGCACGACATCACCGGAGTCCGCGAAATTCGTTGGTACCTTCCCACCGGATTTATTAAAACCATGGCCCTGCCCGCCGAGGGCTGGTACGCGCTGCGGGGCAAACCGCCGCTGTTTACGCAATATTCCCTCTACACGCTTGCCTCCAATGCCCAGTTTTCCCACGAAAAAGCAACAAAAGAACTGGGGTATCACCCCCGTGACTTCCGCGAAACGCTGCGTGACACCGTCACCTGGCTGCGGGAGAGAGGGCGGATTTAAAACAAAACCCTCTCCGTTATTTTCTCATCAAGAATTACCTCCGAAGGATTCCACCCGGAAATAGCTTTTTTCGGGTGGAATCCTTCGTTTTTAAATCACTTCTCGGGAGGATGCACCTCTACATGGGCCCTAAAACGGCATTCTTATAAGGTAAAAACATTTTCATCTCAATAAACCTCATGCTGTATCTTGATATTGCGCTGCGCACACCGTATACTGAGATGGTGTCGCTTTTATTTCTGCAGCTTTGAGGTATTATGGTACAGACAATCAACCTACTGGACGAGCGCCGGCACCCTTTACAGGTGATCTGGTATCTGGCGTGGCCCATCCTAATTGAGCAATTCCTCCTGACCTGTGTTCAATATGCGGACACCGCCATGGTGGGCGTTATCGGTCCCAGCGCCACGGCATCTATTGCACTGAGTGCGTCGGTTACATGGATGGTCAACGGCCTGTTTACCGGTCTGGCTATCGGTTTTGCTGTGTTGGTAGGGCGCTATATCGGTGCAGGCGATCCGGAGGGAGCCAAGCGTGTCACCGTGCAGGCTGTGTTTGCTATTTTGGCCGTAGGCGGAGTGCTGACAGTCATCGTGGTGATCGTCGCCCAATTTCTTCCTGCCTGGATGGGTGCGGAGCAGGCCATTCGCGCCGACGGTACTGCCTTTCTCACCATTGTCGGATCGGGATATGTTTTTAACTGCGCACAGGTGGTGTGCTCCAATCTGCTTCGCTGCGCCGGTGATACGCGGACGCCGTTGTTTTATAACCTGCTGACCAACGTGATCAATGTCATTTTGCTTCTTTTTCTGATTTTTGAACCCCGCGATGCGGTGATCCTTGGTCACACTGTTCATGTGTGGGGCGCGGGATTGGGTGTGCGCGGCGCGGCGATCGGTTCGCTTACCGCAGTGGCAGTCACTTCCCTCCTGCTTATGCGAAAGCTGGTTTTCGGCGGCACAATTCTTAATCTGCGTGGCTTCGGGCACGTCCGTCTGGAAAAACCGATCTGGCGTGATGCTTTCAGCTATGGCCTGCCTGTGACGCTTGAGCGCATCACGATCAACGGCGGCCAAATAGTACTGACCGGACTTGTCACCTCCATCGGCACAGCTGCGCTCGCCGCGCACCAATACGCCACTACCGCTGAATCTATGGCCTATATGCCGATGTTTGGCTTCGCTACGGCGGCCACAGCACTGGTATCCCAAAGCCTTGGCGCCGGCAACTATAAGCTGGCCCGCCGTTTCGGCGACTGGAGCCTCTGGGGCGGCACTGGGCTGATGTTCTTCCTTGCAGCTGCCTTATATGCATTCGCACCACGGTTAGTTGCTTTGTTTACCGATGTTCCGGAAGTCATCGCCATGGGCGGAGGCGTGCTGCGGATCGAAGCTTTTGCTGAGCCGTTTTTCGCCATCGCCACCATTGTCTTTGGGACGCTGCGCGGCTCCCGCGACAGCCGTTTCGCCGCGATTGCCGGTATGGTTGGCATGTGGGTGGTGCGCCTGCCGCTGGCGTTTTTGCTGGTAAAGTTCACCGACCTTGGCCTGTACTGCATTTGGATCGCCATGGCCTGCGATCTGTTTATTCGCGCTGTCATTGCCTTTATCCGGTACTCTCGTTACCGGTGGACTGAAGCGTAGCGAGTGCATGATCTTCACGACAAAAAACGCATATCCGCGCTGCAGCGGATATGCGTTTTCTCTATCGTTCAGGCTTTACTGAGGTCAATGGCCTGCTGCAGCTCCGTGAACAGCTGACCATAGCGAATCTTATCCGGCACCGTGGTAATCCCCGCCCACAACGACAGCGGCATCGGTGCGCCATCACAATTAAAAGACTCGCCGTTGCGGCTGAGCACCTGCCGCCGCAGCTCCTCGGCTGCCGTCGGGTCGCGCAGTCCGGTAATCAGCGCGAACTCATCGCCGCCGACACGCAGGGTCAGCATCTCTTCCCCCGCCGCTGCGTCAATGCGCCGGGCCGCCTCGCGGATTGCCAGATCGCCTGCCCGCCGGGAAACCGCATTAAACCCCATCAGGTTCTGGATATCAAAACAAATCACCTGCGTACTGGCATTTTCCCTGAAATAGTCGTACGCTTCGCTCAAATCAACTTTTTTCCTCGCCAGATTCATGTCCCCGTCCTCCTCAAAATAATAATCGAGCTTTGGGAACAAGCCGGTGAACTTCCACTCTCCCGCAAATTCCGATGGCAGAACTCCCCAGAACCGCCGAAAAGCCCGCGAAAATCCCTCCGGTGAATCATACTGAAATTTCATTGCCGCTTGAAGCACCGAGGTGCCGGAGAGCATTTCCTGCGCCGCACGGGTCAGCCGCCGTTTACACAGATATTCTCCGACGCTGAGATGCAGCGCGTAGCGAAACAGTTTTTCCAGCGACGACAGGGACACATGACAGTGCTCCGCAGCGTCCGCGCGGGCAATTGGATTTTCCAGATTATCCTCTAAAAACGCAATGGCCAAAGTCAACACATAAAAGTTCCGCACCCGCATCCTCCCTTCGCTCTCCACCAATATACCACATGACTTGGGTCGCCGTCCCGACGCTTTGAGCACGTTTTTATATAGCAAAGTGCGGCAAAAGGCCGCCGGGGGGTACCGGCGACCTTTTACAAAGGGGGGGATAAATGGGTTTATATAAGGGGAAAAGAGAAGGGGTGTTGGAATGGTTATACTATAACATGGGGGCAAAAGAAATGTGTGTACATTTTGTAAAGGGTTTTTGAATATTTCCAGACTTTTGTTACTGTTGCGTGCTGCCTTCCAGCTTGATGGTAAGATCTGATTTTTGCCCGTTGCGCTCAACCGTGACGGTAACCACGTCGCCCACCTTATATTTGCTCTTTTGGTAGTTGAGTTCAGCAGAGGTGCTGACCGTTACACCGTTGAAAGCGATGATCTTGTCTCCCGCCTTGATGCCTCCCTTGGCAGCACAGCTGCCCTCAACGACTTCCTTGACGGTAATGCCTGCCTCGATGTTGTAATAAGCTGCCTGTTCGTCAGAGACGCTTTGAACTGAAATGCCCAGCATAGGACGGCTGGCTACATAGCCGTATTTGATGAAATCGTTGGTTATTTGAAGTGCGATGTTGCTCGGAATGGCGAAGCCGATGCCCTCTACGTCCTCTTCACTGATTTTGGAATTGATGACACCGACCACCTGGCCGCGGCTGTTGATCAATGGTCCGCCAGAATTGCCGGGATTGACGGCAGCATCTGTCTGGATCAGGGTCATCATCGTGTTGTCGATCGTCAGGGTACGCTCTGTGGCGGAGATATATCCGGCAGTCAGGGTCTCTGCAAACGTTTGGCCCAGCGGGTTGCCAATGACGATGGCGTTCTCGCCGACGATCAGTTGATCGCTGTCGCCGAACTCAGCGGGGGTCAGCCCGGTGGCGTTGATTTTTACGACAGCGATATCCGTATTCTCGTCGGCGCCTACCAGCTTGGCCTCATACTCTTTGCCGTCCCACAGGGTGACGGTGATCTTCGTGGCTTCCTCGACCACATGGTTATTAGTCATCACATAGCCATCGGCGGTCAGTATAATGCCGGAGCCGGTGGCGGTCTGGGTCTGCTGCTGTTGCTGCTGTCCCTGGCCAAAGCCATAGCCATAATAGCCGGAGCTGGTACTCGCCGGGATCTCGCAAGTGAACAGCACAACCGACGGAAGGTTCTTTTCATAGATCTGCGGCACAGTCATCGCATCTTCGTCGGTGCCAAGCTGGTAATAAACCACCTTCTGGGCACTGGTTTCCTGCGTCTGCACGGCGGCGCCTGCGGCCGTGGCCGCTGAAGCGCCATAATTGTTCTCATACCATACATATCCACCAACGGAGGCCAGTGAGATGCCGCAAACCAGCACCAATGCAAGAAGGCACTTGCCGAGGGCTTGGATCGCCCTGCGGGGCTTTTTCGGCGAGAGAACGCGGGACGGTATATTTTGCGGGGATTGTTTCGGATCCTCGTACTGAGGGTTGAACGATTCATACGGATTATAATACACGGTAGAGCCCTCCTGTTCTTTCCGATTTTTCATAATTTTATGATACCCTTTATCTATGAACAAAACCAGATATTTTTTGCAAACGATTTGTAAAGCAAAAATGATATGGAAATCCAGCCGGGATATGATATAATCTGTATAATTCATGATTGTCATCTGTATTATGGGAGGTGTTCCGCCGATGGACGAATATTCCCGCTGGCTTTCCTCTCCTGTCCTGACGCAGGAGCAGCGGGCCGAACTGCGCGCTCTGAGCATACCGGAGCGTGAGGACCGCTTTTACCGTACAATGGCCTTTGGCACCGCCGGCTTGCGCGGCGTAGTGGGCATGGGCCTCAATCGCATGAACGAGTATGTTATTCGTCAGGCTACGGACGCCCTCGCACGCGTTCTGAAAACTATCCGGCGCAGCGCCGAAAGGCGTCTGCATTTGCTATGACTGCCGCCTCAGCTCAAAATTTTTTGCTGATGAGGCCGCCTATGTACTGCGCTGCCGCGGTGTGCCGGTGCGGATGTTCTCAGCCCCGCGGCCGACACCCCAGCTTTCTTTTGCTGTCCGGCGCTTCGGCGCTGCGGCCGGCATCAACGTCACCGCCAGCCACAACCCAAAGGAGTACAATGGTTATAAAGTCTATTGGGATGACGGCGCTCAGCTTTCGCCTGACAAGGCCGACCTGATGGTTGCTGAGATGGGGCGCATTGACGTGCTCTCTCCCCGTCCTGTCTCCGAAAATGAACTCGAGACGCTGACGCTCCTGGGTGCGGATTTCGACGGTGAATATACTGATGCAGTACTGCGTTGTGCGATCGATCCGCAGATTGCTCATGATTCCGATCTGAGAATTGTTTATACACCGTTTCACGGCGTGGGTGGCGCAATCGCCCCGCTGGTATTGGAGTCTCTGGGTTTCCAAAACATTTTTTATGTCCGGGAACAGATGGACCCCGATGGGACTTTTCCGACGGTAGTCAGCCCGAATCCGGAAGATCCCCGTGGCTTTGAACTGGCAGAGCGCCTGGGGCTCTCGGTCGGCGCCGACCTTCTGATCGGCAACGACCCCGACGCTGATCGAGTTGGTATCGTTGTCCGTGACCGGGACGGAGGTTACGTTCCTCTCTCCGGCAACCGGACCGGCTCCCTGCTGGCTTATTATCTGCTGACCGCAGGGAAACGCTGCGGTGTCCTGCCCCCAAACCCCGCCATTATTCAGACCATCGTCACCACCGGACTGTCGAAGGCCATCGCCGAACAAAACGGCGCTGTGTGTTTCGAAACCTTTACCGGTTTTAAATACATGGCCGAGAAGGTCGCCGAGCTGGAAGCCGAAGGAAAATATCGTTATGTGATGACTTATGAAGAGTCCTATGGCTATATGATCGGCGACCACGCCCGGGATAAGGATGGTGTCGTTGCCGCTATGCTGTTGGCCGAAATGGCTGCCTGGTACAAAAGCCGTGGCATGACCCTGCTGGATGGTCTGCGGGAGCTTTGGGCTGAATATGGCTGTTTTGATGAGGAGACCGTCAACATTATTTTGCCGGGCGAGGACGGCATGAAGCGGATGGGCCTGGGGTGATGTCGGCTCTGCGGAAAACCCCGCGGGAGCTTGCGATGCAGGCGAAGGTTCGCGACCATCTGCGCGGTCTGGACAGCTGCGGCGCTCCCGTCGCCCCCTCTGGCATGGATGTGCTGGTCTGGATGCTAAACGGCGGCAGCCGACTGGCCGTTCGCCCTTCCGGCACTGAGCCGAAGCTTAAGCTTTACGCCCTGGCAAAGGGCGAAACGCCCGAGGACACCAGAGCGATGGCACACAAACTGGCACTAAGCGCAAAACAGATAATTGAATCTATTGAATAACGGAGAAACACAATGAAAACACGGACACACAACAAAACCGAGGAAGAAGTTCTGCGTCAGCACACCCGCAGGAAAATGACGATCATCATCGCCGCATGCACATTGCTAATTGTTGCAGGCATCGTCGCTGTCGTGCTGCTGGTGGGCCGCGGCCGCGCCACTGTGAAAGGCACATTGGAGCAGTACTACCAGACCATGTACACGGACAACGGCAAAGGCTTTGACGATATGGCTGAATGCTTTGCTCCCGATCTTTCGACCGATTGGTACAACAACATGACTGTCTTTGGCATGAATTTCTCCGCGCTCTCTTCCTGGCGGATGGAATCGCTGGAGCAAGTGGGCGGAAATGTCAGCTGCAAAGTGAAGATTACCGAACAGGAGAGCGGTTCAGCCACCTCCCTGGCCACCACCCGGCAAACTTATGCAAACGCGCAGGCGCTTTGTGATGTGATTTTTCAGCTTAACATCAGCGGCGACACTGGCAGCATGGTCACGCATGGCGTCACCGAGATGGTCAAAATCAATGGAAAATGGTACTTTGTCTCCACCTCCATTCCGATGACAGTGGAATCCCGTAAGGGCAGCTCACAGGAATGGTATGAACAATACGGCGACGAGGGATTGGGGAACTGAATATGAAAATGAAACGTCTGGGCCGAACTGGCCTGATGATGACGGAAAACAGCTTTGGCGCGCTGCCGGTGCAGCGCGTTTCAACCGGCGACGGCGCAGCTCTGCTGCGCTATGCCTATGACCAAGGCGTCAATTTCTTCGACACAGCACGGTTTTACACCGACAGTGAAGAAAAAATCGGACTGGGCCTCTCTGATGTGCGGCGTGATGTATATATCGCCACAAAAAGTATGGCGCGCGACCGCCGGGGTGCGCTGGAACAGCTGGATGTCTCCCTCCGCTGCATGAAGACCGACTATGTGGACCTTATGCAGCTTCATAACGCTCCGGCTTTGCCCGATGAATGTGACCCGGAAAGCGCTTACGCCGCCCTGCTGGAGGCAAAGAAAATCGGCAAGTGCCGCTTTATCGGCATCACCACCCATCGGCGGGACGTGGCGTTGGCTGCAGCGGAGAGCGGACTGTATGACACCGTCCAGTTCCCTCTCAATTATCTCTCCACCGACGAGGATCTTGCGCTCATCGAAGCATGCGCAAAAAACGATGTGGGCCTGATCGCCATGAAAGGCATGAGCGGCGGCCTTATTTCCAGCCCGCGGGCAGCTTACGCTTTCTTTACCCAATATGACAATGTCATTCCTATCTGGGGTGTGCAGAATAAGAGCGAACTCGACGACTTTCTGCGCTTTGCCCGGGAAGGCGTGGCTATGAACGAAGAACTTCGCGAAATCATCAAAAAGGACCGTGCAGAGCTGGCTGGGAATTTTTGCCGCGGCTGCGGTTATTGTATGCCCACCTGCCCTGCCCATATTGCCATTTCCGACGCGGCGCGAATGATTCTGATGCTGCGCCGTGCCCCCTGGCAGGAATACACCACCCCGGCTTTTATCGCAAAAATGAAGAATGTCAATAACTGTACCAACTGCGGCGCCTGTCATGCTCACTGTCCTTATGGGCTCAACACACCGGTATTGTTGCGTGAGAATTACGCGGATTTTCTCGCCTTCTGCGGAGAAAAAGGGATCTCCATAGAATAAATCACCCGGTTTCCTCTCCCCAAAAAAGAACAAGAGGAGGGTCTTTACCATGCGTTCAAATGGAAGAAAGCTTCTGCTCCTGCCCTTGGCTGCCGCGCTGCTGCTCTCACTATTCCCGATGTCTGCCTCAGCTGCCTCCGATGGCGATGTGCTGCAGGACAACTTTGTCCGAATCACCACCGCGCATGGCTTTTCCAAGGGTACGCTTCAGTCTCTGGCAGTCAGCACCGACTACGGTGACGGCGCGCTGACTCTGACCGACGGCGCAACTGACGGCACATATGAATCAGCCGAACTGGCTGTCCCCGCTTTTGAATATCTGGTGGCCAGCTGGAGCGCCGACACACCGGAAGGCACCTATATTGAAGTGGCTGCCCGGGCCTATGTGGATCTGAAAAGCGCCTGGAGCTCCTGGCTGTCCTGGGGTAAATGGAGCCCATACATCAAAAGAGCCAGCACGGACCAAAAAGACGCTCTGGCCCGCATCGACACCGACACTTTTACCGTCCTCGGCAGCAACGGCGAAACCGCATCAAAAATTCAGCTGCGCGTGACGCTGCACACCGATGATCCTGCCGTCACACCGGTATTCCGTGAGCTATGCTCCACGATGAAAAATACGCTCGAGGGGCAAGCCATCCCGATCTGGCACGGCGACGCCGAAATGGCACTGCCCGCGTCGGTTTTGATTTCGGATGCACCTGCCATTTCCCAAATGGTGCGCGACAGCAGCATTGCCGATTCGATTTGCAGCCCCACCACCGTCACAATGATTCTCAACACACGGGGTGAGAATCTGCTGCCGGAGGAGGTTGCTCTCCGAGAATATGATTTCTATTACGAGGGTTTCGGCAACTGGCCCTTTACCGTCGCCTTGGCCGGCTCTTACGGGTATACGGGCTACTGCCACTACGCGGATTTGGATTTTGTCCGCCAGGAGCTGGCCTCGGGCCGCACGGTAGGTCTGAGCGTCCAATACAGCAACAGCCCGGACGGCGCCTACCCGTATCTTGAAAACGCTGCCATCAGCGGCACCGCCGGACATCTGATCTCCATCGTCGGCTACGGGACGGAGAGCGGCGTGGATTATTTCTATTCCAACGACTCGGCCGCCGGCACCGACAGCGCCTGCGCCCTGCGTAAATACAAGGCAGATCAGCTGGACGGCGCTTGGGTCAGCCGCCTCTGCTATGTCGTCAGTAACGAAAAGGAAGCCGGCGCCGGCTTTGCCGCGCCGCAGCGCATCGAGGCGACACTTGAATATGCGGGGGAGGAAGGCGTATATAACATCCTTGTGGACGGCCAGCCGATCTCCGGCTTGTCCAAGAATTTCTCCGCTAAAACCGTCCAGCTGGGTGCCGGCACTGCGTTGTTAATTTCAGACGATGCGGCCGACACATCCGGCGAGGGGACGGCTTCCTGTCTTGCCACCCATGAGATGCAATATCTTACCGTCACCGGCAGCGGGCAACTCCGCGTCGGCGACAGCCCGGCGGGCACGGTTTACATCATTGTCAACAACGGTCCGACCTATGTCGCCCGCTTTGATCCGGCCGCCTCTACCGCCCCGGACTCCACCGGGAATACGACAACTCAGCCCGAGACCGATACCAGTGAAACGGCGACGCCCCCAGATATCACCGGAACCCCTGAAAATTCCATCCCCGCCGTCGCCTCCTGGCGCACCTGGGCAGGCGTCGCTGTCATCGTGATCGGCCTTGCGGCGCTGGCGGGCTGGCGTCGGCGTGACCGTGTGAGTGCCACCACTGCTCGGAAGAACCGGCATAATAAGAACAAATAAGAACGCAGCGCGCCCGGCCATACGGCCGGGCGTCTGATTACGCAAGCCATCAGTTCGCCCGGCAACAACCGAACACCGGCGTCCGAAGGCATGTTATCCAAATGTCCTTGTAACATACCTAC
>Ga0183099_1001356_pt1 | contig 14479 bp, 14 predicted proteins | sample Biomet1_FD_127788 | JGI IMG/M metagenome (GOLD analysis project Ga0183099, IMG submission 127788) | Microbial communities from bioreactor (seeded with anoxic lake sediment) at LBNL, California, USA - Biofuel metagenome 1 | ecosystem: Engineered > Bioreactor > Anaerobic > Unclassified ... | reverse complement strand
GCGCACACGTTAATGCCCATCGCGGCGGCGGAGGCCGTGCGGGCATGGGAACGGACAGTATCCGCAGCCCGTCCGAGCATGCACAGGAAAGAACGGAACGTAACGTGCGGACGGACCGGGGCAGCAGAAAATGACGGAGCCGTACCGTTCTCCGTAAACCGGTACATCACGCTGTCTGCCTGTCCCTTTTTCAAATTCCGCGCCGCTGCCAGTTTTGTTCTGAAGCTGTGCATTTTGTTATGGGGCTCATTTTCAAAACCTACGTAACTGATAATTTCCATAATACTTCTATCGACATAAAAACAGACACATATTAGAATAATGATATGTCTGACAGCACGAAAAAAAAGCCGGGCCCGTTCGTCTGGATCACAGCAGGAATCGTTATCGGTATTATTTTAAAGTTGTTCGTATTTGATTTTCTCCGTATTTCCGGTACTTCAATGGAACCGACTGTTCACGACGGGTCAACCGTACTCATAAATAAACTGTCGTACGGTCTTGTAAAACCGGGAAGCAGAGATTTTTTCGTCCAGTGGAGTCATCCAAAACCGGGAGACGTCGTTATTTTTCTGCATGATAATAAAATCGTTATCAAACGCTGTGCGGCCGTTTCGGGAACCAGACTGGATTATTCAGACGTTTCAGGGTATAGTCTGTCTGTGGGAGCTGCAAAAATAGCGCTGACAAAAGAAGAGTACGAACTGATGTGTAATTCAACATACGTACCCGACGGATTCATCCTTGCTCTAGGGGACAATTACGGCAGTTCGATCGATTCGCGCAGCTACGGATTCGTATCTGTAAAAAACGTTGTGGGCAGGGTTATCGGTAAATGAACGAGTATTTCCGCAAAAAACGCATTATCGGTACGGCCGTAGCCGTGCTTCTTTTTATTGGATACACTACGGTAAAATATGCAAAACTCGCCTATACGCCCGTCGAACAGATAACGCCGCGCAGCCAGATCATTGAACGCGGTTCTATCGTCGACCGGCTGGGAAAACCGCTCGCCGTTCAGACGAATTTTTACCATGTCGGCGTCACGCCCCATCTTATACTCGACAAACCTATGTTTGCAAAAGATACGGCACCGGCGCTGGGCATGACAGAAGCGGATATTCTGTCTATTCTTGACAATGCAAAAAACAGCAGCTTTGTATATCTGAAAAAAAAGATAGACCAGGAATCGTACGAACAGCTCAAGCAGATCACTGACGCAAAAAAATATTCGTTCGTGCGGTACGACCGCATTCCCGGACGATTTTATCCAGAAAACGCGCTTGCCTCCCAGCTGGTCGGCTATATGGGCGACGACGGAAACGGTCTTTCCGGTGTCGAGTATTCCATGCAGCAGATGCTTTCACCGGCTGCTCCCGCCGATTCCGGCAAGATAGAACAGGGGAAAAACGTGTATCTGACAATCGACGCGAATCTCCAGTATAAGCTCGAACAGATATCCAACAAGGCAATGAAAGAGACACAGGCAGAATGTATGATGCTTATAGCGGCGGAGGCAAAAACGGGAGAAATACTGTCATACATAAGCCTTCCTGCCGCAAATCTGAACGAATACAATTTCGCCTCGATCGACGAGACGATAGACCGCCCCGCAATGTCGGCGTACGAACCAGGCTCCGTGTTCAAGATATTCACCGTTGCTATGCTGTATGACGCAGGTCTCGTAAAAAGCAGCGACAGTTTCTTCTGCGACGGGGAATATGAACACTTGACGCCGGGCGGTGAAATGATCCGTATAAAATGTCTTGATAAACACGGCTGGGTAACTCCGCGCGACGCGCTGAGGCTGTCGTGCAACGACGCGCTCGGTCAGATGAGCGACAGAATTTCTGAAGAAGACTTTATTTCAGGTATCAGGAAAATCGGATTCGGTTCCCGCACGGGCGTTGAACTGCCAGGAGAAACTACCGGTTCCGTAAAAGACACTGACAGCAGACTGTGGTCGGCTCGTTCAAAACCGACGATCGCGATCGGCCAGGAAATAAGCGTTTCCGCGCTCCAGATGGTTCAGGCTGCAACCGCCATCGCGGACAACGGCGTGCCGGTTCAGCTGACCGTCATCAAACGTATCACGAACAAAGACGGCTCCGTTTATTACGAGCACCAGATACAGCATAAGGACAGGCTGTTCAAGGCTCCGACTGCGCAGTATCTGCTGAGCTGCATGGAAACGACTGCAACGACGGGAACGGGCACACGGGCGAATCTGGGCGATATTTCGATCGGCGTAAAAACAGGAACCGCACAGATGGCCGACAAAAACGGAGGCTACAGTACAACTGATTTCCTGTCCAACTGCATCGCTATATTCCCGGTAGAAGATCCCCAGATCATTCTTTACATTGTCATTGAAAAGGCAAAGGGTGAAACGTACGCGGGCCGTATCGTAGCGCCTGTAATCGCGGAAGCAGCGGACGCAATCATCGACCATCTGGGCATGAGCCGCGGAGGAGCTGCTTCGGTGTCGCACAGCGGGCGCATCGTTATTCCGGCAGGACGACAACTCAAAATAGGAAGTTCGCTTCCCGATTTTACGGGAATGTCAAAACGCGACCTTCTGCCGCTGCTGGAACGCAGCGATTTCCAGGTAAAACTGAACGGAAACGGCTGGGTCACGAACCAGAATCCGGCACCCGGAACGCCTGTCACGGAGAATATGGTAATTGAACTCAATTTGGAATAAAAACAGAGATTCCTTTACCGCACGCTTTCCGTCGCTTGCTCAGATGTTCAGCAGGTACATTGCTGAGACAGACGCCGGAACTCCCGTTCCGTTCTGGACAATCCAGCAGGCAAAGAATGGCAGTGTCACCGCATCGGAAGACGGCGCGCTGCTACACTCATCGTACGATCCGGAACGTGAATCACAGCAGGCCGCGCAGAGATCCGATTTTAAATCCTGCACAGCCGCAGTTTTTTACAGCTGCGGACTCGGCTACACGCCGTCGGCATATGCCAGACTTTACCCGGAGCGGACAATACTTATTATTGAACCTGAACCGTTACATTTTTTTGCAGCGCTCACTCTCACCGACTGGAGCACGATATTCGCGTGTCCGTCGTGTATGATCGCTCTCGGCTGTCCGCCGGAAACTGTTATCCCGCTCATTGAACGGTCTGGTACTGCACACTGCGCTTTTTTTTCTGTTCCTTCGCAGACAGCACACGCCCGTCAGTATTTTGAAACGCTCCGCATACTTGTTGACAGAAACAGACGGAAAGACGACATTAACACGGCAACGCTCGAACGGTTCGGCAGACTGTGGCTGCGCAACAGTTTTCTGAATATCCGTCAATACCGGACGCTTCCGGGCGCAGGCATATATGCGGATAACGGAACAGGTCTCCCTTTTCTGATCCTTGCAGCGGGACCGTCGCTTGAACAGACTCTGCCGCATCTGTCTGAACTCAAAAAAAGATCCGTGATCGTCTGCGTAGACACAGCGCTCAGAGCATGTCTGAGAACGGGCGTTGAACCTGATTTTATAGTCCTTGCTGACCCTCAGTATTACGCATACCGCCATATCGCAGGGCTATCTTCTCCTTCGAGCGTCCTTATAACCGAAACAGCCGTCTATCCCGCCGTATACCGTTTTCCATGCAGACGAACAGTTCTCTGTTCATCCCTGTACCCGCTCGGAAAATGGTTTGAACAGCGGTTCGGCGGCAAAGGTGATCTGGGAGCGGGAGGCTCTGTTGCGTCCTCCGCCTGGAATTTCGCATACCTTGCCGGAGGAAGAGAACTGTACACAGCAGGACTCGATCTGTCCTTTCCCGGAAGGAAAACGCATATCAAGGGAAGCACGTTTGAACAGACAGTCCATACTGATTCTACTCGTACCCGCACGGCAGAATGCGCCGGTCTGCCTGCGTTGTTTTCCGCAGGAGCCGAATATGGCAGCGATTATACCGGTTCGCCGGTTCTTACCGACGCACGGATGAAACTGTTCGCATGGTGGTTTGAAAGCAGACTTGCAGCCTGTCCCGGAGCGCAGACATATACATTCAGCACGGACGGGCTGTCTGTTCCCGGAATACAACCGGTACAATTCAAGGTCCTGCTCTCAAAGCCGGATATACGTTCACAAAAACAGCTTTTTTTTGAACAAAGCGAAAAAAACACCGACGGCAGTATTCCTTCTCCCCAGAAATTCGGCTCCGTGATGAAGGAATTTTCCGCAGATATTTCCGCACTGTACGATACAGCGAAAAAAGGTATGACCGTCTGCGAAACCGCACTCGCCAGCCCGGCAGCCGGCTCACAGCGGGACGCTTCCTCTGTTCTTGTGCAGCTTGCGGATATAGACCGTGCTGTACAGCAAAACAGTCTTCACGACGCGGCAGCTCTCGTGTATTCACCGGAAAAACTTCGTGACCATACGGCAGATGACCCGGTCAGGACAACGCTTGTCCGGTCCCGTCTCATGTATGCCGAGCTTTGCCGCATTCTCGACAAATACTGTCCGGATATTTTGAAATAACTCTTTTTTTTGTAAAGTTTTTTACCGTTCCCCCGATAATTATAGTATCAGTGCCTCTGCGGACGGGTAAGACATCCAGACGCCTGCAGAGTGGACTGAAAACCATGTTTACGAAAAAGTTGGAAAATCGTGTAAGGATTTTCCGACTTTTTTGTCCTTCGTTCCGACCGCTAATCTTTTTATAGATTTTGCCGATAATAAACAAAGAGTTCCCATGAATACGTATAAAATTGACGAATTAAAAGACGGCACCTCATTCAACAGCGATCTGCTGCTTGACCGGCAGTTCATTATTGAACCTGCAGGCGTGCCAGTAACACAGTCCGTGCTCAAGGCTCTCGCCGAATGGGAATTTCCGGAAATTATCAGCGAAGGTACGGTGAGTCTGGGCGACTTTACGATCACTGACGGTACGGATGCTGCTCCAGTAACAGAAGAAACAGAATCCGCAGAAACAGTCAGCAGTTCGGTAAAACGCTCGCTGGAAGACGCGGCTAAAACCCGGTCGTTTGAAAACTCGGAAAAAGCGCGTCTTGCTGCTGTTCAGAACGTATACAACGAATACATGAATTACATTAACTTCGTGTACACGCGGTATGCCACGCACCGCGAAATCAATCAGGATGAGCTTTCCGACACAGTAAAGGACCTCTGCGTGTTTATTAAGGAAAACAGACGGTATGTGCTCCGAATCACGCCGTCCGCAGAAGCACGCAGTAAAAATTACCTTGTCATTCATTCAATGCGCTCGACGGTACTTGCCATCACGATCGGACTTCAGCTGCACCTGAGCCTGTCGAAGCTGATCGAACTCGGCGTTACGTGTATGCTCCACGAAATCGGCATGATACGTCTTCCGCCGCAGCTTTATCTGACTGACAAACAGCTGTCGCAGGGCGAACGCGCCCAGATTGCGACTCATCCCGTAATCGGGTTTGAAATTGTTAAAGAACTTCAGTTTCCACTCACCATTCAGCTCGGCATTCTTGAACATCACGAAAAAGAAAACGGAACAGGCTATCCGCGTCATCTTACCGGCGAGAAAATTTCCGTGTATGCGAAAATAATTGCAGTCGCGTGCTCGTTTGAAGCCATCACGGCGCCGCGGGAATATAAAACAGAGCGTTCCACGTTCGAAGCGATGGTGGAAATGCTTAAAAACGCGAATCACCAGTACGACGAGACGGTCATCAAGGCGCTGCTCTACAGCATGTCGCTCTTCCCCATCGGCGCGTACGTGTATCTTATCAACGGTAAAATCGCGCAGGTAACCGACGTGAATCCCGACAATCCTAAGAATCCGATCGTTCAGCTGCTCGGAGAAAAAGAACCCGACGGCACGCCCAAAACGGTGCAGACGAACGATTCGGACGTAAAGATCGTCCGCGTTTTGAGCAAACAGGAACTCAGCGATGTGTTAAAAAGTCTCGGTACGCTTTCCGCGGAAAAACTGGCCGCAGAAATGCAGGACGTTAATTAAAAAACGCCCTCGCCTTTTCCACGTCTTCCTTGAACGCACCGTCGATAACCGGCGGATGGTCGTTAAAATACAGTATCTGGGTTAATTCTTCAATCGTCCGTACACCCCAGACGGGAATAACATTTTCATATTGATATAAAAAACCGAACGCAAGCGGTATGTTTGAAAGAATACCCCCGCACAGCGGCTGCATGGCGATAAAGCCTGTGTCAAATTTTGCACACAGGTCTATAAGCGAAGACGTGGCCGTCGGGCTTATCATACTGAACGGATACTGGAGCGCTTCGTACATACCGCTTCGGACTATTTTACCTGCTGTTTCATAATCTTCCGTCGCTGCACCGATATGTTTAATTTTTCCCGCCGCTTTCAGATCGAGCAGCGCGGAATATATTCCGTCGCGTCCGTCTTTTTCAGGAATAAAACCGGAAATTTCATACTGGTACAAGTCGATATAATCACAGTGCATGGCGTTAAGACTCTCGTCCAGATCGCGCAGTATTTCCTGCGGAGACGAAGCGGACGTTTTCGTAGCAACGAAGACGTTCTGCCGGATGTCGTGCAGCGAATCACCGAGCAGTTTTTCACTGTCCGGTTCGTTGCGCGCCGTATCAAAAAAATTGATTCCGGCGTCGTACGCTTTACGGATAAGAGAACCGGCGGTTTCTGCGTCTGCCGCATCGTGCAGCGACATGGCGCCGAACGCCGTACGGCTTACGAGAATATCTGTTTTCCAAGCCGTACGTATTCCACTTATTTTTCTCCACCGGCTTGTACGCCTTTATCGCCTTCATCAGCTCGGGAATAAGATCGGCGCGTTTTACGCGGATCTGTTCCATTGAATCGCGGAAACGGATGGTTACAGAGTCGTCTTCCTTCGTCTGATAGTCGATCGTAACACAGAACGGCGTACCGACTTCGTCCTGACGGCGGTAGCGCTTTCCGATCGTGCCGCTCACGTCGTAGTCCGTTACGAAGTCTTCCTTAAGCTCGTGCTGAATTCCTTTTGCCAGTTCGGCAAGTCCGTCTTTTTTCATAATAGGAAGAACTGCTACAGTGATCGGCGCAAGACGCGGGTCAAGATGGAGCACCGTGCGGAAATCCTCTTCACCGTCCGTACCTACGTTCTGTTCCTCGTACGCTTCGCACAGGAACATGAGCAGATTGCGGTTCAAACCGGCAGACGTTTCAATAACGTACGGAGTGTATCGTTTGTTGCCGTCTTCCTGATCGATGTACGCCATATCTTTTCCGCTGAATTTTGAATGCTGAGACAGGTCAAAATCCGTTCGGTTGTGCACGCCTTCAATCTCCTCGAAACCTATCGGGAAATTGTACTGAATGTCGTACGCGTCTTTTGCGTAATGCGCCAGCTTGTCGTGATGCTTCCAGTGCAGATTCTTCTCGGAAATACCGTATTTCTTGTAGAATCCCCAGCGCTGTTGTCTCCAGTATTCGAACGTATCAACGTCCGCTCCCGGTTTGCAGAAATATTCCATTTCCATCTGCTCGAATTCGCAGGTGCGGAAAATAAAGTTTTTGAAAATGATCTCGTTCCGGAACGATTTGCCTACCTGAGCGACGCCGAACGGAATCTTCATGCGGTTTGACTGTACGATGTTCTTAAAGTCTACGAAAATTCCCTGGCACGTTTCCGGGCGCAGGTATACGATCGACGTATCGTTTTCAACAGGGCCGAGATGGGTCTTGAACATGAGGTTGAATTCGCGCACGTCGGTGTAGCTGTGTTTGCCGCAAGTCGGGCACGCGATGTTGTGTTCTTCGATAAACGCTTTCATCTCTTCGTGCGTCATGGTGTCTACAGGTTTTGCCGGAGTCACGCTGTGTGACGCACAGAAGTCTTCGATCATCTGATCCGCGCGGAACCGCGCTTTGCATTCCGTGCAGTCTACCATCGGGTCGGAAAAGTGTGCAATGTGTCCGCTCGCTTCCCACGCCGTGTGATGCATGAAGATAGACGCGTCAAGACCGACAACGTCGTCGTGGAGCTGGGTCATTTCCTTCCACCATGCAGCCTGGATATTTTTTTTCAGGTCAACACCGAGCGGACCGTAGTCCCACGCACCGGCCTGACCGCCGTAAATTTCGCTGGACTGATACACAAAACCGCGTCTTTTGCAAAGACTGATGATTTTGTCCAAAGTGCATTTGTGATCAACTTCTGCCATAATTAATAACTCCTATCCCGCTGCCGGTTTGCATCGGGTAAAATATGTATTTCTCAGGATAGCACAAAACCGGGTTATGGGCAATGAGACGTCCCTCTGCCGGACAGCAGCGGCTGTTATTTTCCCACAAGCGCGCAGAAATCGTTTTTTGACAGCGCCTTTACGCTGTGGTCTTCCCGTCCGTCGTCCGACCGTATTTCGTCGTCCGCCAGAATAAGCGTTCCCGCGCCTCTGAGCCGTCTGCAGAGCATGCCTCCGTTGTCGTACACAAGTTTCGCAATCCGGAACGCTTCGTCTATGTCTTTGTTTATCTTAAAACCGAGCGAATACTGACCGCCGCCAAGCACGTTGGAACAGGGCGTTTTGCTTTTTTTGCCGTACAGCTCCTCGATCCTTTTCTGCATCTCGCTGCGGTGTTTCCGCAGGATCATCTGCTCTTCCGCTTTTTCAACCGATAGCAGCACCCCTCTGTTCTTTTCAAGCAGCGTTCCGATCTCAACATTCTGCACTCCGCAGAGAGCCTTTACAACGAGCATCGTCATCATTGCGTCGTCCGAACTTCGGTGGGCGCGCAGGTCAGACGTATCTACACGGTAGAATTCCGCCCACGCTTCAAGGCCTTTCCGCTCGCCGTTCGCGCCGTTTACGATCGGTTCGGCATCGTAAGCAGCAAAATTAATAAGCGGCAATCCGTACCGTTTGCATGCCGTGATGACAAAACTAACGTCGTTGGAAGAGGCGAAACCGATGACCTTCCGGTATGGCGCGATCAGCAGCTCCTTTATCGGTTTGTACCAGTCTTCAAACGTGCGCTGCCGGCGGAAATACTCCTTCGAATACGCGAGCGGGCACCTGTTTTTCGGAGAAAACAGATACCAGTCGAATTCCGCCTGCGGATTCATAACAATGTCCTGCGAATCAAGAACGTTAAAACTGCCGTCGGTCACTACGTACCCGAACGAGCACATCTTCCCTTCCCCGTTAAAACAGTTCGCACACTCAATGTCAAAAAAAAGATACGTATCATTCATTCTCTGCTCCCGTATTAATAATTAAAAATTTATCTCCGCTCTCCCGTCTGAAATAGTCGCGCACGCGTTCGCGGGCGTCATCAGTACTCTTCGCATTGAGCATCTGCGTCTGAAAATAATGCGCGAACGAAAAGCCGAGACAGTAGTACGCGAAGAACCGCTGCATCCTCGTCTTCCAGAATTCTTCTGGCTGATATTTTTCAAGCACGCTGATAAAATCAAGCGCGGTCTGTTCCCTGTCTATCGTAAAGGAACGCTGCCGTCCGTCCAGTGCGGCGCCGAGTTCCGCGAATATCCAGGGTGAAGTCGCGGCGGCGCGCGCAATCATAATACCGTCGCAATGAGGAGCGGCGGCACGTGCGGCAAGCAGAGACTGTCTGTCCGAAACGGCGCCGTTGAGCACTACCGACACGCCTTCATCTTTATACCGCAGCGCAAGGCGTTCGACGTACTCCCATCTCGGAGGCAGACGGTACCGTTCCCGGCTCGTGCGCGGATGAAGCGTGATACGTGTAACACCTTCGGAAACGAGCATGTCTGTAAAGGCGAAAAAGCCGTCGTCGGTAAAATCCCCGCCCCCGAGACGGAGCTTGGCAGACAACCGCCGCGTACTACCGTCCGGTCCGGCCGCGCTGAGTACGGCGGCATGCACCTCCCGAACCATCGCTCTCGTTTCCTGAAGCGGCTTAAGCATCCACGAAACACCCGCCCCGCTGTTCAAAATATCAGGGGCGGAACAGCCCATGTTTAGGTCTATACCGATACCCGGAAGAACGGCGAGCTTTGAAGCAGCCCCCGCCATATACCCCGAATCCCGTCCTGTGAGCTGCCAGACAACTTTTTCAGGAACAGGATCCGGAATCACGTAATATTTCTCAAACGGCCCGCCGTTAACGAACGAACCTGCGTTAATCATCTCCGTATAATATTCGCTGCATCCGCCGAATTTCTCCACAATGCACCGGAATCCGGCGTGGGTCAGCGTTGCTATCGGAGCACAAATCAGTTTCATACGCCAACTATACCATACTACGTAAAAAATGTTTCAGCCCGGACAATTGTTCTGAAACAGCTGCATATATCAAAATTTCAGATAATATAGTATTATGTTCCGATGTTTGAAATAGAAATGAAAGCGCACGCCACCGACCGCAGTCACGTCGCGGACATACTGAACTCAATAGCACAGTACGACGGTATGGCAGAAAAGAAAGACACGTATTATCATCTCCCTCGTTCAACCGGTGCCGGTTCACCAGCCTACCTGAGCTGCAGGGTCAGGCACGAAGTGTTTAAAAAAGGGACGGAGAAAGAAGAACGCGTCATTTTTACGTACAAGCGGAAAGAACTGCGCTCCGGCACAGACGGCGCGCAGATTGAAGTGAACGATGAAAAGGAATGTACCCTGTCAGGGAGCGAAGCGCTTGAAGCCATGTTTTCGGACGCCGGATTTACGGCGGCATGCACGAAGTATAAAATCGCCGAAGGATGGTTTGCGCAGACCGAAGCAGGAACCGCGCATATTGAACTTTGCACAGTTCCTCCGCTGGGCGACTTTCTGGAAATAGAGATCATGAGCGAAGTCCAGGACGAATCTCACGTCGCTGAAGCCCGGAAATGCATTGAATCGCTCTTTTCACGGTGCGGTATTCCGCTTTCGGCGGTAGAAAACCGGTATTACAACGAAATGCTGGCAGCGGCAGAAGCATAACTTGACGGTCTGTCTATAATGTTCTACCATAAAACATTACTAATACAATCAGGAGAATTATATGTTTAACAGGCCAAAATACAAGGAATTTGCGCGGATCCAGCTTAAAAAACGCTGGACGATTCCGGTAGTCATGACGATCACCGCATTCGTGATCTCATCGCTGCTTGAAGTACCGTATACACGTAATCTCATCAGCAGCTTCCAGCAGCTGGGTACGGCGGCCTCTGCAAATTTCTGGTCGACATACAGACAGGTCTTCGCAAACTATAAAGAAACCACGCTCGAAAGAGTATGCAGCTGGGCGTCTTTTTTTATCGCAGCAATAGTATCAGTCGCACAGTACCACGTGTACCTGAAAATGTCGCACAGCCCGGAGCCGGTTCATTTCGACGACTTTATGGAGGGCTTCAGCAACTGGTGGCGGGCCATTCTGGCCTCTCTGTGGATGTACCTGTGGATCATCCTCTGGACCCTGCTGTTTATAATCCCGGGATTTGTAAAAATGATCGCCTATTCCCAGATGTATTTCATTATCGCTGAATTTCCGGACATATCAGTCACAAAAGCACTGGATATAAGCAAGCGGATCACAAAGGGATACAAGTGGGACCTGTTCGTCATGTGGATGAGCTTTATCGGATGGGCTGTGCTCTGTATATTCACGTGCGGGATCGGCTTTATATGGCTTACCCCGTACATTAACATGTCGATGGTGAACGCATACCACGGGCTCATGAAACGGGCGCTTGAATCGCAGATCATTACGGCAGAAGAGTTAAAACGGTAAGGAAACACGTTATGTCACAAAAATCAAAAAAGACCGGGATCATTGTTTTTATTATCATACTGATCATCACAGTTATGATAGCCGGTATCGGCCTGTACGAATCAGGTACGGACGGGTCAAACAGTACCGGCAACCCGTCCCTGGAACCTTCAAAACAGCGGAGTTTTTTCAAGGATTCCGATCCGGTTAAAAAACTCCGGAAGCAGTACATTGCCGCGCTCTATATCGAAGGCACTATAGAGGACGCGAATAAAACGTACAATCAGGAATGGCTTCTTACGACGATCAACAACTTAACATATGATGACAACAACAAAGCCATTCTGCTGTATATTGATTCGCCCGGAGGAGGCGTATACCAGGCGGACGAAGTATACCTGGCGCTGTGCAAGTATAAAAATGAAGGAAAAACGTTATACGCGTACATGGGCCCGCTGGCAGCTTCAGGCGGCTACTACATAGCATGTGCGGCAGACAGTATCTATGCGAACAGAAACACACTTACAGGATCTATCGGCGTTATAGCCGGGGAATCGATTGACGCGACTGAACTGCTCAAAAAGCTCGGCGTAAAAGCGGAAACGATCACTGCCGGCAAAAATAAAAATATGCTCAACTACAACAGCCCCTTGACCGACGAGCAGCGCGGCATAATGCAGGGCGTAGCCAACGAAGCGTACGAACAGTTTACGGGAATTGTCGCAGAGAACCGGCACATGAAAATTGAAAACGTAAAAAAACTTGCCGACGGACGTATCTATACCGCAGCGCAGGCACAGGCAAACGGTTTGATTGACCATATCGGGTCATGGGACGATGCCGTCGACATTCTGACCACCCGTATAGCGGGAACTCAAAATATCAAAGTTGTCACATACCGGTATGAACGCAACGATACGTTTTTTGACATTCTTTCGGGAGCAGCAACGCGTTTTACGGGAAGCATGCTCATGAGCAGACTCGGTCTGCCGGAAGCGCTTGCCGACACGCTTGAACCAAACGTTCCTTACCCGGCGTATCTGTACAGAAAATAACCGCCCGCCGGATACGGACTTTCTAGTCTTTAAATACCGCGTCTATGACTGACCCGAGTTCGTCAAGTTTCAGAGGTTTTCTGAAAAACTTGACGATCCCGAGGTCTTCTACTTTTTTCTCGTCATCCGTGCTCTGCAGGGCTGTAACAACGATAACGGCGGGTTTTCCGTATTCCTTGTTCTCGTTGATCTTATGGCACAGTTCAAATCCGTCGATCCCGGGCAGATCAAGGTCAAGAATGATACAGCGCGGATGATTTGAAGAAAGCTGTACGCCGGCGTCAAATCCGTCGAACGCCTGCATTACTTCCAGCGAAGGGAATTTGCTCTGCACAAAACTTGTAATAAGAGTATTGAACACCTTGTCGTCATCGATCACGAGCATCGTTTCTGAATTATATGCCGCGCGGTTCGTGCACGTATTCAGCAGCTTCATCGGAATATGCATGTTGCGGCCGCTCATAAAATCAACAAGATCGTCAGGATATACACGGTACTGACCACCGGGTGTTTTAAACGCTTTAAGATAGCCGTTATTAATCCAGTTTATTGCTGTTTGATTAACAACTCCGCAGATATTCGCAACTTCAAGTGCAGAATAGATCACAGGTTTTTCAATTTTCTTTTGCATTATACTTTCTCACCTTTTTTAGAAACATATACTTTAATTATAAACCCTTTTTAAGTTTTTATCTACTTTTTTTTATTCCGAGCGTTTCCAGTGCGAACGAGGCTGATGCTGCCGTAAAACCGTGCAGGACAAGGCTTCTCAGCGCTTTTTCATATACCATACCGAGTCTGACGCATTTTTCCGCAGCCCGTATACATTCCTCTTCCTCTGGATTTTCTTCAAAATACGCATCAAGCGTTTCCTGAGCAGTATGCCTGTCAATGCCCCGTGACGCGAGTTCGGCTGCAAGGCGGACCCTTCCTTCGTGGTGAGAAGCTTTTCTGCTGTTAAGCCACGCGGCGGCATACCGCGAATCAGAAAGGTAGCGGATACTCTCCAGATAATCGAGTGCGGCGGAAATATGATCCTTCTGCATTCCCTTCGCAGAAAGTTTCCTCACAAGACCGAACCGGGACTGTTCGGCACGCGCAAGATACGAAAGCGCCTGTCGCTCTGCTGCAAAACACTCTCCTGCAGAGAGTATGTCAAGCTCTTTTTCATCGGAGAATTCTGCCGCCGGAACAAGAAGCGCCGGATCAACGCAGCGGAGATAGGCTGTACGTATAAAAAAAGCAGGTCCGTCCGCAGTTGTAATTTTCATACAGCCGGGAGAAACCTGCTCTGTCTCACTAATAACCAAGTGTTAACGCTTGCTGAACTGGAATCTTCTGCGGGCGCCTTTCTGGCCGTACTTTTTGCGTTCAACCATACGGGAATCGCGGGTAAGATATCCGTTTGCTTTCAGCGACGTGCGGGAATCCTGATCGATCTGGATAAGCGCGCGGGAAATGCCGTGAAGGCACGCTGCTGCCTGTCCGTTAAGACCGCCGCCCATGACGTTGATCATGATGTCATATTTGTTATCGTTGGACGTTACCAGCAGCGGCTGATGGATCATCTGCAGCTGCTCTTCTGTGTCAAAATATTCTTTTGCTTCTTTGCCGTTTATAACGATCTTGCCGGAACCTTCGCGCACGAATACGCGGGCTACGGCTGTCTTTCTTCTGCCTGTACCAATTGCCAAGTTTTTTACCATTTGAAACTCCTACTCACACTTCAAGAGGCTGCGGAT
>Ga0183099_1001355_pt1 | contig 14481 bp, 17 predicted proteins | sample Biomet1_FD_127788 | JGI IMG/M metagenome (GOLD analysis project Ga0183099, IMG submission 127788) | Microbial communities from bioreactor (seeded with anoxic lake sediment) at LBNL, California, USA - Biofuel metagenome 1 | ecosystem: Engineered > Bioreactor > Anaerobic > Unclassified ... | reverse complement strand
TCGCACCGCGTTGCGGCGCCAGCGCCGGGGGGAGGCACCTTAGAGTATCCCAAGATGGGCAGCGGTCGAACACACCACCGTTGTTAGACCAAACACAATTAGAGACCCTTCACGGCATTGGACTAGGCCAGTATAAACTGGCAGTCATAATCTACTATTCACAGAGACAACCCCAGAAGGATAGAACACACGATGAATGAAAGACGTAACGACTTACTCCGTACGATGCGTGCTCGCTACTACTCCGACAATGTTGTTTCAGACAAAATGACTTCGTCTCATTGGGCAGAACAGCATACACGAGCGACGGTATCCGAAACAAATGGCGAGTTTGTGTTGTCAGGAGATGGTTTCGGCTATACTCCTCTATTGCCGCTGAAAGGGCGCCTGTTCAGCTGGCTCACCATTGCGCTATATCTAATGAAGCTTTCAGGACGCATCGCTGTGATGAAAAACATGCGCCGAGCAATGCTTGTGGCCAAAAAGATGGGACACCCTTTTACGTATGATTGTTTTCGCGCGCTGTGCACCTATACTTTCTATATTCAAGGCAATGCATACTCACGGATTGCAATAATTGGAGACGGGTGGGGATATCTTTCCGGACTAATACATGAGTTCTGCCCTGACACATCGGTTTTTCTTATCGATCTGGGGAAAACGCTCACCTTCCAAGTGGCCACCCTCTCTAAAGCTTTTCCGTCGGCCCCTTTGCATCTCGTTGAGGATGGACCGGCACGCATTGCTGAGCCTTGTTGGAAAGGCTTCGTTTTTTGCCCCGCCGAAAAGGTATGGCAGCTTAAAATGGTCGAGTTTGATTTGTTCATAAATATAGCCTCAATGCAGGAGATGGCATTCGCCATCATATCTGAATATTTCGATTTTATTCGTTCAACACTGAAAGCTAGAGGATTGTTTTACTGCTGCAATCGACAAGAAAAAACTCTTCCGTGCGGTGAAATTCTAAAAATCGATGAATATCCTTGGAAAGATAACGATACCGTGCGAGTTTCAGAAGTTTGCCCTTGGTACACTTTTTTCCTCAATAGTTACGCGGCGGCTCGCGGCTTGACGCTAATGGGACGCAGAGTGCCATATGTCAATTACTTTGATGGGCCTATTCTTCATCGCTTAGTTGAGATGGAGCGAGTACACCACCCCTGACCTCAAACCGGTGAATATTAGAGGCGATGTAAGTGGCGGGTGATCTAGGCAATCGGCCTCGGCGTCGCCCCCCACGCGGGGGCGTGGATTGAAACTTCCAATTCGACCAGGTAACCGGGCAGGAGCTGCGGTCGCCCCCCACGCGGGGGCGTGGATTGAAACGCGTTGATTACATCACCAGGCTGCTTAACGGTATCCGAAGCCGAAGGACTTAAAAAAATGAGTTCTAACGATTAGTGCCAAATTGCGCGCCAATCAGTGCCAAATTGCACACCGGTTTACTGGATGCGCTTAGTTTGGTGCGAAAGTAGTACAGAGGTAGTACAGAATTGCCTAACCCCCAAAAAAAGCCCCGCCGCGAATATCTCTATTCGCCAGCGGAGCCTACTCTTTCATTGGTGCCCAGGGCGGGACTTGAACCCGCATAACCCGAAGATTGAGGGATTTTAAGTCCCTTGCGTCTACCAGTTTCGCCACCCGGGCAACCGGGGATTGTCGTACATGCTGGCGGGGCTATGCGTCAATAAAATGCATCACCTGAAAGAGCTGCTACAGCGCGTTGAATTGGCGCAGGTAGTTGGCGTACAGCCGGGGGGAAAGCCGGGAGAAGCGGTCAAAATCCGCCACCCACTCTAAGCCCGGAACAACAGCCCTGACGACCGGAATGCCCAGATCCTTGCGCGTCAGGTCCACGTAGCTGGGCAGGTAGCCATTGCCCACCAGGATATCTTCCAGCACAATCAGGTCGCCCTCCGCGCTGCCGGTGGAGTAATCGGGCAGATCCTCCAGCACGCGCACAGGCAGTCCCTCGGGTATGGCCTGGGTGGCTGGCCCGGGAAAGGGGTAGGGGATCTCCGTCATGGCCGAGATGGCAGCGCGTGGGCCGGAAAGGTGCGCGCCCATGCCCTTGTTCACATCTCCCTGCCTGCCGATGACGATGGCCTTGTAGCACGGCACCCCAAATTCGGGCGTGCAGTCCATAAACCAGACGTTGAGATTGGCTTCCTCATAGTCGCGCAGCAGCTTTGCCACGTCCTCGTCACGAGCTGTAAGGCGGAAGCAGCGCGACAGATCAAAAGGCGTTACTGCCTCGGCGTCGCGCTCGATGACCTCGCCCAGGGCGTGCACCTTGGCCTCGTTCAGATCGTTGCCTGAGGCCAGACCTGTGGAGCCCAGCGCGCTGAACAGGCTTTGCTCCTCCAGATTGCAGAACAGATAGACGAATTGCACGGGCACCAGGATAGGCCGCAGACCACCTTCAAAGCGTTCCTCAGCGGGCATCCAGTACAACTGCTGGCCGGTGTAGGGAACCTCTGTGCGTACGCGGGCCGGGTCCATGGCGTGCTGCGTGGCGGAGACCTCGGCGTAGCTGCCGAAGGTGAGCGGGCAATCCCGAGCCAGGCCCATGACGCCGCGCCGACCAATGCTGGCGTAGGACGAAACGCGCTCCGCCACTTCCATCAGGTAGGAGGCGCGCGCTCCGTCGATGTTGAGGCCGCGGCCATAGCTGGTCTGCATGCCTTTGAGGCTGTACTGCATGCGCCCGCTGGTCACGGTGATGTCCACCAGCCACATGCGCAAGAGCGCGATGGGGCTGAGAGAAGCCTTGTGGCGCATCTCCTTTCCAACGAACACGTTCTTTTCGTTCAGCTTTTCCAGGGCGTGAGCGCTGGTTTCCGGGGCTGGGCGGCGTGGCTTGACCGGGGGTAATTGCGCGGCCAGGCGGGTTCGGGCCTCGGCGGCTGTCGTTTTGGGCGCGCCGGGCAGGGTCTCCGTCGCATACGGGGCCGCAAGGCCTATCTCGGCTGGTGCGGCCAGGGGTTCGTGGGCCACGATGTTGGCCTGCATGCGCATGGTCCAGGCATTGTGCAGGGGCTGGTCGGCCAGCAGGTAGGAGCGGATGTGCACTGCCGGTGTGTGGCGCGATATCTCCAGCAGATCCAGGCCGGAAAGGCGCGGCAACAGGTGCGCGTAGCGTTCATGCCCCAGGCAGGACTCGATGAGCAGGGCGGCCAGCACGGGGTCGGTGCATTTCCCGTCCTGCTGTACTTCCTCGATGAGTTTTTCAAACTTTTTGGTGCGATGCTCGCCCATTTTGAAGAGCATATGCTGGTGCATAAAGTCATCCAGCGGAAAAGCGCGCAGGTGTTCCAGCATCTCGGAATAGGAGAGGTTGGGGCCGGGGTGGGCGGCAAAGCAGCCAACGCCGGAAAGGGTATCCATGAGGCGGAGTTCGTAGCGCATGGGGGCTCCTGCTGGGCGGTGTAGCCTGTGCGCGGGTATTTCGGACCAAAATGGTCGGCGTTGTCGGCTCCAGGCAGCAGGACTCTAGGCCAAATGTGGCGCAAGTTCAAGAATGCTTGGGGAGTAGACTAAGGGGTTGCTTCCGGCTCCACGGGGAATGGCCACGTTTCCACACGGTTGCGACCGTTCTGTTTGGCGCGGTACAGGGCCTTGTCGGCCTTTTCGATCATATCCTCCAGCACGTTGGAGCCGTACTCGGGTTCCATGTCGTAAGCGGCGACGCCGATGCTGACCGTGACGATGATGTGCTCCTGCCCGACGGCGATGGAAGAATTGGCGATGGCGGTACGAATGCGCTCGGCCAGGATGATGGCCTCGTTGAGGCCGGCATTGGGAGCCAGCACCACAAATTCCTCCCCGCCAAAGCGCGCCAGCATGTCCGATTCGCGGATGGATGCCGCGATGATGCCGGAAACATGGATGAGCACACGGTCGCCCACGGGGTGGCCGAAGGTGTCGTTGACGTTTTTGAAGTGGTCGATATCCACCATGAGCCCGCAGCAGGGCGCACAGCCGCGTATGGCTACGCCCAGAATGCGGTTGCCCTCGGTGAGCAGGTGCCGGCGGTTACACAGGCCGGTCAGTTGGTCCGTGAGGGAGGTGTGTTGGATGGTTTCCACATTGTGCAGCACGGTACGCGACATGCTGTTGAAGGCATGGGCGAGTTGGAGCATCTCCGTGGGCGCGGCCACAAATTGGTCTTCGTCGATAAGGTGGCCGTATTCACCAGCGCGGATGTGCTCGGTGGCCTCGACAAGCGTGCCCAGGTGCAGGCTGAGTGACCGGGCCAAACGATGTCCGATGGGCGCGGAAATGATGGCGGGCAGGCCGACGCTGACCAGCAACAGCAGTTCCATGTGCCCCTTGAAGAGATCGAGGCCGCCAGCCAAGTAAAACAGACCCACAGAGGCGAAAGGCAACAAAAGCAGCATGGCGCTATACAGGCGCAGGTACTCCACAAAGCCGTAGGGCTTAGAGCTGCGGAGCAATGCTGCAATGAATGGCCTCATTCGACCTCCTGCCGAAGTGCGCGGGGATGGGGAGAGACGAAGAGATATAGCAGTGGGAAACAAATGAGGCAAGGGGCATGGAGGGAGGAGAACAACTAGCGTTGTGTTTGCTCTTGGGTGAGTGCTTTATATTCGCGTACGCGTTTGCGCAGCATGTTTGCGGCGGCCTCACCATTCGGGCCCTGGCCGGTGTAGACTTCTGCATCGCCGCCGCTCGTCTTCATCGTCACCTTGCTACCGGAGAACTCCACAGCGCAGATATCGCTGTAATAGATGTCGCGTGTGCCGCAGTCCTCGGTATTGTACGACACTTTCCCATAGCTTTTGAGCGGGAAGATGCGGCCTTGGCGTTTGGTTATGACCACGAAATCGTCTTTGGGAGCCATCATGCTTAAGGTGATGAGGGCTTTTTCTTCCTTCAGCATCCAGTGGTCGATGTTGCCGCTGATTTCCTGAAAGGTATAGTGCGGTTTGGTCGCATCTATGCCGCAGGCGCGCAGTAAGTCGCGTTCCATGTTTTCCAAAACATCCTCGCGGAAGGCCGCCAAGTTCTCTTTGATGATCCACGAGCCGTAGGCATCTACCGCGGCGGGGATGAAGAGAAACAGCAGGCCGAAGAGATTGCCGGAATACAGCGTGATGAGCGCGAGGGTGAGCAGGTAGGCGCAGACCTTCAGGGAAAGGTTTGAGCTGTAGGTGATGAGCAGAACGTCGCGCCAGTCCATGTCGTGTTGGTAGGCAAAGCACGGGCAAAAAGCAAGGCCGGTGGTGAAATGAAGAGGCCTCTAGCCCCTTCTGTCGCATTTTTGTTCCTCTTTCCGGTATCGACAGAGGCGGCAGCTCGCGGTATTCTGCCTAGGTTGACTGAATCGGCAGTTTACAGGCCGCCCTGGCCTTACCCCCCTTCTCTTTATGAAAGAGGATAGCATGCAGCCTGAAAAAGATATCGTAACCGTTGTTGCGCGCCAAACCTATAAGGAACCCGTGGCCGGTGCCTCCCTGGCCGCCATTGAGACGCTGATTGCCGCCTCCCGTGCGGAGGCTGGCTGCGTGGAATATTCCGCGCACATAAACCCGGACGACCCGTGTCAGGTACTGTTTTATGAGCGCTGGCGCGACCAGCAGGCCTTTGAAACGCACATTGCCACCGCGCATTTTTGAGCGCTTTGTCGGCAGCCAGGCCGAGAGCTTCGCCATCCCCGGCGAGCTGGGGTTCTGGCGGCGGTTGGCGTAAACGCGGGCGGGGGGCGCAGGCTGGGGCGCAGACTGAGGCGCCCCCGCCCTAGACCTTCAAGTCTTGGATGATGCCCCGCAGGGTTTGCGCCTGTTGGGCCAAGTCCTGAACGGCCTGGGCGGATTGATTCATGGCCTGGGCCGTTTCTGAGGAGATGCGGCTGACGTCTTCAATGCTGCGGTTGATCTCGTCGCTGGCGGCGGATTGCTCCTCGCTGGCCGTGGCAATGCTGCGCACTTGGTCGCTGGTGGTGTCCACCAAGGTAACGATGCTGGTGAGTGCCTGGCCGGATTTGCCAGCGAGGTCGTTGGCTTGGCCTATGGCCAGCACGGCCTGATCCACACTGCCGATATTCTCGCGTGCGCCGTTTTGAATGCCGGCGACAGCCTGCCCGACCTGGTGGGTGGCCTGCATGGTCTTTTCGGCCAGCTTGCGCACTTCATCCGCCACCACGGCGAACCCGCGCCCGGCATCACCGGCCCGTGCGGCCTCGATGGCGGCATTGAGCGCCAGCAGGTTGGTTTGGTCGGCAATGTCGCTGATGACGCCGAGAATCTGACCGATGTCCTGCGTTTGGCGGCCCAGTTCCCCCATGTTCGCTTTCAAACTCTGGGCCTGGGTTTCCACCAGGGCAAGGGCATTGACGACCTCGCCGACGACGGTTGCTCCCTCCTGCGCTCTGGCGTGTGCGCTTTCGGCTCCGTCGGCCGCGCTGCCCGCACTGCGCGCTACCTCCAGCACGGTGTTGTTCATCTGCTCCATTGCTGTTGCTGTCTCCGCCACGCGCTGGGATTGCCTCACCATGCCGCGTTCCGCCTGTTCCACCTGGGCGGAAAGCTGCTCCGAGGCCGTGGTCAGGCGTTCCACAATGCCTTCCAAGCGGCCAGCCGCAGCCAATCTGCCCTCGCGCACGGCAGCCTCGGCCATGCGCTTCAGTTCGTTGGCTTCGGTAATGTCCTGGGCGACCTCCACTTGGCCGGTTATCTCGCCCTGTATGTTGGTTACGGCTGCGCTGACCATGAGGAAGTCGCGGCCACGGGCGGTGATCTCACGGTGCAGTCCCTCGGCGTCTCCGTCCTCAAAAAAGCCGCAGGCATCCTGACCTGCGGAAGAGCAGTGCGTGCCGTGCAGGTCGGCGCGGGCGGCGCCCAGCAAGGTCTCCGCTGAGCGGTTGACGAAGGTCCATTCGTTTTTGGTGTTCACCACGGCGATGGGGAAGGGCACAGAATCGAGCAGGCCCTCATACCAGAAGACTTGCTCCGCCACGTGGGCAAAGGCGGCGTTCAGGTCCAAGGCCAGTTTTCCCAATTCGTCCTTTTGATCCAGGTCGAAACGGGCGTGAAAGTCCCCGGCGGCCACTTGGGTGGTGAAGTCGAGCCCCTTTTGCACTGGGCGCAAGATGAGCCGGGAAATGAACAGCGCGATGGCCAGGGAGCACACCAGCACGGCAGCGGCGGAAACAACAGCGGCAATAAGGGCTGCGTCGGCCTTGGCGTCGAAAATCGTGTCCGAATGCAAGGCCTCATGCTTATGCAGCTGGATAAGAATGCCCAGAGGCTTGAGGGATTCGTCGCGCGCTGCGTTCATGGCGGCGTGCAGTTCGCGGATTTTGACGGGATCGGCGTTTTCTGCCAGGGCGGGCAGCAGCTTGCCCTCGGCGGCATCCAGGTAGCGCACCATATTGGCGGCAAACTCGCCCAGAAGGCGCTTATCCTCGTCTGTGCCGGCATGGTTGGAAATGGTCTGGATATCTTTATTGGCAAGCAGGCGGGCTTCCGCCAGGGCGTTTCTGGCCTTGCCCAAGTCGCCGCCGATGATGGCATCGGCTATGAGTGGGTAGATGTTGGCCACGCGCAGGCGGATATCCTGAAGCTCAATGGCGTCGCCAACGGTATCCATGCCACTTTGCTGCAATTGCGTCAGTGTCCGCAGTTGAAAGACAATGAAACCAAAGGCCAGCAAGGCGATGAGGATGACTGCGGAAAATCCGCCAAGCAATTTGGTCCTGATGCTGAGGTCATGGATACGCATACATGCTCCTGGGGGGTAGGAGGAAAACGGCAAAGAAGCCGCTTTTGGCATGTATAGGCGAGCCAGCCTTGTTGGAACAATACGGGTTTTAACGGAAACGTAAAATTACGCAGTCGGCAAAAGCGGCAACAGCAGGGGCACCAAAGCCTCGGCCAGCACCTGGGAGCCGAGAAGGTTGGGGTGAACGGCATCGGCCTGGTAGTACCGACCGTCCTCGCCCAGTGGGTCCAAAAAGTGCGGGATGAGCGGGATGTTCAGGCGCTTGGCCAGCTCCGGGTGCAATTGGTTAAACCGGCGCACGTAGTCCGCATTGTACAGCGGCGGGGCCACGGGCAGCATTCCGGCCAGGTCCGGGTCGTCCGCATAGCGGGTGAACAGGTCCTCCGTGGTTTTCCAGCCAGCCAGCAGCACCTTGCACCCGGCTGCCAGCAGGCCTTCGGCCATGGCGGAAAGGGCTGCCTCGGTCTCCTCCACGGGAATGCCCTGGTAGCAGTCATTGGCGCCAAATTCCATCAGCACCACTGCGGGGCGGGCGGCCAGCACCTCGGGCAAGTGTTCCAACCCTTCTGGGGCTGTCTCGCCCGAAAATCCGAAATTGAGCACACGGATGGACTTACCGGCTCGTTCCAAAGCGGCCTCGATCTGGGCGGGCAGCGCATCGGATCGGTCAAGGCCCCAGCCCTCCACCAAGCTGTCGCCAAAGGCGGCGATGATGGGCAAAAGCGGCAATGCTGGCGGTGCGTTCTTTTCCGGCTTCATGCTGTTATCCTTTGTTGATCCAGGTGTGCACGGAATTGGCTTCCTCGGCCCATTTGGAGCTTAAACGCACGGCCAAAAACTCGCCGTACACGCTGTCTAAAAGCTCCAGGCACTGCTCAATGAGGAATATTTTCTCCAGCACGCGGGCATCTGGATCTTCGTCCTCGCGGTCGCTGGTTTCTACTTTGGGCGTTTTCAGGCCAGAGAGCGAAAAGTCGGTGTCCTTCAGCGTTACCTGCCAGGCTTCGGGGTCGCGCTCAAAGCGCAGCTGCGCACGGTTGACCTTTTTGCCGGTGCGTAGGCCGCTGCGGGCTTCTGTCAGCACACCGCTGGGGCTTTTGACAGAGGCGGATTCCTGGCCTTCGCCATCGCCACCCTGCACGCTCAGCCGTTCTTCCATGCGCAGGTTGAATTCCCGGCCATCACGGTCTTTGAAGACGCCGGCCCGGGCCTCGGTAATATACCACACCCAGGTGAGGAAATCCTGACCGAGGATGGTGTTTTCGCGTTCTGCAAGGGCAAGATCCATGCGCGGCCTCCTATACGAAGGATGTGGGTTCGATGTTTTCCAGGCGCGGTACCGCGGCCTCGCCGCCCAGCATGTCCAGGGCCAGGAAGAAGGGCGTCAGCGGCTCCAGGGTGAGGCCGAAGGAAAGCTGGAAATGGTCCTCGAACAGTGTTTTGGACTTGGAATTGGTGGAGAAAAACAACACCCGGCCAGTCATGGTGTTCCAGGCGGCATCGAATACCGCTGGAATGGGCAGGCTGCGGGCGCGCAGGCGCAGCATCACCTGCTCGCGGATTTCGCGGCGGCGATCTTTGGATATAAAGGCCTTGCCCTCGGCTTTAGCCTTGACCAACTCCTCGGACAAGGCGATCATGCAGTGCTTCTTGAATACCGCAGGCGGAATGCGCCGGGTGTCCAACCGCAGGGCGAAGGTAAGGTAGTGGCCCTTCTCCGGCGGAGATTCGTTCCACTCCAGATCCAGCATATTGTCGCTGTTGCACCAGCCATGGGACCGCTCGTCCAGAGTCCCATCGATGTCCTTGAAGGCGTTGTCCATCAATCGTTTGGGCACCTCGGTCCAAAGGGTGGAGGGGATTGCTTCCACCACGCGGTAACGGGTAAGCCCCAGGCTTGCGGAAAGAATGGGCACGGCTGGCCTCCTTGAGCGTTGTCTTTGCCCCAGGTGGGGCATACGGCAAGGATGGGTACGGTTATTTCGCCCCAGTGTAAAGTGCAGGTCGGGACCAGCGCGCCACCAGGCTCGCGGGGGCTTGCATTGTCTAGCGTATCGGCGTAAAGTGCGCCACCTTTCAGGAGTCAGCCAACTCGTGCGGCCCGTTGCCGTCCTTGTGGCATGACGTAAATCAGGAGACTGCATGTCCAAAGAAGAAGCCATTGAGGTCGAGGGCGTCATTCAGGAAGCCCTGCCCAACGCTATGTTCCGTGTGGAACTGCAAAACGGCCACAGCATTCTGGGCCACATCTCCGGCAAGATGCGTAAGCACTACATTCGCATCCTGCCCGGCGACAAGGTTAAGGTCGAACTTTCGCCCTACGACCTGACCCGCGGCCGTATCACTTTCCGCCTGCGCTAGCACTTCCCTCGGACCCCACCGCGCAACCGACGTAATGGCCCGCCCCCGGAGATGCCGGGGCGGGCTTTTTGCGTGGGCTGTGCTTTTTGCGCCGCACAATTCATGGTGCTCGAGTGTGCTGCTCTGGGGAAGTGACCGCGCGGGGTGCGCTGGGCATTGCCAGCAGCGCGTTCTCTTTGCTATGCTGGGACTCAGGCGGGAGCGTCTTCTCGCCGGAATACCTTCGGGAGCGGTGCATGGCCAGGCAACACGGCGTGGTGAGCTATTTTAACGAGCGCAAAGGGTTCGGATTCCTCAGCGATGCTGAGGGCCGCGATGTGTTCGTGCATTATGCCGAGATTCAGCGCGACGGGTTCCAAACCCTCGCCCCAGGCGAGAGCGTGCTTTTCGACTACGCCGAGGACGGCCAAGCCTTGTGCGCCGTGAACGTTACCGTGGAGAAATCCGCGTCCTGATTCTTTTTACCACCGTTTGAACATCCTGTGGAAAACGACGCCTAGCGCACGCGCACCAGTTCCGACCAACTGGTGGTGTAGCGTGGGGAGCGCCGTCGCTGGCGCATGTGCCAGGGTCTATCCGGCCCGGCGGTAAGGGCCAGCCGCAGCGTGTCCCGGCCAAAACGGCGATTCACCCCGTCCAGAACGGTCATGAGCGCACGCTGACGTTGGCGCGCTTCCGGCGGCAGGTCCAGAAGCGATATCTGCCGACCTGCACCAGCAGGGCCAAGGCCCAGCAGCATTACCCCGGCCTTTTGATACCCGTAGCCCGGCTTGTAGGCTTGGTCCAGGCAACGCAGGGCAACGTCTACAATGTCCGGCGTGTGTGCAGTGGGAGCGGGCAGGGGCAGGGTGGCCTGGCCGAAATGTTGCGGCACTTCCCGGTGGCGCGGTGTGCTGAGAAAAACCTGCACCGCCGTGGCCTCGGCTACCTCGCGGCGCAATTTTTCCGCCACGCGCGCGGCATAGGTACACTACGGGCCTCGCGCAGGTGCTCTTTCTCCTCCACCAGGCGCGCAAACGAGCGTGAACACAGCACAGACTGCCGCGCCGCCGGGGCGCGTTCGAAGCTGATGCATGAGATGCCTTGCAGTTCCAGCAGGGTGCAGAGCCCAACAACGCTCATCTCTTTTTTGACCCAATCGCGCGGGAGCCGGGCAAAGTCCAGGGCCGTGCGCACCCCGCGAGCCCACAGCCGTTTTTGGTGCCGGGGGCCAATGCCCCAAACGTCGCCCACCTCCATATCTGCTAAAAGCGCGTCCGATTCCGCTTCGGCAGTGTGGTCGTATACGCCGCCCAGAGTGGGGGTCTTTTTGGCGTGGCGGTTTGCGGCTTTGGCCAGGGTTTTGGTGCGTGCAAGGCCGATGGAAACGGGGATACCCGTCCATTGCAGCACACGGGCGCGGATTTCGCGGCACAGAGCCACGGGATCCGCCACGCCGGTCAGGTCGAGGAAGGCCTCATCGATGGAGTATACCTCCACTTGCGGGGCCATGTCGGCCAGGATGGACATGACCCGGCCAGAGAGGTCGCCGTAGAGCGGGAAATTGGACGAGAACACGGCCACCTCATTTTGGGTGAACATGTGCTCCCACTGGTAGGCTGGCGCGCCCATAGGAATGCCCAAGGCCTTGGCCTCCGCCGAGCGGGCGATGACGCAGCCATCATTGTTGGAAAGCACCACCACGGGCCGTTTTTTCAGCTCCGGTCGGAACAGGCGCTCGCACGAAGCGTAAAAGTTGTTGCAGTCCACCAGACCGAAGAGCGGCACGCGGGGGCTCCTGGACCTAGAGCTTGTGGATGACGTGTGTGGCCACGCCCCAGATTTCGAACCCTTCACCGCCGTTGGCGCCTTCGGTGACGTCGATGGCCGGATAGTCTGGGTTGGCGGGAACCAGCAACATGCGCTCCCCCCTGCGTTCCAGGCGTTTCACCGTCAACTCGCCGTGAACGGCGGCGATGACCACCTTGCCGGAGCAGGCCTCTGCCGCGCGGTCCACGATGAGCAGGTCACCGTCGTGGATACCAGCGCCGAGCATGGAATCACCCACGGCGCGCACAAAAAAAAGTCGCTGCCGGGTGGGCGATGAGATGCTCGTTCAGATCCAGGCGTTTATCGATGAAGTCATCTGCCGGGGAGGGAAAGCCTGCCTGCACGCCTGCCAAATACAGGGGCAGGTGCATTTTGGGGGCGGAGTCTGGGGCGACGGGGCCAAGGATTTCCAGGCCGCCAAGGCGAAGGTGGGGCGTTGTGCTCATAAGGGGGAGAATAGGGGCCGTTGTGTTTTGCGTCAACAGCCCGAACGCCCCTTGTAAAGGCCGGCGTGTTACTGACCGCTGGTCTTTGCCTCGCCAGCCTCGGGCTTGGTGCTGTCGCCATAGCTGATGCTGGTGACGGAGCCCGCCTTGCCCCTGATGATGATGTTGCCGGATTTTGCCCCCTCGCGCGCTGGGGTGGGGTGCCCGCTGGGCTTGGGCTGGATTCCCTTTTCGTGGCCTGTGGCAGGCGTTGCGCCCGTATCTGTCGACTCAACAGCGGGTTTTGCAGACGGGGAGGCATCCACAACGGTTCCCGCGGTTTTGGCGGCGGCAAAGGCCAGGGCAGTGCAGCCCAGCACGATAATGAGGAATATGGCGAGCTTCTTCACGGTCTTGTTTTCTCCACAGTTCAACCTTGGGGATATCGGCATCCCTTTGTTCTGATCCTGTGTTCAAGCAACCTTTGTGCCAGGAGCTGCCGCTTGAAATGACTCGTTTTTTTTAGTTGCGGATGAGGCGACGTGGTGAACAGGTAAAAAATCTGCGCACTGTGTGCGCAAAATACGCCCCCCCAAAAAATTAGCTGTTGTTTGGCGCAGGGGCAGAGGCCGGCCACAGTAAGCTGTGCAGCTCCGAGGAAACATGGCTGTACAGCAGCAGTGCGTTTTCCGGTTCTTCTGCTTCAAGCCGGTGCAAGGCCTGGGCAGAAAGAAGGACCAGCGCGCAGGGCGAAAGGGCCGTCAGTGTACCGGGTGCCTGGAAATGCTGCGCATGGCCGGTGTGCCCAACCACGGCCCCGGCGGAGAGGGTGCGCTGCCGCGTCTGTGTGCCGTCGGCCTCGTTGCGTATTTCCTCCGCTTGGCCGGAAACGAGAAGCAGCAGGCCGTTTATGGGCTCGCCCTGGTGCAGAAAAACTTGTCCCGCCTCGGCTGTTTTGTGCTCCAGGCGCGGATCTAGCCGTTCCAGCAGGGTTTCAAAGCGTTCGGCGCGCTCCAATTGGAGCATCATGTCGTCCACGCTGGCATCGAACAGCGCGTTACTTTCCCCGGTGTTCTTTTGGGATTCCAGACGCTCCAATTCACGGGCCAGAACAGCGTCCTCGCACCATTCCAAGGCCCGGTCGAGATCCGCGAAGAAGCGCGCTCCCTCGGCCTGCACCGCATCGGCCCGGCGCAATTGGTCAGGCAACATGGCGGGCGTGGCGGAGAACACAAGCTGGGTTCCTGCTGCCTCGGCTCGCTGAAGCAAACGCAGAAAGCTGTTTACAGCGGAGGAGTCGAAGCCATCTACCCCGGAAAAATCCAGGATGAGGTGGCTGGGCGGCGGCGTGCCTTGTGGGTCTTTGCCCAGGCGCTGGGCCACGGAGTCGGCCAGTACGTTGGCCGAACCGAAGAACAGGTAGCCTGTGGCGCGTAGGATGCGGATGTCGTGGCCGTGCTGGTGTAGCAAGCGGCGATGCGGAATAGGGCGCTCCAGGGCGCTTAAGCGGGTGGTGCCGTCCTGTTCCTCGCGCAATACGGGCAACCTGCTGTAGCGAATGGCAAAAAGAGCCGTGGCAGCGAGAAGGCCGAAGCCGGCGCCGGCCAGGAAACCAAAAAAGGCGATGACGCCTAGAATGGACAACATGAGCAGATAATCCAGGGTGCTCACGCGACGTCGCGCGTCGATGATCCAATCCTGAAGGGTGGCGATGCCGAGGAAGAGGACCATCCCGCCCAGGATGAAGCGGGGGAAGTTACCCAGCAACTGTGCGCCGAAGAATGTTGCCGCGCCTACAAATAACGCTGCGCTTACACCCACTAATCGGGAATCGGAGCCTGTTTTGGGGCCGAACATGGAAAAACTCATGGCCGTGTAGCCGGAATGGCTGCCGCCAGGCCCGGCCAGCAGGTTGGCCATACCGTTGATGATCAATTCGCGGTTGAGGTCCAGGTCGCGGCGGCCTGCCGCTTCCATGCCGCTGGAAATGAGCAGGAAGGACAGGGCGGACACCAGAGGAATGGTGCACAGCTATGGCAACTGCTGCAAAAGTGTGTCCCAGCGGATGAGCCCAAAATCTGCCGTGGTGAACACAGGCCAGAGCCATGTTGCCTTGGGGCATGCCGCCCAGCAAGAGGCCCGC
>Ga0183099_1001353_pt1 | contig 14493 bp, 13 predicted proteins | sample Biomet1_FD_127788 | JGI IMG/M metagenome (GOLD analysis project Ga0183099, IMG submission 127788) | Microbial communities from bioreactor (seeded with anoxic lake sediment) at LBNL, California, USA - Biofuel metagenome 1 | ecosystem: Engineered > Bioreactor > Anaerobic > Unclassified ... | reverse complement strand
TTGATTTATTTATATATCTAGAAATAATATATCCAAAACTTAATGTTATTAAAATTATTAGAATATACATAATTGTTTCTATTATTTGACTTAATTTTTTCATATCTTTTATATCATTAATAGATTTTTCTGCTCCCTTATCAATTAGTTCTCCCATTTTATTTAGTTCGTCTCTAGCTGACTGAAATTTAGTTTCATCTATAACTCCTGAACTGCTTACTTGTTCCCATTCTGCTAATTTTTTTTGAAAATTATCATAGGACATGTAAATATTTTCTTGAGAATCTTCAGTTAAAATCTGCTTCCAATGCTCTTCAGAAGATTTTAGGGGTTCTATCGCTTTATCGACTCTTTCTTTAACTTGAGCCATATTTTCATCATAATCTTTTTTAAATTTTTCATCTTTTGTTCCTTGATAAGTATAAAGTGCATGGATTGCTTGATAAAAATCTCTGTCTGCATTTAAAACAAGAGAAATACTCTTATAACTATTATTGTATAACATAGTTTCTGTTTCAACCATAATTTTGTTTTTAAAAGATAAAACAACTAAATAGCTTGTTAACAAAAGTAAGAAAACTATTAAAGTGTTTAACGACAGTTTTGTTTTTATTTTCATATTTTTCCTCCTAAGGATATTATATTTGTATATGTTTAACAGTATAAGAAATCATATAACAAATAAATTTATATTTTTTTATTCTAAATAATCATCATTTTCCTTTTTTTATTAAAAATCTCAATAGTTAATGATAATTTTTTTTGCCTAAACTAAATTAAAATTGAATGTTGTTCCCCAAAATAAAAACCTCAAAAATAGTATACTTTATTATAAAGAAGATTTAGAATAAATTCTCCACCAGTTTCAATTACATAATAAAAATATGTCAAAAATTAGTCTTAGTCTCCCTTGACACTAAAGTATTTCTTCATAGCTTTTTTATTGTGAACTATTTTGATAATCGAATTTTTTGAGATTTGTAAATAAGAGTAGAATTAAGAATGGTTTTAATGTAGTTTGTTTCTATCCAATTTTCAATTTCATTAATATTCATGGGTTTTCCATAATAGAATCCTTGAATGTAATCACATTTCATCTCTTTTAATAAATTATATTGGTCTATTGTTTCTATTCCTTCTGCAACAACACCTAGGTTTAAACTGTGACCTAACTTCAAAATATAGTCAAGCAATACTCTATCTTTGCTATTGTCTGTAATTTTCATAATAAAACTTTTATCAATTTTGAGCTTATCTATTGGCAGTTTCCTTAAATAGTTTAAGGAAGAATATCCTATTCCAAAATCATCAAGAGATATCTTATATCCTTTTTGCTTAAGAGTATTTAATGTATCAGTAACATGGTCCAATTTATTAATTAAGAGAAGTTTCTGTTATTTCAAACATAACTTTACTAGAACAAACATTATATTGTTCTGAAAATTTTTCTACAATTTCAATCAAATTACTTTCTAATAATCCTTTTGAGGATAAATTTATAGATACAAAAAGAGGTAAATCTTTAATAGAAATCCATTTTTTAATCTGACTAAAAACAATATCTAATATCAATATTTCTAAATTAATCATTTGCCCTGATGATTCAGCAATAGGAATAAACTCAATCGGAGAAATATATCCTCTTTTATGGTGATTCCATCTTAATAATGCTTCTAGTCCAACAAGTAACTGTGTTTTCGTATCAATTATTGGCTGATAATAGACTTCAAACTCTTTATTTTTTATAGCTTTTTCAATCTCTCTTGTAAGATAGGTTACATTTTCAAAATCTTTGGACATTTTAGAATCAAATATGGAATAATCATTTTTATCCAGTCCCATATATGAAGCTATTTGGGCTCTTTTAAGTAACTGATCAAAGTCCAAACAATCCTCTGAATACTCAGATATTCCTGCTGTAAATTTCAAATGAATGTCATGATATGCTTTAAAATTACTATTTTTATATAGTTTATTTAAACAGCCCATCTGCATTTTAAAATTTTCTTTATCATTATTAAATAAAATAAGAAAAGCATTCTCTCGAATTTTAGTAACATAACTTTCCTTTTTAAAATGCTCTATAAGTAATTGCCCCGTATTTCTTAGTACATTATTTATTATTTCTTTTTTCCATAAAATATTTAGACCCTTAAAATCAATTATTTCTATATAAATAAATGTAAATTTATTGCTTATTTTAGGAGTTTTTTCAAAATATTGCTTAGCACTTTCTACATTGGGTAAACCAGTAATCTGGTCAAAATATGCAAGGTTATCAACTTTTTTTCTTAATTCATAATTTTCTGTAATATCTATATGATTCCCTGAAACACGTATCATTTTCCCTGTTTCATCTCTCCAAGCTTTTCCTCTACTTAATATGTATCTATACTCATTATCTTTAATTTTTATTCTATATATATTTTTATAAGTGTCTTCATCTCCGTTAATAAATGTACTTAAATAATGTATTACTTTTTCTTTATCCTCTGGATGTAGAAGTTCAGACCAACTTTTTTTATCAGTAATTTTTTTATTAGTTAAAGAGCCGTAAGTATCTTTATCTCTAAATTGAACAAAATATTCATTAGTTATTAAGTCAAGGTTCCAAATGGTATCATTTGTACTATCTATAATGAATTGTAGCTCCTTACAATCTTCTAAATTTTTTTCCTTCATAATATATTTCTCCATAAGTTTTATATTTTTATGGTATCCCAAATAGCTGTCCAATTTTTTTTAAATAATTCTTCAATTTTATTTTCATAAAGAAGTGAAATATATAGATTACCAATTAATGATGTTATATATAAATTCATATTTTCTTCTAAATTTTCTTTTTTAATCTCTTTATTATGTACGCCTAAAGAAAAAATCTCTTGCAAATTCATTAATAATTCTCTATCTTTATCTAATCTTAAATTCATACATTGACTTCTAAAATCTAAATCTGGAATTAAGTATATATGATTTAAGAATTTAAATTTCGTCATATCTTTATAATAGTTATAATAGAAAGTGTGAATAAACTTTAAAGTTTCTTGTGTACTATTTTTTTTATTTTTCTCAAGTTCAGAAAAAAAGGAATCGTAAAATAAATGTATTTCATGTTTAAAAGCCTCAAATATTATTTGATTCTTATTTTCAAAATGGCTATATATTGAAGAGGGTTTAAGTGAAACCTCTTTTCCTATATCAGAGATTGTAACAGAATAACCTTTTTCACTAAAAAGCTTTATTGTAGCTAAAATTATCTCATCTTTTTTATTCATAATTAACCTCCTTCTTTTACGAACGACTATTCGTACTTAAGGATACTATCACAATTATTAAAAAACTGTCAATAAGAACTTTTTTAATGACTGCTTCTATTTTCAAATTATCTATGTTTAATTTGAAAGTTGTGTTTTGTTATTACTTATTGCAGACCAAAAGACTTCCCATGTGAGGATAAAATTCTTTTCGAGGTTATTTTCATCTAAAAGAGCAATATATAGATTTCCAATTAATGAAGATATATATAACTGAACATAATTATCTAAGTGTTCACTTTTTATTTCATTATTCATTACTCCTTTTTCAAAGATTAAAGTAATTTTTTTACTTACTTCCTCTCCTTTTTCTTTTCTTAATTTTAAACATTTATTTCTTAAATCTACATTTTGAATTAAATGAATATGATTTAAAAATTTGAATTTTTTAATATCTTTATAGTATTTAAAAGCAAAAAAATACATGTGTTTAAGGGACTCTTTTACGCTTCTTTCTTCCAAAAGTTGAGCCTCATTTTGAAGTTCAGAGTAAAAGTCTTCTAATTCTTTTCTTAACATTTCATAAACTATTTGTTCTTTACTTTCAAAATGACTATATATTGATGACGGTTTTAATCCGACATTTTTTGATAATTCAGCAATAGAAACATCATAGCCTTTCTCTGAAAATAAAGTAAACATAGCCTGAATTATCTCATTTTTTTTATGTATATCTAATTCACCGCCTTTCTTACGAACGTTTATTCGTACTTATGGATATTATCACACATGTGTAAAAACTGTCAATATAAAGTTTAAAAAATGAACGTTTTAAATTTATGAAATCCTGTTATTTTTATTTGTACTTTAATACATGGGGTCTAAATCAAAATTTATCAGAAAGAATCTTTCATAATAACTTATTAATATTGCTAGACTTTTCTTATAAAAATAAAAACTGCTTAAGCCATTCTGACTTAAGCAGTTTAAATATAAAGTTAAAAAAATATCTAAACCTAAATATTCAAATATTTTTTAAAGGCTTTTGCAATCCCTTCATTATCAACTGTGTCTGTTACATAATTTGCACTTTCTTTTACTTTTTCAGAAGCATTTCCCATAGCAACTCCATGACCTACAAGTTGTAACATCTCAATATCATTTGAACCATCACCATATGCATAAGTATCTGATTTATCTATATTAAGATGCTTATACAGGTATTCACAAGCTGTTCCCTTTGAAAATCCTTCTAAATGAACATCCATTCTAATACTATTTTCTGTTTTATCTCCATATGCATTTATAGCCCAATTTTTTGGTAATTTATCTTTAGCTGCAAATAAATCTTTAGCATCTCCAAAAACTGCCGTAACAGAGTTTGCTTGAATTTTTCCAGCATTATCAGATACTAGAGGAATTCCTGTCAAATCATTTGTTCCAGTGTAAATTTCATTATGTTTTTTTAAATAAGGATCTGTGTAAGAATTGGTCCAATTTCCGCTATATCCTCCTAAAAGACAATAGCCATTATGTTCTTTATAAATTTTCATTTGCATTTCTATTTCTTCATCAGAAAAAATATTATTAATTAGTACTTCATTTTGAAACTCAATGTAATGTCCGTCACTACAAATATAACCGTCAAAATCAATGTCACGAACACTATCAGGCACTTGTGCTCTTGCAGTAGCTACAATAATATAATTTCCTTGATTTTGAAAGGATTTTAATACTCTTTTTGTTTCTTCTGAAGGATGAAGCATACCATTAGGTACATTTACCATTGTTCCATCAATATCAAAGAATGCAATTTTTTTCATAAGCTATATTCCTCCATTTAGACATTTGTACGCTTCGAATTTTTAGTACAAAATATATCCCCCTTACAGTCGAAATAAGACTATTCTAAAATTTCTTTCAGAAATTAAGAATATCTAAAAACTTAAGCGTAGGACTACTTTTTGTGACCAAAGGGAACTTATTCTTCAGGAAACCCCTCATATAAAAGTATATTTAATTCTAATAAAATTAATGAGTCTAGCGTCAAGCTAGTTCGGTGAAGCTTTTCCGTAATGAAATGGAGTTTATACTTTAGGAGAAAAGCTTCAGGGTTATTTTGTAAGTATTTTTTAAGCGAATAAAACATTCTATTGTACAAAGCTCTTCCATTATAAAAATTTTATATCTACAAACTTCTACCTTTATTTATATTTTTCTAGAAAATTCAACTTTTAGTTTTATTTATTATCTTTTTATATGTAATTTAATAACTTATAAAAAAAATTTAATTTGTTAATTTTCTATATGAATCAAGCTTAAATTCCAATATTATTCATATATTTTTTTAAAGTATGGGCAATTCCATCCTCTTCATTAGACAATGTTATTTCATTAGCAATAGATTTTAAATCTTCTACAGCATTAGACATAGCTATACCAAGCCCTGCATATTCAACCATTGAAGCATCATTATGTCCATCACCAAACGCAATCATTTCATCTTTTGAATAACCTCTTGCAGTTAATACAGTGTCTAGTGCTTTAGCTTTATCGATTCCTTGCGCTGTAAATTCAAAGTAAAAAGGAGCTGTAAACATACAATTCAAACTATCTTTAAATGGTTCCATCATTTCTTTATAATTCTCTTTTAAGTATTCTGGATCTCCTGTAGTTAAAATTTTATTTAATGGATAATCTGCAAAAAGAGCTAAATCATCTTTTTCGCATAATTTAAATTTCCCACCACGAGATTCATATTGTATAACATTAAAGGGCTCTCCTTTAAATTCAACATAACAATCATAAACATTATTAACAAATAAATAATCATCTTTATCAATCATAGGCTTAACTTTGAAGTTTTTCTATATGTTCAAGAACTTCTTTTCCTTGTTCAACAGTCATAGTTTCATTAAATAAAACTTCTTCTGTTTGACAATCAACAACTTTAGAACCATTAAATGAAACCAATAATCCATTATTTTCATACATTTTAAGCTCTTTAGCAAAATCTATTAACCCAGATGTTGGTCTTCCAGAAGCCAAAACTAAAATAGCACCTTTATTCTGAGCTTCAATTAAGGTATTTTTTGTTTCTTCTGTTATAACTTTTTTACTGTTTGTTAGTGTCCCATCTACATCCAAAATAATTACTTTTATATTTTTCATTTTTTCCTCCTTTTTGAATTATGAGGTAATTATATAGGCAATTTATCTTTTAATCAATAGTATAATGAATATTGATTAAAAGCTTTCAATATTAAGATTTAATATAGATTAAATTTTGACTTAATTTATGAATTATAAGGAAGATAGTATTTTTTCAATCCAATCTGTTTTCAGTATACATAAAGTTTCTTGACATTTTTTTAAAAAAAGCATAAAATTAGTTAGTATTCTAATTAATCGAGAGGAGATTTATGAAAGATTGTGATATTTCCATTGTTGTTATGTTACACAAATTGAACCATCATATGTATAATACACATAATGAAATTTTATCAAAGCATGATATAACTGTTCAACAGTCTAGAGTTCTTAAATATATTCTTTCTAATAATGAAAAAAGCTTTATTAATCAAAAAGATATCGAAAATTTTATGAATCTAAAAGGTTCTAGCGTGTCTAGTTTAATAAAAACAATGATTGATAAAGGATTGATTATCAAAACTCAAAGTCCTTTAGATGGTCGTCATTATAATTTAACTGTTACAGAAAAAGGAAAAGAACTCGATAAAATAGCATTCAATATTTTTAAAGAATTTAACATTAATCTGATTAATGGCATAAGTGAAGATGAGTTAAATCATTTTAAAGATATTTTATATCGTATAGATAAGAATATAGATATTTAATTTTTTATCTTAAAATAATTAGAATTCTATGAAATAAAAAATAATTTTATATTAAGGAGATTTTATGAAAAGAAGTGATATATTTGAAGTATACCCCATACCAAAAGCCGTATGGAGTTTATCGTTACCGTTAATGATGGGGATGTTAATAACAGTTATTTATAATATTGCTGGAGCTTTTTTTGTTGGGCAACTAAATGATGTAAACCAAGTAGCTGCAATAGCAATTTCAATGCCTATTTCATTACTACTTATGGCATGTGGAACTATTTTTGGAGTTGGTGGTGGTTCATACATATCAAGAATGCTAGGACTAAAGGATTATAAAAAGATTAAAGAAGCTTCTTCGTTTTCTTTTTATGCTGCAATAGCTTTAGGAGTTTTATGCACTATTTTAGGTTTATTATTTATGCCTCAGATACTGTCTTTATCAGGAGCAAGTGAAGGAACTTATAATTACGCAAAAAGTTATCTTTCTATTATAGCAGCATGTTCGCCATTAGTTATTTTAAGTTTTTCTTTGGGGCAAATAGTAAGATCAGAAGGCGCTCCAAAGGAATCAATGTTTGGAATGATTTTAGGAACTGTTCTTAATATAATACTAGACCCTATATTAATATTATTTCTTCATTGGGGAGTTACTGGAGCGGCAATTGCTTCTGTTATAGCAAATGCTGTGTCTGTAATATACTATTGTAGATTTTTCTTGAAAAAAAACAGCTTAGTATCCCTTTCTATAAAAGATTTTAGCTTAGATAAACCAATGTTAATCTCTATATTTTCAATAGGATTACCAGCATCTTTAAATTCAGTATTAATGAGTATTTCAAGTGTTATAATGAATAACTTTGCTGTTTCTTATGGGGATCAAGTGGTAGCTGCATTAGGTGTAATTGGTAGACTAAATATGCTTCCAGTACTTTTATTAATTGGACTTGCTCAAGGAATTCAGCCACTTATTGGTTATAATTTTGCAACTAAAAATTTTGATAGAATGAAACAAGCTTTGAGATACACTTCCATTTGCGGAATTATTATTGGAACTATTTTTACAGTAATATATTTCTTTGGAGCTTCACATGCTATTAGATTTTTTATTAACGATGCTGAAGTTATTAGTTTAGGAACTCAATTTATCAGAAGAATTATACTATCAATTCCAATATTATCAGTATTATTTGTAATTACAGCTGCTTTCCAAGCATTTGGAATGGCAGTTCCTTCATTAATACTTTCAATATCAAGACAAGGACTATTCTTTATTCCTTTATTAATTATTTTGAATAAATTTATAGGATTAAATGGGCTCGTTTATGCTCAACCATTAACAGATATATTTTCAATATTATTTGGGGTAACTATGTTATTAAAAATATTGAAATCTGATAAAATGACTCAAAGTGCTTAAATAATTTTTTTAACTCTTTTGTTAGGACAATAGTTTTGTATAAAAAAGTTGAAAAATTAATATATTCTACCAAAACACATAAAAATAGCTCGAAATCTCTAAAAGTTAATTTGAGATTTTGAGCTATTTTTTTATGGTGTCTATTGTTTCAATTTTATATATTTTGCTCTTAACAAATCTAAAACTCACAAAACTTAATTTATTTTATCTAAAAATTTATATATTTCTTCGATTTCATCTATCATATATGGAGATAATCTTAAAAGCCTATTTGTTTTTAACACATAAATATTTTGATTTTTACCAGCTTTTGTTTTGGATAAAAATGCATTACTTCTTAACAAAGTTTCTTTATCTTTAACTCCCATTATTCCTATTAAGAAATCTGGATTTTCAACAAGAGCATATTCAGCACTAAGAATAGGTTGTTTACCAGTTAGAGTTTCTGAAATATCCCTAACTCCCAAAATTTTTAAGACTTCGTTAGTTAAAGAGTTTTTTCCAAAAACCATAAGTGGAGTAGGATTATAAATAAAAGTTCCTTTTAAATTTAATGGCTTCTTTTTCAATTTATTTTTAATATTAGTAAGTTTTTCATTACTATTATCAATAAGTTTTTTAGCTTCTTTTTCTTTACCAACTATAGAACCAATTTTAGAAATATTAGAAAACATATCATTCATATTATTTACAGATAAAATTGTATAGTTAATTTTATATTTTTTTAGAGACTCAGCTATATCCTCTGCATAAGGACCTACAATAACATGGTCTGGTTTTAGTGAAACTATCTTTTCTATGCTGGGCTTCTGCAAAGAACCTACACTCAAAAGTTTTATTGTCTTTTCAATAGGGTATATCGGGGTTGTCTGAGAACTAGAGATACCTACAATACTATTTTCAGCTCCTAGCATATAAACAATCTCTACTGCTGCTGGATCAAGCACTACAATTTTACTGCTTTTTCCAAAAGCAAATAAAGTAATAATCAGAAAAATAAATAGTTTTTTAATCATTTCCTAACTCCTTTTCAATTAGTTTATCACAAAGATACTTTGAGATATTATTTCCCCAGAAAATACCGTCTATATTTAATGAAAATTGTTCTTCTGTAAGAGTTCCCATATTATCATCTTGAATTTTTGTTAAAAGTTCTAATAAATAATTAAACTCAACTTCAGATAATAATTTTTTAATTTTATGAAAGTTATAATTATGAAATTGTAGTAATCCACTTAATAACCTATATTTTTGGTGAATCTCCAAATCTTTCATAAAAAAACTCATTTTTTCATTCATGTTATAAGTTCCGTAAGGTCCTACTGTTCCTCCAGAACCTACTCCTATAGCCAAAGTATCATGTCCATTATTTCTGAGAGAAATATATTTGTATTTATCTCTATTTTTCTTTACAAATTTAGTTAATTCCATTAATTCCCATGTATCATCAGAGATTATTTCATCATAAAATGCCTTATAATAGTCATAATCTCTATTTAGAGAACTTTCTTTTACCTCATTTTGAGATAATTCAGATCCTTCATGAATCATCAAAGAATAGAAACTAGAACTATCAAAATTGAGACTCTTAACGAGTTTAGCATCTTCTACCACTTCATCTATTTCTTGAATAGCATAATTATAAATTATATCGCAACAAACAAGACCATTAAAGTTATCTTTTAATTCTTTTATTTTCTTAATTACATCATCTTTTGTAAAAGTTCTATTTAAAAATGCTCTTCCTTTATCTGAAAATGTTTGGATTCCTACACTGAGTCTATTCACTCCATATTTATTAAATAGCTTAATTTTTTCATCACTTAAATTATGTAAAGTAGTTTCAAGGGTCCATTCATAATCAATATGAAAATTAAATTTTTCTTTTATTGTTTTAAAAATTAATTCTAATTGATGAACTTTTAATATAGTCGGAGTTCCTCCACCAAAATATATTGCTTCAAAAATACCGTTTTTGACATATTTGGTAGAAGCTTTTTCTGTAAGCTCCCTCACCAAGTATGCAGTATATTCTTCTAAATCATTATCTAATTTTTTTCTGTTAAGATTACAAAATGAACAAATTTTGTCACAAAATGGAATATGAATATATAAAACACTTGATTTATCTGAATTATGAAGATTTAAAAAACTTAAAAACTCTTCCTTAGATGATTTTTCTTTGGGAATAGATTTATCTAACGAACTAGATATATGGTGAGATTTCATTCTTTCTTTAAACATTAAAATGCTCCTTTTAATGGGAGAACAAAGGGTTTCCCATATTTATTATTAATTACGCTGCATTTGAAATCATATATTTCTTCCAAAATATCCTCTTTAAACAAGTCTTCTACCTCACCAAAATGCCTAACTTCTCCTTCTTTGAGAAAAATAATTTTGCTACAATAAAGAGATGCTAAATTTAAATCATGCAACACAGCAATCACAGTTAAATTCTCATTTTTTGACAAAGTTTCAGTCATATCCATAAGTTTTATGGAATAATTTATATCCATAGCAGCAGTAGCTTCATCTAATATTAATATTTCAGGATTTTGACAAAGAGCTCTTGCCATAAGGACTCTTTGAAACTCTCCACCAGAGAGTGTATTTACATCTCTGTCTTTAAAGTTCTCTATATTCAAAAGCTTCATAGCTCTTCTAACTTCATTAAAATCTTTTTCTGAATATGATTCGAAGTAACTTTTTCTGTGAGGCAGCCTTCCTAATAGAATAAAATCATCTACAGATATTGGCATTGATACTTTGGATTTTTGAGGAACAAAAGAAACTATTTTTGCAATTTCTTTTTGCTTATATTTTTCAATAGATTTTTCTTTTAAATCAATCAGACCAGTTTCTTTTTTTAGATAATTCAAAAGAACTCTAAGCAAAGTAGATTTCCCACTACCATTAGGACCAAGTATTCCTATGAATTCTCCTTTGTTTATTTTAATATCTATATTATTTAAAATTTTCTTATTCTCTATTGAATAATCTACATTTGAGACAACATACATTATACTTACATCTCCTTTCTTGATTTAAATGCAAGATAAATGAAAAATGGTGCTCCTAAAAATGCGCTTACAATTCCAATGGGAAGCTCTATAGGAGCCAGAATAACTCTAGCAATTGTATCGCAAAATAAAAGGAATACTCCTCCAGCGAGAGTAACTATGGGAAGTAGTTTATTATTACTACTTCCAACAATTAATCTAAGAGTATGTGGTACAATTAATCCAACAAAACCAATCATACCGCTAAAAGCAACAGAAAAAGCAACTATTAAAGAAGAGATTATTAGTAAATTTCTTTTTACTCGTTCTACATTTACGCCTAAACTATGGGCTTCTTCATCACCATTTAAAAGTGCGTCAAGCTCATGCCTTAAACTATAAAAATATGCTACAGAAATTATTAAAGGCAAACTTAATATTTTTACTTTTTCCCAATTGGCATCACCCAAATAACCCATAGTCCACATTATAATTTTAAAGGAATCTTCTCCAATAAAGTACATTGCAAAGGAGGTAAAAGCACCTAAAAGTGAAGAAATTGCAATTCCCATAATGAGTAAAGTTGAAATATTCAATCTTCCTTTCATTCCTGTGAGATTAAATATTATAAATGAACTGATTAAACTACAAATAAAAGCAAATATTCCATAATATAAACTTGGCAATTTGAGGATATATGCTAGTACTGCCCCGAAAGTAGCACTAGCGGAAATTCCGATTATATAAGGATCTGCTAAAGGATTTTGAAACAATGACTGAACAACTGTTCCGCTAGAAGCTAACATCATTCCTATAAGTAACGCCATTATTATTCGCGGAAGCCTCATTTCTCTGATAATAACTACTATTTGCTCTTCTCCCTTTCCAAAAAGACCTAAAAAGACTTCTTTAATCGTAAATTCAGTACTTCCTAAGGTAAGAGCATAAAGTGAGAAAATTAAGCCTAAAACAAGTAGAATTGGCATTATATTTTTTTTCATAAAAGCTCCTTAGAAGTTATATTTAAATCCGGCAAAATAATTTCTTTCAGCTGCTGGGTCATATGTAAAAGTGTTTGTAGAAGATGTATAACTTACATTGTTGAAATACTCTTCATTAAATAAATTATTTATTCCAGCATAAAGTTTAAATTTATTATTAAGTTTATAATTTCCAGTTAAATTTGTAATAAATTTATCATTTACTTCTCCACTGGCATTAGCAGCATCAAGATAATATTTATCTTTATATGTAGTGTTTGATGATAAATCAAATTTATCGTTAAATTCGTATCTAACATCTAAAGAAGCTGATATTTTTGAAACATTCGGGATTTCTTTATCTTTATATGTTCCTTCTGTAACCTTTGCATCTACATAAGCTACACTTTCTTTTAAAGATATCTTTTTAAATGTATGTTCCAATGAAAGTTCAGCACCTAAACGACTAGTAGCGTCTATATTGTAATATGTCCAAGCTGACGTTCCTTGCATAGACACAGCTATTTCATTTTTAGTATTTGTTTGATATACTGCTCCTGTAATATTAGTTTTTCCTATATAGTCTTCAAATCCTAATTCATAGGAGTCAAAACTCTCATTTACTATTCCGCTCAATTCATAGGTCGTTGAATTAACTTTGTTTACAAAGGCAGTAGGATTTGGCATAGTATAACCATTTTCATATTTTACAAAGATTTTTCCGCTATCAGAATATAGATAATTAAGACCTAAAGAGTATGCATCATCTTTAGTAGTTTTATTTAAGTCATAAGTTTTTGTTCCTAAATAGCTTAATCTTTGGATATTATAGTCAGAAGTTTCATATCTATAACCTGTATTAAGCTGAACTTTTCCAATATCAAATCTATTGTTTACGTAAGCACTATTGCTTGTTTTATTCATATCATATGTATTTGAAGCTGTAGCCATTACTCCTGTATAATCAGAATCTCTAATTGCGTCATTAGAAACAAAGTCGTAGCCCAGAACCAATGACCCTTTGTTATAATTATAATTTAACTTAGGTTTTATAGATAATTTATCATCTCCAAATGTAGTAGTAGTGTTATAACTTGAAGAATAACTTTTGGCTATTGTAGTCATTTCTGTAAGCGATGAAACTAGAGAAAACTTAGTTTTTTCATTTAGTTCATAATCATAATGTAATGAATACTCATCTCTATCAGTACTGTAATTTGAAACTTTATCTTTACTCGTTTCACTTGCTCCATATTTATCCTCATTTAATTGACTTTCTGTCAAATAAGCTGGAGAATAATATTCATCCTCATATTTCCCAAACTTTAATCCAATTTTTTGCTTATCAGAAATCGCATATTTAGAATTGATACTATAATAATTTTTTTCTAAATTTGAATATTCTCTATATCCATCACTTTCACTAGAGTTATAATCTAATCCCAACTCCAATTTTTTTGTTATTAAACCTGCAACAGAAGCATTATAATTTAAAGTATTGTAAGAAGCTGCATCTACCCCAAAGTTTCCAGAGAACTTTGAATTTTCAAGATTTTTTTTAGTTATAATATTAATTACTCCTCCAGCAGTACCGCTTCCATATAATACTGCTCCTCCTCCAGAAATAACTTCTATTCTGTCTACATTAGTAATGTCGATAGAATTTAATGGAATTACTCCATGACTTACATCAATTGGATTAATATTAACTCCGTCCACCAAAACCTGTACTTTTGCTTTTGCTCTGTCTCCTTGTCCTCTTAAATCAACTATTCCACCAAATACATTATATGTAACACTAATATTTGATATTGATTTTAAGACTTCTGTAACATTTTTATAATTTTTATCTTGAATCTCTTTAGAAGTAACAACAGTTACAGAAGAACTAATATTTTTTCTATCTTCTGCAAATCCAGTTGTAGAAATTACAGTATCATTTAACTTTACAGATTGATTTTCATAAAATTCATCTGCATATGTTATTGATGC
>Ga0183099_1001352_pt1 | contig 14505 bp, 16 predicted proteins | sample Biomet1_FD_127788 | JGI IMG/M metagenome (GOLD analysis project Ga0183099, IMG submission 127788) | Microbial communities from bioreactor (seeded with anoxic lake sediment) at LBNL, California, USA - Biofuel metagenome 1 | ecosystem: Engineered > Bioreactor > Anaerobic > Unclassified ... | reverse complement strand
ACAGCTCTCTCTTTCCCTACTCTAAATCTATCTTTTAGTCTGTTCTTCATAGATTTCCTCCAGAATTTTTCCGTAAATCTCTTCTATTTTGTAAATCCTAATTCCAATAAATCTCTTCCCAAAATTATTGGCTTCAATTTTTTCTAATCTTTAGATAGTTTTAAAAACTTTTTTATAAACTCTAATTTTCTTCTTCTAGATAATAGTATATTTTTAATAATGCTCTAATTGGAGTATTAATAGCAATTTTCTTTATTAGATATATATCAAACTTCTTTTCCAAACTTCTCAATATTTCGTAATTATCTAAAATTGACTTTAACTCTCCTATTAATTTCTTATCTTTCATAAAATAATATGGAAAACTATTTCCACCTTTATATAATATTCCCCATAATACTAACTTATCTTTCGTCTTGATTTTTTCAAATTTTTCTAAGTTATTATTAACACCTATAATTTTCTCTAAAACTCCCATTTCTTTTAAAAATAAAAATGCCTTTGAAGGATTTTTTAAACTTAATATTTTCTCAAATTCTGTCACTATTCTCTCTTCTACTACTTCCAAAATTTTTTCTGAATTTAGTTTTATGAGCTCCTTTAGTTCTTCTTTTACCTCAAATCCATATTTCTCATAAAAATATGCTACTCTTAAAATTCTTACTGGATCATCCATAAAAGTGTTATCATCACAATTCCTAAGCAACCTATCTTTAATATCTTTTGTTCCTTTCATGGGATCGTATATTTTCCCAGAAATTGGGTCAAAATAAATAGCATTTATACTTAAATCTCTTCGCTTAGCACTTTCTTGTAAGACTTCTTCATTTGTATATTCACTCCAAATCTTATTATTCAAACTAATTTCCACAGAATTATTTAATAAATATATTTCAAAATTTCCTACTTTTTAAAATTTCCATATTTTTTAAGAATCTCTTCTAAAGTTTTTTTAGATAATCCAAAAACTTCTATATCCATATCTTTGTTTATTGTTCCTAATATTTTATCTCTAACATATCCACCAACTATATAGGCAATTCCATTTGCACTTATTACATCTCTAAAAAATTCTGAATCCATAATCCCTACTTTCAGAAAATAAAATTTGATATATGCTACAGCTTTTATTCCTATGTATCAAAAAAGCCATTAATATTTCTATTAATAGCTTCCCAATTATTTTTTTCTATTTCCAATATAATCAGCTAATTCTAAGAAATATCTATTATTCTCAGGGAAATTCTCAATAATTATTTTTTTAGCTTCTGATATTTTTTCATCTAACATAACTTTTGTTTTTTCTATTCCAAATATTGCAGGATATGTGGATTTCTCTAATTTCAAATCACTTCCTACTGGTTTTCCTATATCTTCAAATGTTCCTTCTATATCTAATAAATCATCTTTTATCTGAAAAGCAAGTCCAATTAAATCAGCATATCTAATAAGAGCTTCTTTTTTAGAACCTTCTACCCCTGCAAGAACTGCCCCTGCTTCTATTGGAAGTCTTATCATCATTCCAGTTTTGTGAGTATGAATATATTGTAGTGTTGGTAAATCAACTATCTTCCCTTCTGATTCAATGTCAACTACCTGCCCTCCAATCATTCCTTGAACTCCTGCATATTTACTTACTAATTCTATTATTTTTACGAGTTTATCTGCTTCAATCTCTTTAGATTTTGACGCTACAATATAAAAAGCATAAGTTAATAAGGCATCTCCCACAAGTATTCCATTGGCTTCTCCATAAACTTTATGAGTAGTCAGTTTTCCTCTTCTGTAATCATCATTATCTAACGCAGGTAAATCATCATGTACTAGAGAATATGTATGAATCATTTCAATTGCTGATGCAACAGCATCTCCTTTAGATACTTCTACTCCCAAAAGTTCTAAAGTCATATAATGTAAAATAGGCCTTAATCTTTTCCCACCATTTAGCAATGCATACTTCATTCCTTCACTCATTACTGGAGGATAATGCAATTCTTCCAAATACTCCAAAAGTTTTTTTTCTACCCTCTTTTGCATTTTATCTAAATAACTCTTCATATTTCCTCCTATTCTAGGTCTTCCAACTCAATTTTACCATTATTTATACTTATCTTTTGCACTTTTCCTTGTGCTTCATTTAGTATTTTACTACATTCCTCTATGAGTTTCATTGATTTTTCATATTCTTTAATAGACTCGTCTAAATTTAATTCACCATTCTCAAGTTTTTCAATTATTTCATCTATTTCTGTTAAATTTTCTTCATAAGTTTTTTTCTTTGCCATTTTAAAACCTCCGTAAATACTATATCATAAACTCAACTCTTTTACAATTATACCTAATTAATTTATAAAATTTTTGATAATTAATTGTGCTATAATTAATTATAATTTTAAATCTTGGAGGTAATTATGATTATATTTGCTCATAGAGGAGCTTCTGCTTTTGCTCCCGAAAACACTAAGGCTTCTTTTAAAAAAGCTCTTGATTTAGTCGCCAAACATTTCGAATTTGATGTACAGATAACTTCTGATAATGAATATGTAGTTTTTCACGATTATACTTTAGAAAGAACCAGTAATGGAAAAGGAAAACTATCTGACAAAACACTATTAGAATTAAAAAAATTAGATATTGGCTCTTGGTATTCCGAAGAATTTTCTGGAGAACAAATTATGACTCTTCAAGAACTTATTGATTTTCTTCCTAGTGATTCTTTCTTAAATATAGAATTAAAAAGAGATAAAAATGATAAAAGATTTTTTGGAGAAAGTTTCTTAGAAATTATTAAACCAATAAAAATAGAGTTCTTATCTCCTCATTTGACTGGGAACTTTTAATATATTTAAACAATCTAGAACCTAATATCTCTTTTGGCATTTTAGTTGATAAATATTATACAAATTTTATATCTGATATAAAAGATTTACCTTTTATTCCTTACTCTATAAATCCAAACTTCAAAATTATTGACGAAGATTTTATGAATACTTTTAAAGAGTATAAAATTATTGCTTACACAGTTAATGACCTAGAAAAAGCTCTATATTTAAAGTCTCTTGGTGTTTTCGGAATCTTTTCCAATTATCCTAATATATTATAGTTTTTTTCAAAATAAAAGGACAAATCTTTCGATTTGTCCTTTCTTCTATTCACATAAATAATTATTTTTTAGCTGCTTTTGCAGGTTTAGCTGCTTCTGCTTTTTTAGCTGCGTAAGCTACTGGTCCGTAGTATGCTGCTAAGTAAAGTTCTTTTAATTCAGACATTAATGGGTATCTAGGGTTTGCACCAGTACATTGGTCATCAAACGCTTCTTCTACCATTCTATCTAATTTAGCTAAGAAATCAGCTTCTGGAACTCCCCATTCTTTAATAGATGCAGGTATTCCTATTTTAGCTTTTAATCCGTCAACAGATTTTACTAAGTTTTCTACTTTTTCATCATCAGTTTTTCCACCGAATCCTAAGAAATCAGAAACTTTAGCATATCTATTTTTAGCATTTGGATATTTGTATTGTGCAAATCCAGCCATTTTAACTGGTGCATCAGTTGCATTAAATTTAATTACTTCATTTAACATTAATGCATTTGCTGTACCATGAGGTATGTGGAATGCTGCTCCTAATTTATGAGCCATTGAGTGACATATACCTAGGAAAGCATTAGAGAATGCCATACCAGCTATACAAGATGCATTAGCCATTTTTTCTTTTGCTTTAACTGCTGTTGCTCCACCATCTGCTGATTCAGGTAAGTATTTGAATACTAATCTCATTGCTTCTAAAGCTAATGGATTTGTGAATTCAGATGCGAATACTGAAGCATATGCTTCCATAGCATGTGTTAATACGTCAATTCCTGATGCTACTGTTAATCCTCTAGGCATAGATAACATTAATTGTGGATCTACTATTGCCATATCTGGAGTTAATTCGTAATCTGCTAATGGATATTTTACACCTGTTGCATCATCAGTGATAACTGCAAATGGAGTTACTTCTGATCCAGTTCCTGCAGATGTTGCTACTGCGATAAATTGAGCTTTATTACCCATTTCAGGGAATTCAACTATTCTTTTTCTGATATCCATAAATGTCATTGCTAAATCTTCAAATTTAACTTCTGGATGTTCATACATTACCCACATGATTTTCCCAGCATCCATTGGAGATCCTCCACCAAGAGCTATTATAACATCTGGATTATATGATCTCATTAAGTCAGCACCTTTTCTAACTGTAGTTAATGTAGGATCTGCTTGTACTTCAGAGAATATTCTATAGTCTACTCCCATTTCTTCTAATATAGAAGTTACATGATCAGTATATCCTAAAGAAGCTAAAACCGAATCAGTTACGATAAACGCTTTTTTCTTTTTACCTTTTAATTCATTTAAAGCAACTGGTAATGAACCTGATTTAAAGTATATTTTTTCTGGAACTCTGAACCAAAGCATATTTTCCCTTCTTTCTGCAACAGTTTTAACGTTCATTAAATGTTTAACTCCAACGTTTTCTGATACTGCATTTCCTCCCCATGATCCACACCCTAGTGTTAATGATGGAGCAAGTTTGAAGTTAAATACATCTCCTATAGCACCTTGTGCTGCTGGCATATTTATAAGAGTTCTTCCTGTTTTCATTTTTCTTCCAAATTGGTGTATTTTAGTTCTTGCTAATGTTTCATCAGCATATAATACAGATGTATGTCCTAATCCACCTAATTCTACTAATCTATCTGCTTTTGTTAATGATTCATCAAATGATTTAGTTTTGTACATTGCAAGTACTGGAGATAATTTTTCATGTGAGAATGGTTCTTCTAATTCTACTGATTCTACTTCTCCTATTAATACTTTTGTAGTTTCTGGAACTGTGATTCCAGCTAATTTACCTATTTTATAAGCTGATTGTCCAACTATATCAGCATTTAATCTTCCATCTACTACTATTGTTTTTCTTACTTTATCTACTTCTTCACCTTTAAGGATATAAGCTCCTCTAGCAGCAAATTCAGCTCTTACTTCATCATAAATTGATTCTTCTACTAAAACTGATTGTTCTGATGCACAGATAACTCCATTATCAAATGTTTTTGATAAAAGAATTGAGTTTACAGCCATTTTGATGTGAGCTGTTGTATCTATAATTACAGGTGTATTTCCAGCTCCTACTCCTATTGCAGGTACTCCTGATGAGTAAGCAGCTTTAACCATTCCTGGTCCACCTGTTGCTAATATAATATCTACTGATTTCATTAATACGTTTGATAATTCTACTGATGGTTCATCTATCCATCCAATTAATCCTTTAGGAGCTCCAGCTTTTTCAGCAGCTTCCATAACAATTTTAGCAGCTTCTATTGTACAGTTTTTTGCTCTTGGGTGTGGAGAAAATATGATACCATTTCTTGTTTTAAGTGATATTAAAGCTTTAAATGCAGCCGTTGATGTTGGGTTAGTTGTAGGTATTATAGCTCCTACTATTCCAATTGGCTCAGCCATTTTTGTAATTCCGTAAGCAACATCTCTTTCGATAATTCCGCAAGTTTTAGTATCTTTGTATTGGTTATAGATATACTCAGAAGCGAAATGGTTTTTTATAACCTTATCTTCTACGATTCCCATACCAGTTTCTTCTACAGCCATTTTAGCTAATGTTATTCTAGCATTGTTAATTGCTAAAGCAGCATCCCTAAATATTCTGTCAACTTGCTCTTGAGTGAAAGTAGAAAATTCTTTTTGAGCTTTTCTAATACTTTCAATCTTAGCTTTTAATTCTTCAACAGTTGTAACTCTTGACATCTTAAAACCTCCTAAAAATTTTTTATTATGTGAAATAGTTATCTTGCAACTTCTTAAAAAAATCAAAACCCCTGTTCCATTTTAATTTGTACCTATCGGATTCTGACATCAACTCTAAGTTTCTTTTTTCACTTGTTTCTTATGCACTTATATTAACAGAAAAAACAGTTTAAGTCAAGAACTTTTTTTCACGTTTAATTAATTTCAAATTGTACTGAAATTTTTTATTTCTAAAAATTTAAAATTCTTTTGTGAAAGAGATATCTTAAAGTTTTGGATGGCTAACTACTTCCCTAAAAGTATAGCACAATATTTTTCTATTTTCCATATTCTTTACCAATAAAATAAACTTTTTATTTGCTAAAAATTAAAGGAACTTTTTCAGTTCCTAATTTTTTAGTATATATTCTTTTATTGCCTCAACTACACCATTTTCATCATTGGATTTTGCACTATGAGTTGCAATTTTTTTAAGCTCATCATGCCCATTCTCCATTGCAAAGGCTATTTTTGCTTTTTTGAACATCTCCAAATCATTAAGGTAATCTCCAAATACAGCAGTTTCACTTTTATCAATATTTAAGTAGTTTTGAATTTTTTCTAAAGCAGACCCTTTGTTTACGCCTTTTGACATAATATCCATCCAAAATTTCCCAGAAACAACAACTGTATGAGTGTCTTCAAATTTCTTATAATAAGGATATAAATTATCATAGCTAGACTCTTTCTCAAATATTGCCACTTTCAATATCTCATCTTCAACATCTAATAAGTTGTCTACCAATTTCAAATCATTCATTCCAATACTTGCTTCTTTATAAGCTAATTCATTACCTTTTTCCATATAACCAGCTTTTTTCCCAGAAAGTATTGTTGCTGCATTTGGAATTGTCCTTCCCAATTTTACAAACTCCGCTATCTTATCTTTCTCTAATACATTAGAAAACAGTTCCTTACCTTTTTCCATTCCCAATGCTCCATTTTCTGCAATGAAAATTATATCTTCTTTATGTTCAATAAACTTATCCAATAAATTGTCATAACGTCTACCACTTGCTACAATGAATTTTATGCCTCTTTCTTTAAGTTTCTCTAAAACTTCCCAAAACTCTTCATTTATTTTATGATTACTATCTACTAAAGTTCCATCCATATCACTTACTATTAGCTTTATCATTATTACCTCCTATATTATTTGGTATCATCATGTTGAAAAATTGCAACCATTTGATTCTACTAGTATAAAAAACTATTTTTTTTAGTATAACATATAATAAGTCGCCATAAAAGAAAAAAGACAGAGTATAAACTCTGTCCATAAAAAATTATCTTTTTGAGAATTGTGGTGATCTTCTTGCTTTTCTTTTTCCGTATTTTTTTCTTTCAACCATTCTAGAATCTCTAGTTAGGAATCCAGCTTCTCTTAATGCAGATTTTAAAGCTTCATCAGATTCAAGTAATGCTCTTGACACACCGTGTCTAATAGCTCCAGCTTGTCCTGTTTGTCCTCCACCATTAACATTTACAAATACTTTGAATTTATCAGTAGTTTCTGTTAATACTAAAGCTTGTTGAGCTATAGTTCCGAATATATTTCTTCCTCCGAAGTATTCTTCAACAGATTTCCCGTTTATTTCCATTCCTGATCCTCCAGGAATTAATCTTACTCTTGCTACAGATGTTTTTCTTCTTCCAGTTCCCCAGAATTGATTAATTTCAGCCACTTCTTATTACCTCCTATAATTCCACGTTCTCAGGTTTTTGTGCTCCATGAGCATGTTCTGCACCAGCAAATACTCTTAATCTTGTTAATTGAGCGCTTCCCAATTTGTTTTTAGGTAACATTCTTCTAACTGCTAATAAGATTACTTCTTCAGGTCTTCTATCTAAGATTTCTCCTAGAGATCTTTCTCTAATTCCACCTGGGAATCCACTGTGGTTGTAGTATTTTTTATCAGTTAATTTCTTACCTGTAACTGCTATTTTACTAGCGTTTGTTACTACTACGAAGTCTCCTCCATCAATATGCGGAGTAAAATCTGCTTTGTTTTTACCCATTAAAGTTTTAGCTATTTCTACAGCTAATCTTCCTAAAATTTGCCCTTCAGCATCAAAGTGTACCCAGTTTCTAGTTACATCTTCTTTTCTTACCATTTTTGTATATTTGTTCACTAATGTTTCCTCCTCGGTTATAATTTATATTATAACATAACGGCCTTTGTGGGAAAGGTTTTTCTAAAATATTATAGAGCACTTTCCACTTTTTGTCAAGGACTTTTATTTTACAATCTAAAATTATTACTGCTCATATACACCAAAATCTTTGTTGTCATTCAGTATTTCTATATTTTCATATTTCTCCAAATAAGAAAATTCATTTTCAAACCATTTTACAAGATTATCGTCTCTTTTTATACTAGTTCCATTATTGATAAAAACATTAATTGTTAGTCTTTTAAAATTTTTAAGTCCAATTGAAATATCTTCTCGTATCATATCTTCAGTTTGTCCAAATATTCCGACCATTAAGCACACGTTTTCAAAGTAATTAGTAAGTTCAGAAATATCTTTGTAGTATAAATCTTTATTTAACACATTGTTTCTAAAATTTTCATCAAAACTTTCTATTCCAACTTTAAATCTTACTTCTACCCCATCAAAATAATCTCTAATTTCCTGCAATCTATTTTTATAAATATAATATGCTTCAAACCAAATTACTTTTATTTTTTTACTGTGAACTATCTCTCTTATTTTTCCCAAAGTTATTTCTGGCAACTCAAAAACAGAACCTGAATTTATAACTTCCAAAGCCTCAAACTCTCCAGTAATTCTTTCTAAGACTTCAAGATTTATTTTATTATTTAGTTCCTCATCTGTTGAATTATCCTCTATATAATTACAAAAAGTACATTTTCCATAAATGCAAGGTTTCCCTTTTAACAAAACTATTTCTCTTGGATTCTTTTTAACTATTTTACTATATCTATTGTCCATTTTTTCTCCAATATTAATCTTTATACATTCCTATAACTCTCTGAGCCAAGGCTTCGTCTTCTAAAAATCTTCCTCTAAATGTTGTCGTAATAGTTTTAGATGAACTATTTTTTATTCCACGAGTTGTCATGCATGCATGCTCTCCACTAATCCATATAGCTACGTCTTTACTTCTTGTAATTTTTTCTATTATATAAAGTATATCACTAGCTATTCTCTCTTGAAGTTGTAGTCTTTTAGCTACCATATCGCACACTCTTACTATTTTTGATAAACCTATAACCCTATCTGTAGGAATATAAGCTACTGCCACTTTCATATTGTACATAAGTGCAAGGTGATGTTCACAATGACTAAATATTTCAATGTCCTTTATCATAACTACATCATGGTTATCTCTATCAACAACCAAATCATCTTCAAAAGTCACATCAAACTTCTGGGCTATTTCATCATTACTATAATTAACTCCCTCAAAAACTTCTGCATAATAATTAGCCACTCTTTTAGGTGTACCTATCAATCCTTCTCTCTCTGGATTTTCACCTAAAGCCTTTAATATCTCTTTTATATGAAATTCAATTTTATCCTTATCTATCATAAATAACCTCCCACAAAATATCAGATATTATATCATAAATTCTTATTATTGACAAAGATTCTCTACCAATTTATTAAACTTTTAGCTTTATTGTTTATTCTCAAATATAAAAATCAATTTTTGCTCATTTTGAATTTTTACTATATATTTTCAACAGAAAAAACTTTTTTTGTTTAAATACTTGCCAAAACGTTTAAAAAAGGGTATAATCTTAATATTAAAAGGAGGTAGATAATGCGATATATACTGATTTTCTTAGTTTTAATAAACTTTGCTTTTGCTGATATATTAAACTCTACTAGCAATAATACTGGAATTAACATAGGAACTTTAATTCAAGATGATAAAAGCCTTTTATCAAACATAAGTGATGAATTACCTAACAAAAAACTAATTACTGAGATAAAAAAAAGTGATAAGAATAGTGTTGAAAAAATTCTTGATGAAGCCTTTAAGCTTCTAGGAATTAAATATGTTTGGGGTGCTGTTGGTCCTGACAAATTTGACTGTTCTGGATTTGTTTCCTACGTTATCAATAAAAGTTTAAACATTAATCTTCCTAGAGTATCTTCAGATATGGCAACATATAAGAATGATAAACTTGGATTTAGTGAACTTCAAAGAGGAGATTTAATTTTCTTTGATACTCTAAACAAAGGCAGAGTAAGTCACGTTGGAATTTACATAGGAGATAATAAATTTATTCATGCTTCTAGTGGTTCCAAAACAAAAAAAGTTACTATTTCAGAATTTGATTCGTACTATAAAAATAAATTTAAATGGGGAATTAGATTATAACCTTAAAGCTTGCGCTTTAAGGTTATTTTTTTTCCAATACCTCACATCTATTTTTACCTTTTCTTTTAGCTTTATAAAGCATTTCATCTGCAAGTTGTACCATGTCTTCTACTCTTTGATTTGAGAGAATTTGTCCATAAACTACTCCTATACTTATTGTTACTTTTCCAAAGTTAGAGTTTTTATGTTCAATATCCATTTTTTCTATGTTTATCCTGATTTTTTCGGCAATATTTAAAATATTTTCTAGTGTAGTTTCTTGTATTATTACAGCTATTTCTTCTCCACCATATCTAGCTACTAAATCTGTTTTTCTTTGAATACTCTTTCTTAATACTTCACCTATTTTTTTTAAGCAATTATCTCCAGCTATATGTCCATAAGTATCGTTATACTTCTTAAAATCATCAATATCCATCATCATAAATCCTATTGGTCTTTTGTTTCTTGATGCCAAATCTAGAACTTCTACTCCATATTCATCAAATTTCCTTCTATTAGGAATTTGCATTAATTCATCAATATAAGAAAGCTTATTTAATATCTCATTTTTTTCTTCTAGCTCTATGGTTCTTAATCTAACTTCTTCTGAAAGATGTTCTAGCAAATTAGTCAATTTATTCCCCATTAAGTTAAAGTTATTTGTTAATTCATAAAGCTCATTTTTATCTGTAATAAGTGGAACTTCTTCATAAATTCCAGAAGCTAAATGTTTAGCACTCTCATTAAGTTTAAGTATTGGATTTACTATATGCTTAATAACCATTAATGTTATTATCATAAACAACAATGAAACTATTGATACGCTTATCAATGTCTGCAAAAGAATTATCTTTGTTTCACCTAGGAAATCATCAATTAAAATAACTATAAAAATATCCCAGTTAATGTTATAAAATTTTAATTTTTCTTTAACTAATAAATACTTTTTACTCCCTATTTCTATTTCTTGATATTTCTTATTACTTTCATTTTTCAATTTTGCAACTGCACTTTTAGTTACAAAATTTTTACTTTCTGATGCTTTAATATTTATAGACAAACCCTTATCCATTTTAAAAATTTCTTCGTCTACAGTTGTTGCTACTAAGCTTTCCTTTTCATCTAATATAAATACTTCTCCATGCTCCCCTATTGGAAGCTCCCTAAGTACTCCACCTAACCAAGTTAATAAAAAATCAACACCGACTACCCCTAATACTTTTTCTCCTTTATATATAGGCATACTTGCTGTAATAGTTGGTTCCTTGAATACAAAATGACTATAAATAGAGCTAAATGTAATATCCTTATTTTTTAAGGCTCCTAGATACCATGGTCTAACTCTTGGATCAAACTTTTTAAATATTTGAACCAGTTCAGTCCCTTCTCCATAGCTATTTATTTCATAATACTCTGAGTTGCCTCCTGTAGACTTATTATTTCTAACTATATTAAAAGTATTATCTAGATTTCTTCTTGCACCATAAAACTCTCCATTTTCCAGTCCAACATAAGTCATTGCTACATCATCAAAATTCTTTATCATTGTAGAAAAATATCTTTCTCTTTTATTCGTATCAGAAACGAGTAGTAAATCATTATTAAAAGAATCATAATTTATTTTACTAAGTTGTATTGCCTTCGAAAGTTTACTATCAAGATTCATTTCTATGATAGACACCATTTGATTTTTTAGCTGAACCATCACTTCCTCTACCATTTTTTTACTATGATAAAGAACAACAGATGTTATAATTATAGTTGCAACTAAAAAAGCCGAAATTAACGGTACAACTAATTCGAGTTTTATTGAGTTTACTTTGAATAATTCCTTCCTTTTCATAATAATCATCCTTTTTTTATGAAGCCCATTTTCAATCTTATTCTTTATCTAATAAATATACAATTCTAATAATTCTTTTCCTTTTTTAAAAAAAATAGAAGCTATTCTAAGCTCCTATTATCAAATACCCTATATACAGACTATAGACTATTAAAAATACAATTCCTTTTTTCCTATCTAACTTTCTTTCCTTACTAAAAAATACAAAAGAAAATAAAAGTAACGAAATAAATATATTCATTATTATATCAATTTGACTTTCTCCTAAAGGAATAGGATTAATAAGTGCTGATGCACCCAAAATCCAAAACACATTAAACAAATTGGAACCTGTTATGTTCCCAACAGCTATGTCTACATTTCCTTTTAAAGCTGCTATTACAGAAGTTGTCAATTCTGGAAGTGATGTTCCTATACTAACTATAGTTAACCCTATTATCCTTTCTGATATTCCTGCACTTCTTGCAAGTAAAACTGCATAGGTAACTATAACTTTACCCCCTACCATTAAAAGCGCTAATCCAATTATTATCATAAAAATTGATTTTGGCTTACTAAATATCTTTATTTCGCCTTCATCTGCTGCTCTTCCTTCTTTTGCCAACGAAAAAGTATAACTTAAAAATATTATAAAAAACATAAGCATTACTAATCCATCTGCTCTAGATATTTGAGAAATTCCAGCTTTATCAATCAAATTGTCATTAACTAAGAAAAACACAACTAAAGCTGATATAATCGTAAGCGGAATCTCTTTCCATGTAGTATTATCTTTAACATAAAGTTTCTTTAATATAGCTGTTAATCCTAATATAAAAGCTATATTAAACATATTGCTTCCTACAATATTTCCCATTGCTATTTCATTAGCACCCTTTGCAGAAGACATCACGTTTACTATGAACTCTGGCATAGATGTCCCAAAGGCAACTATAGTAAGTCCTATAACCATATTTGGCACATTATATTTTTTAGCCAAAGATGACGCACCATCTACTAAAAAATTACCTCCATAAACTAAAGGTATAAATCCTATTACTAACAATATAAAATTTAACAATTTTTACTCCTTCCAACTTATCTCATAGCTTATTGTAAAACTTTTTTTGTGAAATCTTAATTCCACATAGCAAGTATTTTACCTTACTCTCTTTATAAATAAATTTTAGAGAAATCTATGAATCTTTAAATTCATAGATTTCTTAATAAAACTCCAAATAACAATATCTTATCTTTAAATTAGTTTGTCCCTTTATTTTAACCTAACTTGTCCATTTCCACTAAAGCTTTCTCCATCATATTCACATATCGCTGCATCTTCACCCAAATATCTAACAACTTTTGCATCTCCTATATATTTTTCATCATATCCATAGAATATACCTTCAAATGTTATTGGTGCACCTTGTTTATATACTTTTAATTTAGTACCAATTTTTAAATTAGACTTAATACCAGAATTAATATAAACTTCTCCGTTACTTACTTTTATTACTTTTGCTGACCACTCAACTTTGTCTACTTGAGCAATAATTCCTTCCAAAACATCAATAGCTGCTGCTCTCAAAGCATCTGCTTCTACCGTATCGTCATATCCAGATGTTGTCCCTACTCCAAGAGTTGTCCCTACTTTTTTAGTAGAAGTCCCTTCTCCAGAATCTGCCAAAATAACTTCTCCAGTTTTAGTATTTATAATTCTAAAATCAAAAGTTATCTCTGTTTTTTGCTCTTTCCCAGTAGACAAGAATCCTTTATCTCCTTGAGTATTATTCGTATATTTTGTTATTGCACCTGTTACTATGAAATCAGCGTCAACTAATTTTTGAAACTCTGCAATTTTCCCTTCACCTAAAGTATTTGAAAAATTAACTTCTGCCATTACTTTATCTATTTCTTGTCTTTCTAATACAATAAATCTGTTACTTTTTACAAGTTCTGTAGCCATTATATCAGACAAATTTTCTCCTGCTTTTCTTTTCTCTGCTATAGCAATATTATTTTTAAATGATGCAATAGCTATTTTTCTTTTCGGTGTTATCAGCACTTTCTCATCTTTATATTCCCTTAATGTCTCTACTTTATCGTCCTTAACTGTTTTTACTTCTCCACTTTTACAAGCAACTATCCCCATTGCAAGCATTAATACGATTAGTGTTTTTTCATAAATCCTCCTAAAGTCTTATAAATTTTCAAGAACTTCTTTTAATATAACATCATATTTCTTATCTGAAGTAAAGCCAGCAGCCTTAATATGTCCTCCTCCTCCAAAAAGACAAGCTATTTTATTTACATCTGTTCCGTTAGATCTCATGCTTCCTTTAATAGCAATATTTTTTTAAATGATGCAATAGCTATTTTCTTTTCGGTGTTATCAGCACTTTCTCATCTTGTATTCCCTTAATGTCTCTACTTTATCGTCCTTAACTGTTTTTACTTCTCCACTTTTACAAGCAACTATCCCCATTGCAAGCATTAAT
>Ga0183099_1001350_pt1 | contig 14520 bp, 10 predicted proteins | sample Biomet1_FD_127788 | JGI IMG/M metagenome (GOLD analysis project Ga0183099, IMG submission 127788) | Microbial communities from bioreactor (seeded with anoxic lake sediment) at LBNL, California, USA - Biofuel metagenome 1 | ecosystem: Engineered > Bioreactor > Anaerobic > Unclassified ... | reverse complement strand
CTTAGAGGCTGTCTTAAAATTCAAATCATTCCTACAATTGGATAATGGGCAACGTTAACTTTAAATTCAAACCGTAAATTTTTCCGAAATTTAGGTGCACATTGACTTAAGTTCTCACATATGAGTTACGTACTCGAGGTATAAAATCAAACACAATAAACATCATGGTTTGAAGTTACACTTTAAACATTTAATGGTTTAATGCTAATGTTTTTCAGTTCAAATGCGTAAGTCTTAGCCTAATTGTAAGATCAAGTTTAATTTTAAGACAGGCTCTTAGCAAATGACAAAAACGGAATAATATACATAGAGTTACAAATATTAAAAGAAAATATATTGAAGGAACTAGTAAAATACAACTAAAATATATTAAAATAAAACTTCCTGAAGTAAAAAACGCTTAACCTTACAATAGTTAGAGATCTATTAGAAGAGATCTTTGACAGATAACAAATGTCGCAGACCATTAAACGGAACAGACTGTAGATGCAGAATATCCGAGGTAATGCTTTTGAGAGAGAACCCGAATGCAAAAGCGCTTGAAGCCTGGATTATACAGCTCAGGCGCGAATTTCACAGATACCCCGAACTCAGTTTTGAAGAATATGGGACCCAGAAGAAAATTCTGAAAATACTTGGAGAACTGGGAATAGAAGCCAGAAAAACTGCAGATACCGGCGTACTTGCAAACATCCGGGGAACGTTACCGGGTCCTTGCATCGCTCTTCGTTCGGACACAGATGGATTGCAGGTACAGGAAGAATTAACTGGAAGAAACAATGACTATATCTCCAGAAACAATGGGGTAATGCACGCCTGCGGACACGACGGGCACATGGCAATGCTTTTTGGGGCTGCCAGGCTTTTTCAGGAAAACCGAAATTTTCCAGGTGAAGTCCGCCTTATCTTCCAGCCTGCAGAAGAGATCCCTCCTGGGGGTTCGGAAAGGGTAATTGCAGAGGGAGGACTTGAGGGTGTGGATGCGGTTATGGGCATGCACATCTTTACAAATCACGAATCCGGAAGTGTGGGTTTCCGTCCAGGATCTTTTATGGCAAGTACCAACAGGTTTGAAATTGTCCTCACAGGAAAGGGAGGACATATCTCAAAGCCTGAGAACTGCATTGACCCCGTCCGAATAGCAACGGATTTTCTGAGCAACCTTTATCCGGCCCTGGAAAAGCAACTTGAACCAAATAAGTACATTATTGGAGTAGGAAGGATTCGAGGAGGAGCCCAGTTCAATAGAATTCCTGACACCGTAGAGATTCTTGGAAGTTACCGAACCTTTGATCGGGAGACTACAGATGTCATTGACAGGACAATAGAGGAATGCCTGGACGAGGTAGTAAAGAGATACGCGAAACCAGGAGAAGAATTTTCAGGCTTTCCTGACTACGAGCTTGATATACTGCACGGCTATCCTGTCCTTGTGAATGATCCTGTGTTCACAAATGCTGTAAATTCAAAGCTGCAGGAGAGTTTTCCGAAAATTACAGTATATCCTGAAATCGAAAAAACCTTCGCCGCAGAAGATTTTGCAAGTTACCTGCAGAAAGTTCCAGGAATTTTCATTTCCCTGGGTACCCGAAACCCAGAAAAAAAGATCGTGGAAATCAATCACTCATGCAAATTCGATATTGATGAAGAGATCCTGATTACTGGCACGGAGATATTTTATACTGTTTCTCTGGACTTCCTCAAAAATCCGGAAAAATATCTCAATTCTCAGAGATATTTAAACCCTGAACCATTAAAAGAAGCCTGAAAACCGACAGGTAAACAAAAAACTGCCCGGTTCACGGAGTGAAATAAATGATAATCCAGAGATACGACGATTCCAGAAAGGAAGAAGTCCGTGACGTTGTACTTGAAGTTTTGATGGAGCACGGCTTTGAACCCGACAGGCTAAAAGACGCCGACCTTAATGACATAAACGGTTATTACTTTGGAAGCGGAGGCGCGTTCTTCGTAGGAATCGTCGACGGTAAAGTTGTAGGCACGGCAGGTGTCCGAAAACTTGACGGAAATCTCTGCGAAATCCGGCGTATATACCTTAAGAAAGCCTTCAGGAGCAAGGGCAACGGGAAACAGCTTTTCAGAACTGCTCTCGATTTTGCTAATAAAAACTGTTCAGGTGCAGTCCTTAAAACCGATTCAACCCTTACAAAAGCGATAGACATGTACCTCAAGCACGGCTTTACTTTCCAGAAAGAAAAGACAGGGTACCTGTATTTCGAGAAAACTTTTTAACGTCCGAGTCTCAAATACATTACGTGCTTTGCGAAAAAGCAATTCCTAAACCTGTTGCTGTTAAAGATACACCTAAATTAAAGAGTTGATCCTGATGAGGATTATATTCAACAATTGTATATTTAACCTTGAAAGGTTCAACCTGATCAAGATATACGCTGAAATAATAATTAGAGTCTATTTCCAAATCAAACTCGGCCCTACTATTACCCTTCAACTCTTTAACTATCGGTGCTAAATGACGCCACTTATAAGAAAAATGATCACTATAAACACAGATTCTTTTCTGTAGAATGAAGCGAACTTTTTGTTTCTTATTTCCATTCAACTTTATTTTCAATTTAGATTTAACAGGAGTCTCAAGCTCATTTGATTGTGTTTTTTCGCTTAAGTCTAATATACCTTCATTAATTATTTGTTTATTCAGTCTACTGTAAACTATAAGATTGGCACCAATTAAAAATATAATAATGCCTGAATAAGTTAACATGTGAAGCCTCTTTTTACAATTTGTACTTACGCAGCATTTTGTAAAAATTTGATGTAATTGAGGTTTTGCCAAAATAGATGAAAATGCCTTAAATGTATAAAAAAAGATATCTAATTGTTTATTTATCCAAAAATTATATTTAATGCCTTTAAAAAATAGCACCGCCAAATGGAACTGAATACGAAATTAGGTCACTAGAACTTAATTAATATTATATATGTTCTAAAAATTGGCTTTGTAGAAATCTTCTAAAATCTGCTCTTCTTGGTTATTTTAAGAATCTTATCTTTCGATATAACTACATGAACCGCCTTCTTTTTTCTCAAGGGCTTGCAGGTATTCGAGGACGGCGAGGATGTAGGCTGAATGGGACCAGGCAAGGGGAAGAACCGAGAGAGGCTTGCCTTTATCATCGATTTGTTCGGATAGAAGACCGGCGGGGTGGGCGTGAGCCGCGCACCAGTCCAGAAGTTCAAGAGCTCGGTCAAGGTTACCGACTGCTGAATGCCACTGGGATAGCCAGAGAGTGCAGATAATCCAGCTATTCATATAGCCAAAGTAGGTATCGTGAAGATATCTGGCGATCCCACCTGAAGTACGCTTAAGTTCGCGCTCGATAGCCTCCATTGTCCGGACAACTTTGGGGTCGTCGGGAGGAAGAATTTTAAAGTACCAGACCGCAAAGACCGAGGAATCAAGAGTAGAGTCGTCAAGGGCACGGCGGAAACGCTTTAGTCGGTCATCGTAAAGTTTCTCCAGAATAGATTTTCGGATTCGGTCTGCAGCTTCCGTCCAGACATTTGCGTTGTCATAATCGCCAAGAGAGCGGGAGAGTTCATAGGCCCCATTGAGGCCGGCATAGACCGTACATGCGCTGTAAGTATGCACGCCTTTTCGCTCTTCCCAGAGGTCAAAACTCGAAATTGGAAGGTCCGTTTCCCTATCAATCGCTTTTATAAGATAATTAGCCGCGGGGATCACAAGCCTTCTGTAGTATCTGCCTGTGGTCCAGACACTCTTTGCAATCTCCCAGTTGTTATAGAGAGCATAAAGAGGAAGCCCTGTCTCATCGATCTGAATCATAGGAACAGGATGCCATGTGCTCCCGAAATCTCCGGCAGGTGTATACTTGTGAAGGAAGTTGCCTCTGGGTGTGATAACTTTTGAGAAAAACTCAAATGTCTCGGCGCTCAGGTGATGATACCGTGCCCTGTCGAGCGCAAGGCAGACCCAGGCCGCATCTCTGGGCCAGCAATAGCTGTAAAGGTCCGCTCCGAATTGCTTTATATCCGAATCGCAAGATGCAATTACCGAGCCTGTAATATCCATGTGAGCGACAACTGCAAGGAGGCTCCTGTAAAAGCACTTTAAGACGCTCTGCGGCAGTTGAGACATTCGTGTAAACTCTGGCAGGACGGATACTCTCTCAGTAAATGAGTTCCAGAAATTGAAGTTATGATGGAAAAGGGCTTTCCTTCCGGTTTCCTTTACCTGTTTATGGATCTGAAGCACGCTGCAGTACTTTTTTCCGAGAACAATCCAGTAGTGTAGCTTTGTCGATTCTCCTGACTTCAGTTCAGGAAGGGTCCAGCCAAGGGTGGAATCTACCGAGCCGTGAGCTACAGGATTTCCGCTCAGGGAAGCATCACTTTCCATATCTCTCCAGGTACCTTCAAGTCCTTTCCATTCTGCAGTCCCAACTGCATGTTGGTCAAATACAGGGTCACTCGCGTGCAGGAAATAGCGGTCGCGCTTGTAATGGATAAGCGTATGTTTATCAATTACAGCAGTTTCTCCGATTTTGTTCTCAAGAATCCGGTAATTCTGATTTGAAAAAAGGCGCAAATGTTTGGGTTCATTTGAAGTATTTCTGACCTCAAAAATTCTGTAAAAAATATTTACCGAAGGGTGGACAGCTTCCCAGACTGTGATTCTGAGCCCTATTTCAAGGTTTTCGAACACTGTTTCCCCTATATTTGAGATAATTCCCCTGCAGGCCTCAGGGATTTCCTGGTTGCCCTCTTGAGTACCGTTTTTCTCTCTTACAACTTCCCTGCTCTCTCCTGAGGTTTCAAGAAGACGCTTACAGAAGTTCTCCTTAAACTCGGATTTATATCTCTGTCGAATCTTCCAGTTTTCAAGCCAGCTGCAATAAAGGGAGTCAAGGTCGCATATGCCAACCTTTATCGAGTTCCCATGATTCTCAAGTCCTACATATGGAAAATAGATATCCCTTATAGCCCCCTTTTCATCTTCACAGATTAGGATTCTCCCATTTCCGAAAATTAGCGGCCTAATCCCGGATACCTCCTACTTTCCTTTAAATTTTTATGGCCCCACAATTAATACCCACAATTAATACCCACAATTGATAGTATACTGGGCATGTAAGATTCGACTAGGGTTCTTAAAATATAATGATTCCATCAGGTTGAATAGTCTTTTTTGAATATAACCCATTACGAGAGATGAATCTATTACCTCAAATAGTTTAGTATAAAGAACTCTGGTGAAAACTGGATTTTAGCCTTAAAAATACCTTCCTCAAAAATGCCTGTAGAAATAAACGTAACTGTCAAATTTTCAACATTTAGAGAATATCTAAGACGAATCGTGTTTCTCTATATACCGATTTTATAAAATACGATTGGGTTCATCAGTAAGATGACTTTAATTTCTTATTACAGATATATACGAATTTAATAAGAATGTTTATATTTTATTGTGCTATCTTAGTAAACGTCTTATAAAACAAATATTAAAAAATTACTCACATACAGAGAATGCGTGTTTACAATGTCTTACGTGAAAAAAGCATGCCCTATTTGTGGGAAAGAATTCTTTGTCCTTAAAAAAGCTGAGGAAAAGGCAATTTACTGTACTCTGGCATGCCTGACGAAAGCTCAGGATAAATGTGAATCCAGAGAGATGGCCTTCCCGAACCTTGGTTGAGTATTTGTAAGGTAAAAAAATCAAAAATGCGGAGAACACCCTTACAAAGGGAAACGTTTTCCAATCTTTTTATTTTTTAAAACCCCTTTTACTTTCCAGCAAATTTTTTTGCAATCTGGGTTACATATCTGCCCTGATAACGGGCCATTGCAAGCTCATTTTCTGAAGGCTGGCGACTGTCGTCCGCTCCTGCGATTGTCGAAGCTCCATATGGACTACCGCCTGTGATTTCATCCATCCTCTGCTGTCGTGTTTCTGAGTAAGGAAGCCCTACAATAATCATTCCGAGATGAAGCAGGGTAACATGCGTTGTTAGGATTGTAGATTCCTGACCTCCATGCTGTGTTTTACTGGAAGTAAAGACGCTGCCTACCTTTCCAACAAGAGCGTCTCTACTCCATAACCCTCCAAGACCGTCAAAAACTGTACGCATCTGGGCTGACATATTCCCGAAACGTGTCGGTGTCCCGAAAATAAGGGCATCTGCCCCTGCAAACACATCCTCATACATGCTCCTAGTCACTACAGGAATATGAGCAAAAAGGTTTTTTGTTTCGATTGCCCCCATTTTTTCCAGAACCTCGTAAGGCAGAGTCTCAGGAACCTGATAAATTTCTACTTCAGCCCCTTCGACTTCTCTTGCTCCTTCAGCTATAGCTTCTGCCATTTTGTAAATGTGACCATGAATACTGTGGAATATCACGTTTACCTTAACCATTCAAATCCTCCATTAAAACCAATTGAAATGTAAATAAAGCGGTTCCAACCATAATAAAACGGGTTGATAATTCCCGGAGAAAATCCAGATCCCCTCTTAAAAATAGTTTTCTGATGCCTTATATAGCTTGTTAGCAAAAATTAATTTTCTCTTTCTTATCTTATGTTCCTGATTTTCTAGTTGTATTCCCGCTTCACTTTCTTACCCTGGCAAGAAGCGCTTCGAGTACTTTGAAAAGAAATTTCAGGTTGCCGATTCCGGATAAGTGAGGGATATCAAAATAGTTATTAGGCTATATGCTGTATAGGCTGGACATGCCCTCTCTTTCTATCGTAATGCCTTCCATGAATGAAGAAGAAACCATCCGAATTTGCATAGAGAAATCTCAGTCTATATTCAAAAAATATGGTATAGAAGGGGAGATAATAGTTGCTGACAACTCGTCAGACAGGACCGCAGAGATTGCAACATCAATGGGTGCAAAGGTAATAGGCCCGATAAAAGGTTACGGAAACGCTTACCTTAAAGGGCTGGCTGAAGCAAAAGGAGACTATATTGCTATTGCTGATGCCGACAATACCTACGACCTTCTTGAGCTTGATAAATTCCTTGACCCTCTTATGGCAGGAGAAGCGGATTTTATAATGGGCACCAGGCTTAAAGGCAATATCAAAAAAGGAGCTATGCCATGGCTACATCAGTATATAGGCAATCCTTTCCTGACAGCAATGCTGAATTTCCTTTTCAAAACAAAAATTTCGGACGCTCACTGCGGGATGCGAGCTTTTACAAAAGAAGCGCTTGAGAAAATGAACCTTAAAACTCACGGCATGGAGCTTGCATCCGAGATGGTGATTGAAGCTGCAAAATGCGGGCTGAGGATTAAAGAAGTCCCCATAACCTATTACTCACGAAAAGCTCCCTCCAAACTTCGTTCTTTTCAGGACGGCTGGCGGCATATCAGATTTATGATGTTATATCGCCCTCTGCCTTTTCTTCTTCTGCCTGGAGCTGTAGTTTTTGTCCTTGGAGCTTTGATAACCTGTTCTCTCCTGCTTAGTGGAGATGAGGCACAAAGCAGGCTACATTCATTCATTTTAGGTTGTATGCTCCTGATTCTTGGGGGACAGACTCTATCTACTGGCAGCTATATGAAAATGTATGGTCTTGTCCGAGGTGGACACCCTAAGAGTAAGGAAATCACTGCAAAATGGCTGAACTATCATTCTCTTGAAAAAGAACTGCTTGCGGGTTCACTAATACTGGTTGTAGGCCTTCTGCTCGGACTAAAAGTAATATACACCTGGATCAGCTCAGGGTATGGGTCTCTCTCAGAAGTGAAAAGTGCAGCTATTTCGATGGTTTTTGCCTTTATCGGTCTTCAGATGATTTTCTCAGCTATTGTCCTGAGCGTCATGCTCCTCGAAGTGGATACGGACTGGTAAGTGGTATAATGAAAATCGCCTTCGTTTATGATGCTGTCTATCCTTGGGTCAAGGGTGGTGCAGAAATACGCATCCATGAGCTAGGAAAACGGCTCTCGGACAAAGGTTATGAAGTACACATTTTTGGGGTCAAATGGTGGGAAGGTGAAGATACTATCGGGTATGAAGGTATGACCCTGCACGGAGTCTGCAAAGCTCGAAATCTGTATGTAAATGGCAGGCGTTCAATCTCCGAGGCAATTGTCTTTGCTGTAAAATTGTTCCCTGAACTCAGGAAAGAGAACTTTGACCTTATAGATGTAAGTGTCTTTCCCTATTTTTCTTGCTTTACCGTAAAAGCGATTTCAATCCCGAAAAAGACTCCTTTAGTGTTTACCTGGCACGAAGTATGGGACGATTACTGGTACGAATATATGGGAAAAGCAGGTTTTTTTGGGAGATGGATTGAAAAAGCGGTCTCGAAATTATCAGAAAAAAATATTGCGGTTTCGGGCTGGACAAAAAGGAGGCTTGAGGCTCTCAGGGTTCCTGAGGAGAGGATTACGGTTATCCCTAACGGAATAGATATTAAAAGGATTTCCAAGATTGATCCCGAAGGCGGAAGAGCCCTTCTGAAATTTGAGAGTAAAAGATATGATATCATTTTTGCAGGCAGGCTTATAAAGGAAAAAAATGTTGACCTGCTGGTTAAAGCTGTAGCCCTTCTTAAAGCCGATTTTCCGGACATCAGGTGCTGTATTGTTGGAGATGGACCTGAAAAGGTAGCGCTGGTGGAACTCGCAAAGAAGACAGAGGTTTACGGGAGTGTTGAGTTTGCAGGCTTTCAGGAGTACGAGGCTCTTATCGGGAAAATCAAGGCTTCAAAGGTACTTGTGCTGCCTTCAAGCCGTGAAGGGTTCGGAATGGTCGTTATCGAGGCTTTTGCCTGTGGAGTACCTGTGGTAACTGTAAGAGCAAAGTACAATGCCGCACAAGTGCTGGTTGAAAACAAAGTGGATGGACTTGTTGTGGAACCGGAAGATAGAGAAATTGCAAAGGCCATAGAAAAAATAATTGAGAAGAACTCGAATTATAGTAAGATTTCAGAAGCTGCTCTTTGGAAAGCTGAGAAATATAACTGGGAAAAAATAGTTGAGAAAATTTGTTTAGTTTATGAAGATTATATGGAAGAATCTTAAAATCAAATTTGTTTTCTGTTTTCGAAGAGATAAGAAACACCAAGAAAGCTATCAAGAATTCTCTATTTTCCGAAAAAAGAACTAATTTCAATTTCAATAAAATAAATTATATCAGTTTTTATAAAAATTGATTATTTCAGCTTTTTAAAGAACCAATTGTTCATCTTTTATAATGAAGTCAGCTAATCTTAACTTTTTTAATAAAATTAATCGAATCCCAACTTATATAAGAAAAGGAATTCCTATTTACATTATTTAGTGGGGAGAATATATAAAAACTGGTTAAAATAATAGCCCGTTTAAAGTAATAGCCTTAATGTCAGTAACCAAGGTATTTTATTTTGGGTTATTTTCGGCATCATGGGCTATTGAAAATCGAGTTTAGTTCAGATGAAGCTCGGGGGAGTAAGCACATCAGTAAGAATTTTTTAATGTGTGCGGGGGGCAGATGTTATGTACGGTTCGAGAGGTCAATTGAAAAATCAAGAAATCTATACGATAGGGTCTCCTACCTATTTTCCAGCTGCTAACTCTATACAGAACGATTATATCTCAGTTAGACCTGATCTCTCAATTATAATTCCAGTTTATAATGAGGAGGGAAATATAATTGAACTCTACGAGAAATTGTGTAGTATTCTTTCAGTATTGGACAAATCATATGAGATAATTTTCGTTGACGATGGGTCGACTGACAATACTTTCCAGGAAATAAAAGCAATTCAGGACATTAACATAAGAATTGTAAGATTTCAACGGAATTACGGAAAAGCTGCAGCCCTCTCCTGTGGTTTTTATAAATCGAGGGGAGATTTTGTTATTACCATGGACGGAGACTTGCAGGATGACCCCAAAGAAATTCCAAGATTCCTTGAGAAACTAAAGGAATTTGATATGGTTTCCGGCTGGAAAGTCAAAAGGCAAGATCCTATTTCAAAAACTCTTCCGTCAAAATGCTTCAATAAATTAACCCGGCTCATAACAGGAATCAAAATTAACGATTTTAACTGTGGGTACAAAGGATACAGAAGAGAGGTTGTAAAAAATATAAATTTATATGGGGAGTTTCACCGTTATATTCCGGTCCTGGCTCACTGGAAAGGTTATACTGTTGGAGAAATAGAAGTCGAGCATCATCCAAGGACCCAGGGGAAGTCTAAATATGGAGTAGGAAGAATTTTGAAAGGTTGTTTTGACTTGATAACAGTCACATTTTTAATGCTATATAAAAAAAGACCACTACATATGTTTGGAGGCATAGGCATAGTATTAGGTTTTTCAGGAATAGCAATTTCGCTATACTTACTCTCATCATGGATTATAGGTACCAGAATAGGAGATAGGCCTCTTCTTATGTTAGGCATACTGCTTACAGTTATAGGAGCCCAATTTGTTTCCCTGGGACTTATCGGAGAACTGATCACGAACTCCAGAAACAATGATGATTATATAATAAGGTTTGATAGCTATGAACTGGAGAACAGCAGATAAATTTGAAGTTAGTCTGGGGCTTCGATCTTATCTATTAAGTAAGCTCGATATAAAAGCTATCTACGAAGTTTTTACTGAAATCAATATAGTACTACTTTCTTTCTCCCTGCCTTTTGTTAGTATCTAGCTTATCCCAAAACCAATTTCATTTTCATATCAATAAGAGTTTCAAAATTATTTTTCAATCCGAAGATCAATTGATTATTCCAAATTTGAAAATTAATAATATAATCTGAGTTTTGGGACGAGCCCATAATTAAAAATAATAATTTATCTTTACTCATGAGAGATACGATGACATCTGGTACACAGAGCGGGCTAAAAAAATGTTTAATTGATAGCCAAATATTGCATTTTCAGGAAAGAAGTTTAAAAGAATATGCTGGAGTCTTAACGCTATACACCTTACTAACCTCTATACTCACTTATCCTGTAGTTTTTAAAATACGCACTTGTATACCGGGAGGAGTAGATGCATTCCAGTGGATAAGAATACTCTGGTATATCCCAGTAGCTATATTCAACCCTAATCTCACAAAATTAACACATGACTATTTGATGTTTCATCCATATGGAATACCAGTCTCACCATTTCAATCAGCATTTAATCAAATCCTTGCATACTTGTTATCTAATTTAATAAGTATTCATGTAGCGTACACTATACTATGGTTATTTTCATTTATTTTTGGTGCATATGGTACTTATTTACTTGTAAAATATCTAACTGATGACAGGGAACCTTCTTTCATAGCCGGGCTTGTCTTTGCATTTTCACCGTATCATTTTGTACATTCTCTGGGTCATTTTGGGGCTACAAGTATTGAGTGGATACCCTTCTGCTCCCTATACCTGATGAAAATGTTTAAAGAAGGAGGAATTCGAAATAGTTTTTTTGCAGGAATATTCTTTATTCTTGTAGCCATGAGTGACCTTCAATACATGGAGTTCATGGGAATTTTTGTAATGTTACTGTTTGTATATGAAGTCTACATTTTATTAAGAAATGAAAAAACAGGTTATAAAGAAATATTGAGAAAAATCTTTTACAAATACGCCTTATTCGGAGTAATTTCGCTATTAGGTTTAATACCCCTTACAATAGAAAACATTCTAATAGCCTTATCTAATGAAAACTTTTTAAAATTAGATCCGTTTGAAACGGTTACGTACTCGACTGACTTACTGAGCTTTTTTCTTCCATCTGTTTTACATCCAGTGTTTGGGGATGCTGTAATGGACATTTACAGCAATTTTTCAGGAAATACCAGTGAGAATACGACTTTTATTGGATACGCTGTCATCTTACTTTCTTTATTCGCGACTCTTAGATTGAAGGGAAACAAATATGTAAAATTCTGGTCGATAGCTGCATTGTCTTTTTCGTTAATCAGTCTTGGCCCACTTCTTCACGTAAATAGTAACACATCATTTACAGTATTCAATACTACAGTTCCTCTTCCATATTTAGCTTTGTATTATTTTATCCCATTTCTGGACAATTGCAGAACAGCCGGAAGATTTTTTGTAATCGCTTCGCTCTCATTCGCAGTTTTGACTGGCTATGGGGTTTCAGAACTACTAAAAGTTAACAAAAATAATAAAAATGTGGCTGCCATCGTAATAAGCAGTTTGATAATTTTCGAATATTTAGCAATTCCTGTCCCAGTATCAGCTGTGAGCCAACCCTCGTTTTATGAAGAGATCTCACAAGATAGAGACAATTACGCATTACTTGAAATACCTGCAACTCAAGATTATGTAGCAGGTTCAACTATCATTTATTACCAAACAATACATGGGAAACCTGTCATAGGTAACTGGGCTGCCAGGTATCCGTCTAATGCGAGAGATTTTGAATTAAATACGCCTGTGATAAGGGAATTAACTTATTTGCAACCTTCTACTGCTGATATTCTGAATCAGGATCTAAATCAAGTTGGGACATCCATTTTAAATTATTATAACATATCGTACATCGTCTTGCATACAAATTATATGGATGACAGAGAAGTTGACTTAGCTGAGACATTCATACAAGATACCCTCAAAACGGAACGAAAAACGTATGAAAAAGATTCTTTAATTGTATATAAAGTCAAAAAAGAGCCTGCAAAATCATTTATGATTTTAAAAGAAGGCTGGAATCCTCTGGAAGAATTGGATAAAATACCCACCAGATGGATATCAAATAATGCTACCATATTGATTTCTTCAGATAGTGCCAGAAATGCTACATTAAATTTTCAGGCATGCAGTTTTTACCATCCAAGAACACTGGAGGTTTATAATGGCAAAACTCTTCTGGATAGACAAACTATCAATACCGATTTTTCCTCAATAGATATTCCAATTAGCTTAAAGAAAGGCGAAAATCTCATTCTTTTGCATGTGCCAGAGGGTTTTGAAAGGCCTTGTGATATTCCAGAGTTAAAAAACAGCGATAGCAGAGAACTGAGCATCGAAATTCAAAAAATTCAATTAACCGATACATAATAGCATAAAGTGACGGAAGAATCGAACTCAAACAATATGGCTAAATGTGAATAACTAATAGGACTTACGGCAGTTGAACCGAGAAACCAGTGGCAAGAAATTGCAAGCTGTATAAAATATAATATTTACGGCAGAACTGCAAGCTATTGATTTTGCTCCTCAACTGCGTAAGTCCTAACTAATTAATATATAAAAACACAGAAACCTCCAAAACTATGAATGAACTAATCCCAAAACTGGCAGTGTCGCGAATTTGCTGTAAATTCAAAGTCAAGTTTTTGTGCACTGTGTGCACTCTGGTTCTTCCTATGTGGAATGTCTGAAGCACAGATTTCGCTAGAACGTCTATCATTTTGATTTTGTACTTCATGAGTATATTATTAACCTAAAAAACATATAGAGTGTATGCTATGACATATGAAAAATGGATTGACGTTACAAAAGGTATAGGTATTCTATTAGTTATACTTGGACATAGTGATTTTGATCAATCTTTTTTAACAATAATTCATACATTTAATCTGCCATTATTCTTTTTTATCAGTGGTTATTTATATAATTATACAAAATATAAACAGCAACCAAATTACTTTATTTCTCAGAAATTTAAAAGACTTGTAGTACCATATTTTGTAACAAATATTATTATCCTATGTACATTCATTCTGCTAGATTTATTTAAATTAAATTCGTTTAATAGCAATTCTGCAGTAAAATCTTTAGTCGGAGTTCTTTATGGAAACGGAGCGCCCTTAAATCCACCTACAATATTTACAAATTTATTGAGTGTTCCATCTTGGTTTTTATTAGGTTTGTTCTGTGCTTCTTTAATCTTATACATAATTGCTTATTCTCATGAAAAATACGGATTAGTTTGCAGTAGTTTTCTATGTTTTTTAGTCATATTATTTGGTTTTAATATCAGTAAGTCTGTTTTTCTTCCATGGAGTCTTGATATTGCTTGCATTTCAATGATTTTTATGTTCCCAGGATATTTAATCAATTATTATAAGGTAAATTGGCTACATAATTCCAAAAGTAATTTTTACGATTTCGGTTTTCTTATACTGTTGTTCATTCTAATTTCAATTAATGGAAATGTAGATATGAACACAAGATTGTATTCTAATTTGTTGTTTTTTAGTATTGCAGGTTTATTAGGAACATATCTAGTCATAAGATTCGCAAAAGAAATCAGTAAAAAAGAAACATTCTTATCAAAAATATTTATTTATCTTGGAAAATATTCTCTTATTATTTTATTATATCATCTTTTTGTACCGGTAGTTCTCTTCGACATCACAAACAATTTTTTAATATCAGAGAAATTATATCTCATTCTCCAATCCTCTATAGCCTCACTATGCTAATTTCTTCCATAGTAACAATAATAATTCTCAAAAGATTGCCTATTGCAGGTTTATTAGGAACATATCTAGTCATAAGATTCGCAAAAGAAATCAGTAAAAAAGAAACATTCTTATCAAAAATATTTAT
>Ga0183099_1001349_pt1 | contig 14526 bp, 16 predicted proteins | sample Biomet1_FD_127788 | JGI IMG/M metagenome (GOLD analysis project Ga0183099, IMG submission 127788) | Microbial communities from bioreactor (seeded with anoxic lake sediment) at LBNL, California, USA - Biofuel metagenome 1 | ecosystem: Engineered > Bioreactor > Anaerobic > Unclassified ... | reverse complement strand
TCTTACTGGGACACAGAGGAAGGTTTCATCAGCGAACGCAATATGCTGGTGGGCGGAAAAGCCTTTCACATCACCTCTGTTTTCCCCACCATTTTTCGTGATTCCTCTTACTGGGACACAGAGGAAGGTTTCATCAGCGAACGCAATATGCTGGTGGGCGGAAAAGCCTTTCACATCACCTCTGTTTTCCCCGGCAAGGCCGAGGCGACCCCCACGGACAAGCTGCTTTCCCTGATTGATGCCGACTGTGCCAAGAATGCCCACAGCGCCTGAGATTCCATTAGACTTGCGGAGAACGGTGCGGTATACTGTGGCTACCGTACCGGCTTGCCCCAATATGAAGGAGATACGAAAACAGTGGCAGGCCAAAAATACAGTATACTCTACGGCAGGCTCAGTCAAGAGGACGAGCGGCAGGGTGAGAGCAATTCCATTCATAATCAGCAATTGTTTCTTCAACAATATGCAGAAGAAAACGGTTTTGGAAACACACTTTTTCTGGCTGACGATGGCTACTCCGGCACAAACTTTGATCGGCCTTCATGGAAAAAGATTATCGAGATGATCGAGCGTGGCGAGGTCGAGACGCTAATCGTCAAGGATCTCAGCCGTCTTGGGCATGAATACCTGCAGGTAGGCCAATACACGGAAATATACTTTCCGGAAAAAGGTGTCCGCTTTATTGCCGTTAATGACAGCGTGGATTCTCTGGTGGAAAGCAGTAATGATTTCAACCCCATCCGCAATTGGGCGAACGAACTCCACGCGAAAGGTTCGCGCCATCAAAAAGATGCAGGCGGAGCGCGGTGAGCGTTTGGGCGGGAGACCGCCTTACGGCTACCGAAAGAAGGATGGTAACTCCAAGGATCTTGTTCCAAATGAGGAAAACTCTCCTGTGGTGCGACGAATCTTTGAATTGTGTGCTTCGGGTAAAGGCCCGAACCAGATTGCCCGAATCCTCACAGCGGAACAGATGCTGACACCGGCAAATTACTATTACCGTAAGACCGGCGCGTCTCATATGGGGCTGGACACGATGCGGCCATATGCCTGGAGCAGCAGCACGGTCACTGGCATTCTCGACAACAAGGTCTATCTCGGACACATGGCGGGACTGCGATGCACCACACTTTCTTACAAGAACAAAAAGCTCATCCGAAAGCCAGAAAGCGAGCAAGTTCTGGTAATGAACACCCATAAGCCGCTGATTGCGCTGGAGCAATGGGATATCGTGCAGGAAGTGCGGCAGCATAAAAAGCGAACACCCAAACATATGGACGAACCGAATATGTTTTCCGGTCTTGCCTTCTGTGCGGACTGCGGAAAGCCGATGGTGCTGTACCGGGCGGAATCCATGAAAAATCCCAATACTGCTTTAAATGCTACACCTATGGAAAACGCGGCAAAGGCGCCTGTACACCGCATCACATCCGGGAAGCTGATCTCATCCAGATTGTACTGGACGACCTGCGGCGGGTTACTCACTTCGCCAGGCTGAAAGAGCGGCAGTTTGCCGAGTACATCAACCAAAAGAACAGCACGGAGCTACGCAAGGAAATAAATTCTCTGCAGAAAAATCTGGATTTCATGCGGCGCAGAAACGAAGAATTAACGGCCCTGTTCAAGCGCCTCTATGAGGATAACGTTTTGGGGCGCGTGACAAATGAGCAGTTCCGGCTACTCTCCGCCGATTACAACGCGGAGCAGAAAACGCTTGCGGATTCCATTCCAGAGAGGGAAGCACGGCTGGAAAAGTTGAGAGCGTCGGCGGCTAACGTGGACGCGTTTATTGAAAAAGCCAAGCGCTACACGGTCATAGATGAGCTGACGCCGGAACTACTGCGACTGTTCATCCAGCGCATTGAGGTCGGTGAACGCGCTAAGAAATATTCGCACTCGTCAGCTCAAAGCATCCGGATTGTCTACCGAGACATCGGCGCGGTGGACAGCGCGATGGAGGACGAGGAAACGCAGCCGCATATCGCGCCGGCTATCAGGAACAAAGAAGATATTTTAAAATTACTGGCTTAAAACACAGGGGCGGACGGCTTCCGCCGCCCGCCCCTGTGTGATAACGTCAGGTCACAAAATGCACCTATGAACGCTATCAGAATGGTTTCAAGAACTTTCTTCCTTTGGTACGCCCGGCTGGATTCGAACCAGTGGCCTTTAGAGTCGGAGTCTAACGCTCTATCCAACTGAGCTACGGGCGCAGATATACAAATTGAAATATGCTGGACAGCGAAGGTTAGTATAGCAGGAAACCCTCAAAAAGTAAACCCCTGACAATAAAATATTTTTAGAAAATGATTGTTAATAAAATTGACAACATTATAGTTTTGGTCTAAACTATATTTGAGAAATATTTAACAAGTGCTGTCGAAGGAGGAACTCCCTTTGAAAAAGGAAAATATATCCGACGCCGTAATTCGCCGTCTTCCCCGATACTATCGCCAGCTGAACAGCCTGTACAGCAGCGGGGTGGTACGCATCTCATCCCACTCTCTCGGTCAGGAAATGAAAATCACGGCTTCTCAGATCCGGCAGGATTTTAGCTGCTTCGGCGAGTTCGGACAGCAGGGCTACGGATACAATGTTGAGGAACTGCGCACGGAGATCGGTCATATTCTCGGCGTGGATAAGAACCACCACCTCATCATGATCGGTGCCGGCAATCTGGGCCATGCCATTTTGCAAAATTTTCCTTTCTCGCAGACCGGTTTTACCGTAGACGCCGCCTTTGACGTGTCCCCCTGTGTTGTGGGAACGTACATTAACGGCATCCCCATTCGCTCCATGGACGAACTGGATGACTTTATCCGCATCCACACGGTGGATGTGGTGGCATTGACCATTCCCCAACATGTCGCGCAGGAAGTTGCCAACCGTCTGATCGTGCTGGGCATCCGCGGCTTCTGGAATTTTACCAACATCGAATTGTCCAGCTCCGACCCAACGGTACAATTTGAAAATATTCACTTTGCGGACAGTCTGCTGACGCTGAGCTATCGCATCGCAAACCGCTGAATCTTTCACTTTTGGACGCATGAAAGGAGTCCCTATGAAAAAACGGGCGCTGCTTCCCGTGCTCTTTGTGCTGCTGTCCGGTGTGTGCATTTACTATGCAGCCGCGTCCGGCGGCAGTTCAGACGACCCGCTGATTTCTCTCTCCTATTTGAACGGTGCCTTTATGGATACGGTCCGCCAGAGAATCGACGCGCAGCGTTCCGGCACGTCCGCTTCCGTCGCCGCCAACGCAGACGTCTGGACGGAGACCCGCCTGAAATCCGGCGACGTGCTGTCTGGCTCCACAGGCACCTGCGTGCTGCCGCTGGCGGGTGGAATGACCGTTTCCTTTTCCTCCGGCGCGGTTGTGGACGCCACTTCCGGTACAGAGGTCTCCTCTGGTTCCGCTTTGACCGTCCGGCACCGTTACCTTGTGGCGGAGAACACAGCGGCCACCTTCACAGTTGCCGACAAGACCGCCGTGATGGACTACCAGGGGCCATACAGCCTGTCCTATTCCTCTGCCACAGACTACAACGCCATGGCGGAGGCTCTGAAAACCATACACCTGTTTCGGGGAAGTCTTACCGGGTATGGCAGCGGCTTTGATCTGGAGGTATCCCCCACCCGGCTGCAGGCCCTCATTATGTTCATCCGCCTTATGGGCGAGGAGGACGAGGCGCTGGCCTATACCGGCACCACTCCTTTCACCGACATCGCAGCCGGGTCCGAACCGGCGCGGTATGTCGGTTACGCTTACAGTCAGGGCTATACCAACGGCTATACAAAGACCACATTCCGCCCCAGTCAGAAGGTGAACGCCTATCAATATGTGGAGTTTGTCCTGCGCGCTCTGGGATACAGCTCTATCGGCACCACGGACCTGACCGGAACGCTGGACCGGGCTGTAAGCTGCGGAATTCTGACCGCAGGAGAGGAAGCTATGCTGTCCCGGGACGCGTTTTTGCGGGCGGAGCTTGTCTATGTCTCCTGGTATGCGCTGGACGCTCAGGTCTCCGGCACAGGGCAGACCCTCCGGCAGACACTGCTCTCCAAGGGTATTTTTACGGAAAATGAAAACTTTTCCGCCGCGGCGCTCATCTCCGGCTCACGGATTCCGTAACACCTGCCCGGAGGCGGCATACTATGGATTGAGACTGATGCACAGTCGGTCTACGATTTCATAGGAGGTCCCATTATGAATTGTAACAACGGCTTTTTTGGTCGGCGGTAGCTGCTGCTGGATCATTATCCTCGTCATCCTGATCTGCTGCAGCAGCGGCAATGGCGGCTGGGGCGGCTGCGGCAACAACAACTGCGGATGCGAGCGTCCCTGCTGCTGATCCCCTCACAGCTTTTCATACTGCCCCAGAAGCCCCCGCACCCCTTTGGGTGCGGGGGCTTTTCCCCCTTCTTTACCTTGACAGGCCATCCTTGCCGTGCTACGGTTATGAAAGAGCGAAAATTGCCGCCGTAAGTCTCTCTGCCCAGAAAATAGCTGCCGGATACCGCGCCTGATTCCGAAAAAGCAGGAGGAATTCCTATGAGTATCAAATCCATTAAAAAACGGGACGGCCGTGTCGTCGCCTTCGATCAGCGCAAAATCTCCACCGCCCTTCTGAAAGCGTTTGACGCGGCCTTCCAGCCCGACATGGCGGAGACTGCGGATCGGCTGGCCACAAAGGTCACCTCCATTCTGGAGGTGGAGGGTGTGGAGCTCCCCGAGGTGGAACATGTTCAAGACCTGGTGGAGCTGGTGCTGATGGAGGAAGACTACCCAGAGACCGCCAAAGCCTACATCCTCTACCGCAGTGAGCGGGCCCGCGCCCGGGCTCTTGGCGAGCGGCTGAAAAAGATTTATGAGGACATCACATGGTGCCCCGCGAAATCCTCCGACCGGAGGCGAGAAAACGCGGACATCCACAGCGACACTGCCATGGGTAGCCTTTTAAAATACGGCAGTGAAAGCGCCAAAGCCTACTTTCAGGCTTATGTCCTGAAGCCGGAGTTCGCCGCGGCCCATGCCGCCGGAGATATTCACATCCACGGCCTGGCCTTTTACACCTTCACCACCTCCTGCACCCAAATTGACATTCTAAAGCTGTTCCACAACGGCTTTTCCGGCACACTGGGCCATCTGCGGGAGCCCAGCGACATCGCCGCCTGCTCCGCGCTGGCCTGTATCGCCCTGCAATCCAACCAGAACGACCAGCACGGCGGACAGTCCATTGCCAACTTCGACTATGGTATGGCGGAGGGCGTGGGTAAGACCTTTGTGAGGTGCTATCGGGAAAATCTGGCCCGGGTGCTGGAGCTGGAGTTGGACGACGCAAGGGCGGATGACTCTGTGAAGTCTTTGTCCGCAAAGATTGTAAAGGACAACCATCTTACGCCATCTCTTGAAGATGACCGGGATTATCTGCTTCTGGAACGGGCGGCGCTGATGGCTCGATACGGGATTTGTGAGGAGCGGGCCGTTCTGTACCAGTCTTTCGCCCATCACCGTGCAGAAGCGGAGACCGACCGGGCCACTTATCAGGCCATGGAGGCGTTGCTCCACAATCTGAACACAGTGGAATCCCGGATCGGCGGACAGGTTCCCTTCTCCTCCCTGAATTACGGCATGGACACCTCACCGGAGGGGCGGATGGCGGTCAGAAATCTGCTGCTGGCCACGCAAGCGGGTCTGGGCGACGGAGAGACGCCTGTCTTCCCCGCTCAGATTTTCCGAGTGAAAGAAGGAATCAACTTTAACCCCGGCGAACCCAACTACGACCTGTTTCAATTGGCCTGCCGCTGCTCTGCAAAGAGGCTGTTTCCCAATTTTGTATTTCAGGACGCGCCGTTCAACCTGCCCTACTATAAACCCGGGCACCCGGAAACGGAGATCGCCACCATGGGCTGCGGGACACGGGTGATCTCCAATATCCACGATCCGAACCGGGAGATCCCCTTCCAGCGGGGCAATCTGAGCTCCACATCCGTCAACCTCCCCCGTCTGGCCATTGAGGCGCACGGCGATCTGGGAGCATTTTACACGGGACTGGACCGGATGCTGGACCTGTGCGTGGCGCAGCTTTTGGAGCGGTTTGAGATTCAAGGGCGGCGCCTGGCCCGGAACTTTCCGTTTCTTATGAGACAAGGAATTTGGCTTGACAGTGAGCCTTTAAAGCCGGATGATGAGGTCCTGGAAATTCTGAAACACGGGACACTTTCCATCGGCTTTATCGGCCTTGCCGAGGCACTGGTGGCCCTTGTCGGGAAACACCACGGAGAGCGTGCGGAAAGTCAGGCTCTGGGCCTTGAAATCATCAGCCATATGCAGGCGCGGACGGATGCGGAATCGGAAAAGCGAAAGCTGAACTTTACCCTGCTGGGCACTCCAGCAACGGGGCTGGCGTACCGGTTTGTGGAGCTGGATCAGGAGCGGTACGGCATTTTGCCGGGCATTACCGACCGGGCGTATTATACCGACAGCTTTCATATTCCCGTTTACTTTCCCATCAGCGCAAGGAAAAAAATTGGGCTGGAGGCTCCCTATCACGCTTTGACCAATGGCGGGCACATCAGCTATGTGGAGTTGGACGGCGACCCGTCGCAGAATCCGGAGGCTTTTGAAGAGCTGATCCGCTGCATGAAAGAATCCGGTATCGGATACGGCTCCATCAACCACGCAGCAGACCACGACCCGGTATGCGATGAATCGGTTTGCGGATCGCAGGGCCATGCACGACTTGCCAAACCCTAAACAGAGGCTCCGGTGCGGCGCGCCGGAGCCTCATGCAAAAAAACCGGACGGAATGCTTTTCTTCCGTCCGGTTTTTTATTTGTCATGTTTCTCCTCGTCGGCCCGTTTTTGGACCTGCGTTCCAAAGTAAAAGCTGATGACCACGGTGAAAACCGTCATAAATTCCTGCCCGGTGATATCGCCCCGGAGAGTCAGCACGGCAAACGTGCCGGAGAGCAGGAATGTCACGATACTCTTGACATCCACCAGCTTGATAAGCTTTTCCTTCACAGATCTCCCCTCCCCCGCTATCGTATGCCGACCGAGCGGGATGGTGCAGGGGAAGATTTCTCTCAGTTTTTCAGGCTGTGAAGCGGAGCAGGAATACGCCCGCCCCGGGCGATGAAGTCCGCACTGGACTCCGTATGCACCGGCATTACCGGCGCACTGCCAAGCAATCCGCCCATTTCAATAGTGTCCCCCACCTTCTTGCCGGGGGCGGGCAGAAGCCGCACGGCGGTGGTCTTGCAGTTCACCATGCCGATGGCGGCCTCGTCGGCGATGATGGCGGAGATCGTATCCGCGCTGGTATCACCGGGGACAGCGATCATGTCGAGGCCCACGGAGCACACGCAGGTCATGGCCTCCAGCTTGTCCACGGTCAGCGTCCCGCTCCGGGCGGCGGCAATCATGCCCTCATCCTCACTGACGGGGATGAACGCGCCGGAGAGTCCTCCAACAGAAGAGGACGCCATGACGCCGCCCTTCTTGACCGCGTCGTTCAGCAGAGCCAGCGCCGCCGTGGTCCCGTGAGTTCCGCAGGTTTCAAGACCCATTTCCTCCAAGATGCGGGCAACGGAATCTCCGATGGCGGGAGTGGGCGCCAGACTCAGATCCACAATGCCAAAGGGCGTGTCCAGACGGCGGGACGCCTCCTGCGCCACCAGCTGGCCCATACGGGTCACGCGGAACGCGGTCTTTTTCACCGTCTCCGCCACCACATCGAAGGGTTGCCCTCGGACTGCCTTCAGCGCATTGCACACAACACCGGGACCGGAGACGCCCACGTTGATGACCCGCTCGGCCTCGCCTACGCCGTGGAACGCGCCGGCCATAAAAGGGTTGTCCTCTACCGCGTTGCAGAATATCACCAGCTTCGCACAGCCAAGGCCATCCTGCGCAGCGGTTTTTGCGGCGGTTTCCTTCACGATGCGCCCCATCAAAGCCACGGCATCCATGTTGATGCCCGCCCTTGTGGACCCCACGTTGACGGAGGAGCAAACGAACTCCGTGGAGGCCAGCGCCTCCGGGATGGAGCGGATGAGCTTTTCGTCCGCCCTGGTCATCCCCTTTTGCACCAGCGCGGAATAGCCGCCGATGAAATTGACGCCGCAGGTCCTTGCAGCCCGGTCCATAGCCAGGGCGAAAGGAGCGTAGTCCTCCGTATCGGAGGCCCCGGCCACCAGAGCCATGGGAGTAACGGAAATCCGCTTATGCACGATGGGAATACCGAATTCCCGTTCAATATCCTCCCCGGTCTTCACCAGATTTTCCGCGTATTTTGTAATTTTATCATAGATTTTCTCACACGCCCGCTTCGGGTCCGGGTCGCAGCAGTCCAAAAGTGAAATACCCATGGTGATGGTCCGAATATCGAGGTGCTGCTGATCGATCATCTCGATCGTGGAGAGAACGTCCTTTTGATTCAGCATGGTCTCCCCCCTCAAATATGGTGCATGGCATCGAAAATTTCTTCCCGCTGGAGACGGATAGAGATGTCCAGCTTTTCGCCCAGAGCCTCCAGCTTCGTGCTCAGCTCTCCGATGGGCGCGCTGGACTTGCCCACATCCACCGCCATGACCATGGTGAATTTGCCCTGCAAAATGGTCTGGGTAATATCCAGAATATTGACGTTGTTCTCGGCCAGAAGCGTACATACGCCGGCAATGATGCCGACCTTGTCCTCTCCAATCACCGTTACGATCGCGTTCATAATATCTTCCTCCTCGGTTATTTTACGCGGAAACCCGCGTGTCATTCATCTGTGAAAAAGGAAAGGGACGCCCACCGGCGGCCCTTTTCCCCTGTGTTTTCAGCATGGAATCGTAGCCATGGCCGCCACATCCGACGGGTCCAAAAAGGGACCGATCACAGGCGGCAGAAAGGTCAGCACAATATACAAAATTCCCATCGCCGCCGCCAGAATCAGCCAGACGGAACGGTCACCTCCTGCCAGAACGCCCCGTTGAGCCAGCGCCAGCGCGGCGGCGGAGAGCACGACCCATATCAGCAGGTACACGCCCGGCCCTGGCTTCAGGGTTGACAGCGCCCAGAAGATTAGAACCGCTGCCACTGACGCCATTGTCAGCCAGGGCAGTCTGGATAAAAACTTTCCGCCGTCCCGCAGCGGAATGGCCGCAGCCAGCAGGAACGGCCAAAACACCAGCTTGCTGAGCTCCCATGGGCTGGCAAACTGCGGCGTCACAAGGGCACAGACCGGATTCTGTGCCACGGTGCGGAGCAGCAGCAGAAAAACCCCCGCGAGCAGGACGGACAAAAAGCGGATGGAAAAATGCGCAAAACGGTTTTTCATCGGACAACTCACCTCCCTGCGACTCTATGCGCCAGGAGGCAGGAACAGAACCGGCAAAGCCTTCTGCCGGCCTGCTATCCGAAAAAATCAATCCTCGTCAAAGAATTTCGCGTGGATAGCGCGGACCGCCTTATCCACGTCGTCCTCGTCCAACAGGACGGAAACGCGGATCTCGGAGGTGTTGATCATTTGGATGTTGATACCGGCATCGTACAGTGCCTCGAACATTCTGGCGGCCACTCCGCAGTTGCTCATAAGGCCCATACCCACGATGGAGACCTTGCCGATCCGCTCGTCGGTAGCGATGTGGTCGAACTTCAAAGCCTCCCTGTGCTCCTCCAGAAGCTCCACGGACTCGTTCACGTCCTTTTTGTGGACCGTGAAGGTAATATCCTTTTTGTCCTCGTGTCCAATGGACTGCAGAATCACGTCCACGTTGATGTTACTCTTGCTCAGCAGGTCAAAAACCTGAAACGCCACGCCCGGATTGTGCTGCAAGCCCACCAGGGCAATGCGGGCGATGCTGGTATCTTTCGCCACCCCCGCAATATTCGTCTTTTCCACTTTTGTAGCCTCCTTCACTGTCGTGCCAGGTTTATCCTCCAGACTGGACACGACCTCCAAATTCACATGAAATTTTTTCGCCAGTTCCACGCTGCGGTTATGGAGCACCTGGGCTCCCTGACTGGCCAGCTCCAGCATTTCATCATAGGTGATCTCGCTGAGCTTCCGGGCGTTGGACACGATGCGGGGATCGGTGGTATAGACGCCGTCCACGTCCGTGAAGATCTGGCACAGCTCGGCGTGGAACGACGCCGCCAGCGCCACGGCGCTGGTGTCCGAGCCGCCCCGGCCCAGCGTCGTGATGTCTCCGGTGCGGTCAATGCCCTGAAAGCCCGCCACCAGAACGATGCGGTGCTGGTCCAGCTCAGACAGGATGCGCTCCGGATCGATCCGTTTGATGCGGGCGTCGCTGTATACGGACGAGGTCTGCACCCCCGCCTGCCATCCGGCCAGAGACACGCAGCGCAGACCGCGCCGCTCCAGCTCCATGGCGCACAGGGAAATGGAGATTTGCTCACCGGTGGACAACAGCATATCCATCTCCCGGCGGGAGGCGCGGGGATTGATCTCCTGCGCCTTGGCAATCAGGTCGTCGGTGGTGTCGCCCTGAGCGGACAGCACCACGATCACATCGTTTCCGGCCTTATAGGTCTTTTCAATAATACCGGCCACATGGCGGATACGTTCGGCGTCCTTCACCGAACTTCCGCCAAATTTCTGCACAATCAAACTCATTGATCTACCCTTCCTTGATATCTGGATTCGCGGTTCAATTCTCAGCCAAGTACCCGCAGGCAGGCAAGCACGTTCAGGCTTCTGGACTGCTCCAGCGCCTCCCGTCCCGTGATGCGGTCCGTCAGAAAGCCGGTCTCGCCGTCCTCGCTGAGGACCTCCACCTGTCCGAAGGCCATAGCGGCGTCCGTCAGGCTGCCCTCAATGCGAAAATAGAAGCGGGTGGCGACCTCCATGGGGTCGATAAAGCCGCCAAAGTCTGCGCTCCATCCAATCTCTTCCTGCCGAGGACTGCGGCGCAGGCACTCCAGCACATCGGACACGCAGGCCGAGGCCGTCGGCAGTTCACCTGCGCCCCTGCCGTAAAACATGACCTCGCCCACGGCATTGCCCTTGACCACCACAGCGTTGAACACATCCTCCACATTGGCAAGGGGGTGTTCCTCCGGCACCAGATGGGGCGCGACATAGGCGGTCCGCCCTCCTCCGGGCATCCGAAGGCACCGGCCCAGCAGCTTGATGCGGTAACCCGCCCTCTGGGCCACCTTCACATCCCGGAGGGACAGCTTTTTGATTCCCTCCATGGGAACGTCCTCAGGCCGCACCTGCGCGCCAAAGGCCAGATCCGCCAGAATGCAGATCTTGCGCCCCGCGTCGATGCCCTGTACGTCGGCGGTGGGGTCCGCCTCGGCGTAGCCCTTGGCCTGGGCCTCCCTCAGAGCATCGGAAAAGAAGGCGCCGGTGCGGACCATGCGGGAGAGGATGTAGTTGGTAGTACCGTTCAAAATCCCGTAAATCTCATCCACGCGGTTGGCGCACAGGCACTCCGTCAGGGGGTGCAGCACAGGGATACCGCCGCCCACGCTGGCCTCAAAGAGGTAGTTCACTTTGTTCTTCCGGGCCAGCTCCAACAGCTCACAGCCCTTTTCGGCCACCAGCTGCTTGTTGGCGGTCACCACATGCTTCCCCGCCTCCAAAGCCCGCCTTGTGTACTCATAGGCCGCGTCTACGCCTCCGATGGTCTCCACCACGACGCGGATCTCGTCATCCCGCTCAATGCGGCTGAAATCGTCGATCATCAGCTGACGATAGGGGCCGTCCTTAAAATGGCGGACCAGAATAGACTTCACGGTCAGCGGCTCGCCCAGTTTCCTCTCGACCTGCCGGGCATTCTCCGCCACCACCTTGGCGACGCCGGTCCCCACCGTGCCAAGGCCCAAAATTGCGATTTTACTCATGGATTAATCCTTTCGCTTTTTTACCTTAACCAGCCAGAATCTCAAACCGGATCACGCCATCGACAGCGGCGACCTCCTCCAGGAACGCCTCCAGCGTCATCTCCATGTCCGAGGTCTCCGCCGACACGGTGACTGCGGCGCAGCCGTTAGTGGGAATGCTCTGGTTGATGGTCAAGATGTTTGCCCCCGCGCCAGCGAAATCCGAAAGCACACGGCTCAATACGCCGGGAGCATCCTTCAGCATCCCATAAAACGTGATGATGTGCTCCGCCTTCATGTCATTGAAGGGCTGCACGGAATCCTTGTACTTGTAGAATGCGCTGCGGCTGATACCCGCCATCCGGGTAGCGGCGCCAACCGTGTTCGCTTCACCGGTCTGCATCATGCGCTTTGCCTCTGCCACCTTGACAAAAATTTCCGGCAGAGCATCCGCCGCCACGATATAATACTTGATTTCTCTGCTCATTTCGTCCGCCTCCCATGGTCATTTGTCCTTGCACTTGGCTCAGTGTACCATAGAATTTGACAGGTTGCAATGAAAAAACTCAAGAATTTTTCTGTTTGGCAGAACAGTTTTTCGGTAAAATGTCCATATGGGGTGGTCTGCTTTTAGAAGTGTCTCCGCTTTCAGCTCAATTAGGAGGGTCCGCTCGCCGCACAAACGCCATTTCATATACAGCAGTTTTCCTCCTCTGAGTCGGCAGAAAAAACCGCCACACAGCAGGGCAATGCTCATAAGTGAGTATGGGGACTTGAGTAGACGCAAACGAAATAGATGCGATAGAGCCACGATGACTATTACGGTCATTGTGGCTTTACTCTTTTTTATGCTGTAAGAAGCTACATTTTTACCTTTTTTACAATTTTATTGTAAAAATTTGTAATATTATGCCAAAAATGTGTGATATACTTAATTGTAGCAAAAACATTACAATTGAAATAGTAATGTTGTCAACAAGCTTCTGAATCGATATGGGATAATTACCCGCTATGAAAAAGAACAAGAAGTACTGTTTCCACTGTGGGAAACGTTTGTCATAAAAGAATATAGTGGTACACCAAATAAGTTCAAATACTACTTGCGAAAAAACAGCTTTCTAAGCAGAATGATCTGAAGAACATTTGCATGGCGTTACAAGCAAAATAAGACAGAGGTTAAGAGATATGGAGAATGAAGCACTTCAGACGTTGATGCACTATTTTTCAAATGAGAATGGTACAGAACTGCACTTTTTAGGCACTGGCGTTGGAGCACAAATGTTTTCAGACTTTTTTCAAAACGGAGAAAAGTACATAGGCGATGCACCTGACATGCTATTAAAAAAGAAAAATGAAGCTCTGATTATTGAGCACTTTACTTTTGATAGTTACCACGTTAACAGAAAAGGTAGCCAAAACCGTAAAGAGCAGAATAGAATTAGAAGACGGGAAGAGCTAGTTAAAGCAACCGATTCTGGTGCTTTGTTTCATGATAAAATAAATGGAAAGAGCTCCTATTCCGATTATTTGAAAAATGTTAGCAAAAGCTTTACCGAACACTATGCTCACATTTCAATTTACCGAGATAACTTAAAGAAGCATGGTTTAATTGACGATGACACACAGACATACGTTCTGTTTTTAATTGATGATGTATCACCGTTGGGTACTATGGCCTCAACGAAAGACGAATTTGAATCAAAAGTGATTCCCATTACACTGGCTCTTTGCAATGATTTTTTAAGTTTATTAAGTAGCAGCCCAGACGTTAATTACGTTTTATCTTGTTCTTCGGCCGGAAACTATGAATATGTGTGGTTTATTGACCGAGCAGAAATTGATACATATATCAAAAACGCTGTAAACTATGCAAATATGAATTTTATGGATTTTATACCCCAAGTTTTGAGCTACAAAATAACGATTCCTACGAACAAATAATTTAGATGGGAGAAATACAAAATGAGAACAGATCCGACTACACTGTCAACAATTGAAAAACTGTATCATGAATATGAGCAAGAGGTCATCGAGGCTGAACGAAAAGGCAATTTGAAAGAGAATACCGTAAAGACGTACTTGCTCCATTCTGGAAATTTCGTCAAATGGTGCAAGGGTGTGTTTGAACCCGGTTTACGGAATCAGTAATTCGACTTCCTAGTTTGTTTAATTTTGTCCAAACCTACTGTAATGAGGAGCCATAAATCTAAGGACTCCAAAGAAAAGCGGAAAGGGTGTTTTCTTAACACCTCTTCTGCTTTTCTTCTTTATATACGTCAGGTGCGGTCGTAGACCGCACCTGTTACTTCGCACGCGTCCCCGCTTCGCGGGAACTCATGCTCAGTGGCGGAAGGGTGCAGCCGAAAACGACTGCACCCTTCCGCTTGTCTCCATTAGCAAGTGGTACGGACGGGGCGAGTTGCCCCGTCCGTACACCCGCCTTAGCGTAACAGCCCACATTTACCCGGTAACATGAGAAAGTCGGGGCATGTTACCGCCAAAACGTACAGCAAACAGGCAACAAACGACTGTCCCCCAGTCGTTTGTTGCCCTTCTTGTTTTATTGATACGGGAACGGGGGCTTCGCTCCGTAGGGACATCCCCCTTGGCTCAGAAGACCGTTCGGAAACTGCCGTTCCCTCACAGTCTTCTTCTCCAAGGCGGATCGCTCACTGGCCTCGTCTGCA